>Ga0209194_1002066_pt1 | contig 11249 bp, 11 predicted proteins | sample COGITO_mtgs_1004_FD_184787 | JGI IMG/M metagenome (GOLD analysis project Ga0209194, IMG submission 184787) | Pelagic marine microbial communities from North Sea - COGITO_mtgs_100413 (SPAdes) (version 2) | ecosystem: Environmental > Aquatic > Marine > Epipelagic ...
AGCAGGGACACGGGTGGGGAAACAGATTCATATCACGACAATGGGAAACCTATATTTTCTCCACCTATTATCGCCTAGGCTATACACATTAAGACTTTATGCTATCCCATTCGGCGGAACCAGTGCCCTACCGGCGATTGATCGGTAAAAGGAGCGGTGCCAAGTCGGGCCGACGCGGTTGTAATAGCCACAAATCTTCCTCCAAAGTAAGGTAAACGGGTTAATAAAAATTGGCCAGTCACGAAACTATTAAAAGTCTATGCAGGCGAAACGTTGACAATGCGACAGCCGCGTTTGTTCAGTCGCTGTAGCGTTGGCGAAAGCTGTTCGTAACTCACCAAATATTCCTGAATGCCTGAGCGAATCTGCGGTCTGCGCCCGCTCGCTGATTGGGAAACTTTCACCCGGTAAAGCTGTTCGCGATCGCCCCCAGTCACGCCCTGCAGTTCCTTACCCAGCGTAGCTGCTCTCACTGGTGTCGCCGTATTACGCGCAAGTTCTGTCGTCAACATACCTTTGCGATGATTGACGCGGCCGCGATCGCTACTAGCCGCTCCCCGATAAAGCTGAAACATTCGGCCAAAGCCCACCGTTTTTTGTCCACGTTGGGTTGCGAACCCTCGGTGGAAAGGGACTAGCTGCTCGCCAAAATTCTGCTGATACTCCGCTGAATCTAAATAGCTGCTAATTTCGGCCTCATAGCCCTGCTGAATGTAGAGATTCACATGCTCGGTGATCTCCGACTCGTCGTAGGGCGCACGACCCAGAAAATGCTTAAAATTGAGCTCAATAAAACGCACGTTAGACGTACTGTAAAAAAACTTTTGCCGATAAAGATCGGACAGCGCCAATGCGCGCACAAAATCGCAAACCCTAGTCTGCCCCTGCTGCAACAAAGACTCAGCGCTCACCAACCGTTCCGCGCTCATAATATGCTCGTTGCCAAACACCTGACGATAGGTCGCTCGAATCACATCATCAATATCATCCCTAGAAGCATAGGGACGCAGCTCGGTAGGCTGGCTCTGAGCCAAGGGTTCAAACCCCAAGAGCCTTGCAGAAGTTTCGCTCGTCATATTATGAGTCTCCTTTAAATCGGAATTTAGAACAGGCTTTAGATGCCGATGCCCTTTTCATTCGATCTAAAATAGATACGCACTTAAGGGAATCGCGATCGCCCGTCCTAGCTAAAAAAGAGAGAACGGGCTAGGGCCACAAAAACGTTAGCTCAGCGTATTGATTGCGTAATCAAAGTAGGAATTAGCTTCGGTCGCCGAATCACCACTTAGACCGTGGTTCGCCTTGATATGCTTCAGCGCCTCTATATACCAGCTAGGAGACAAATCAAACGTAGTATTAATCTCTCTAATCCCCGAAATTAGGTACTCATCCATAGGACCAGTACCGCCCGCAATTAAGCAATACGTCACCATCCGCAGGTAGTAGCCAATGTCTCGGGCGCATTTCTCTTTGCCCCGAGCGGTAGAAGCGTAATTGTTTCCTTCCATTTTAGTCGTGTATGGAAACTTTTGATAAACGGCTTGAGCCGCGCCATCCACTAAGCTCTCTGCGTTCTGAGCGAGTGATTGAGCCGCCGATAGGCCAGCTTGAGCCTGACGAAACCGGCCAAACGCGACCTGTAGTTCCGAGCTGCTTAAGAAACGGCTTTGGGAATCAGCCGCTGCAACGGCTTCAGTCATGGGAGTTTTCATGTTGGAATCTCTCTTGCAAAAAGGGTATAAAAATTGAGCAGTTAAAAAAGGGACAAGGCTTAGCCAACCGCAGCAGCGGCTTTATCAAAATAGCCACCCAACTCAGACATCAAAGAGCTACAGTCGCCCTTTGTAATGCCATCTTGGTCGTTTGCGATCGCTAGGGCCGCCGTCTTCATCTTGTCCACGCCCGCCGCCACCGATCCACCCGGAACACCCAGCGCTGTGTACGTTTCGCGCAAACCATTCAAGCAGCGATCGTCTAAAACGCTACCATCGCCGGTAAAGATGGCGTAGGTCACGTAGCGTAAGATAATTTCCATATCTCGCAGGCAAGCGGCCATCCGACGAGAGGTATAGGCATTTCCCCCTGGGGCAATGAGCTGAGGCTGTTCGGCAAACAGCGATCGCGCTGCACTCGCCAGAATTTCAGAAGAGTTACTAGTAATTCGATTTACCGTATCAATTCGCTTGTTACCATCGGCAACCAGCTTGGTCAAAGCCTCAATCTTGTCGCTGTTGATATATTCGCCGCGCGAATCAGCCTGTGAAATCACTTTTGTAAAAACGTCATGCATGTGGGATTACTCTCCTACTTTTAAAACTCAGATGTTCAGCCAGCTAAAAGAGATATCTCCAACGGCCTAAACCAAAGGATTAATAGCGGGTTGAACCAACAAATTAAGTTAATCAATTTGCTTGTGCAGTTTTTGTGCACAGCTTTGTATCTAACTGGTTACAGACTAGTTACAAAGCGTTCAAAACCACTCATATAAGTGAGTTTTTTCGGCTCTCTAGCCAGCTAACGTCGTTTCAATTCGTTACATATCCGGTCAGGCGCACACGGTCAGGCGCATTCAACCAAGCCGTCCTCAGCGCAGTCAAACAGCATAGTTTCTAGATAACGCTGCGCCCATTGCTTATCAAAAGCGCGTTCTAAGATTCGGCGGGTTTTATCATTCTGCTGCTGCTGCTGGCAGTAGCGTTTTTGCCCAGCCAAAATCGTTGCCCTAGCCGCCTTGTCGTTCACCTGGGCTGCCTCGCAAGCCAAGCGCACATGCAGCGACAAGTACTGCGTCGCTTGATTTAGAAAGCGATCGCACTCCTCCGGCGTTTCTGGCCGGACAAACACGCAGCAATCAGAGAAAATGCCTCCCCACTTAGGCAGCTCTCTAGGGCTGGCAAACTCAGCAGCAGGCAACGACGACAGCGCTTGGCGATAGTCAGCGGGAAGCGAACCATCGGCAGACACAGGAGACAAATCGACAATCGCTGCTGTAATCGTTCCTTTCGCAGCCACAATATCCACGCCAAAGATAGGCAAATTAAAACAAGGATGCGGAAACATCACGCAGTGTAGAATATCGAGCGTATCGCCCACCTTAGCAAGTTCTAAATGCAGCTTTCGAAATTGCAGCGTTTGGTAGCAGCGGTTTTGAATCGTGAGCTGCTCGCCTTCTAGACTCCCTTCAACGTAGCCTAAGTCAGCAGGCGTTTCGTAAGGAAACAACATCAGCTGCTTGTGCCAAATGCTTTCAATCGTAGCGGCTAATTGTGCGATCGCAGGATTTTGTTGCTTTTGCGGTGGCTTTTCAGATAGCGCAGTATTCCGCAGCACTCTGTAAGAAGATTGAACCATGAAGTTCTCCAAGGTTGGGGGGCTTTATTCACCCATTACCTTGCCTGATCTACCGTGCAGACTTTGTGCAACCGGTAAAAGCTATCTGGGAAATAAGCTGTATGGAAAATAAGAGAACGCTCAACAGTAGAAGATTCCACCTCAAGCCAGCCGCCGATTATCATTAGCCGCTCGCTTAAGATGGTTCAATAGCCGAGTAGCCAAAGCCCTACCCTGCACAGGTTTAATAATGTAGTCATCTGCGCCCAGAGCAAAAGCTTTCTCTTCGTTCAAGCGATCGTCATGCACGCTCAAAAACACAATTGGCAAATGCTGCCAGCGGGCGTGGCTGCGCAATACCCGAGCCAGCTCAAACCCATTAATATGCGGCATCTCAACGTCAAACATCACCAGATCAGGTCGCACCTGATTAAACAACATCCAAAACCGCTGCGGATTCGTCAACGGCGTAATCTCAAAATTCCAAGGATGCAAAAGCTGTACGATTCGCTTTAAGCAATGAGCGTCGTCATCTACAATCATAATCTTGCTAAGCCCATCCATATCCAGCATTTGGCTCATTGCCGCTAACACCGCCGCAGGCGCAACCGGGTACTCCAGCACTAGCACACCCCCCCGTCGAATCAAATCCAAGCGATTCCCAAAATCGGCTTGAGGCGTAATGACCATAATGGGCAAATGCGGCCACCGCTGCGCTAGCCTTTCAATAAAGTGCAACAGCTTTTGCAATATAGGCACATCTAGCACAGCATCCATCTCGCCAGCAGCTAAATTGATCAGCACCAGACTCGGTGGCGGCGCGAGCAGTTCCGGTGCAGTTTGAAAAGGAATCTCTAACGATAGCGCTTTTGCCGCCGCCTCAACTGAAGCCACAATAGTCGGCGCTAACCCTTGCGCTACCGAGATCGCCATTAGCTGCTGAATATAAGACATGCCGTTCACATCCACTATCAGCACCGCTGGCGCTTCAGGCTCGTCATCGACCGGGCAAACCAGCTTAGGCAACTCGTCGAGCGCATGGCCCAAAGCCGTGACAATGGCGTAAAACTGCGCCGACTGAGCCACTGAAATCGGCTTACCCGTTTGCAAGTCAAACTGAAGCAATCGCTGTTCGGCTTGCAAAGAGAGCCGATAGCCTTCCATCAGGCCAAAGGTGCCTAGGGTGCCTGCTAGCCGGTGGGCAATCTGCACAGCCTGTACCTGCTGTTGTTCGCTCAAGCCTTCGGCTTTAAGCCTTTCTGCGATTTGCAAAAGCGTTTGCCAGCGAGCCAGATTTTCTCCTTTGTGAGCCTGCCAAGCCTGCGTTAATCCATCTAAATAACGCGCAGAACGCTCGTCTAGATCGGTGGTATCGTCACTTTTGGGCAATTCTACGGCCAGCGATTTTAGCCGATAGCCCAAGCCATGTATGGTCTCGATAAAATCAGTGGGCGCACCGGCCTGATGAAGCTTTTGGCGCAGCCGTCGAAGATGCGATCGCACCGTCGCCTCACTCGGAAACTCATCCGAAGACCACAGCTTACTCAGCAAAGTTGTAGCACTAAAAGCCTGATGGTCGTGGCGCAAAAACAGCTCCAACAGCGAATACTCCTTCGCCGTCAATGGCACCACCTGCTCCTCGTATCGCACCTGACAGCTCAGCGGATCGAGACTCAGCGCTCCCCAGCTCAACACCGACTCGGCCTCATGCGGCGATCGCCTCAACAACACTCGAATCCTGGCCAGCAGCTCGTCCATATCAAACGGCTTCACCACATAGTCATCGGCACCCGCCTCTAACCCCTCAATCTTATCCGTCTGCTTGTTTTTCGCCGTCAACAGCAGAATCGGGAGGTCGTACCCTTGTTTTCGCAGCCGCTGACACAGCCGCACGCCATCCAAGCAAGGCAGCATCCAGTCTAAAACAACCAGATCGTATTCAAACGTAGAAGCGTAGGCCCAGCCGGTTTCACCATCTGCAACGCAATCCACAATATAGTTGTTATTCGTTAGCTGCGACGCCAGCAGCGTTGCCAGCGCATTGTCATCATCAACGAGTAACACTCTCATACAAACCTCCTCAACCTCTGTTACAGTGACCAGCTACAGTAACCAGCTCAAACTAACTAAGAAGGCCAGCTCAGCAGCTGAGAAATAGTACTCGCCAACGTTAAAGGCTTAAACGGTTTTGTAATCACCCCAAACACGCCCATCTGCTGAAACAAACGTTTCTCCGCCGCCTGAGTTTTTGCCGTCAATAAAATCACCGGAATCGCCTTTGTTTTAGGATTACTCTGGAGCGCAGAAAACGTCTCAACCCCATCCATATCCGGCATCATGACATCCAGCAAAATAGCATCTGGCTGGCCAATTTCTGCCTGATAAATCCCTTCCACGCCAGAAGAAGCCGTCATACTCTCCCAACTAGCCTCCATTTTCAAGCTGAGTCTCACGACCTTTTGAATCGACTCTTCATCATCAACAATTAAAATGCGTCTAGGTGGCAGCATAATATTTAGTGAGCGCGAACAACAGGAAGTGAGACAACAGTAGAGAGCGGCACCGTAAAATAAAACTGGCTACCCTGACCCAGTTGGCTTTCTGCCCAAACTTTACCGCCATGCTGTTCGACAATTTTGCGACAGATAGTCAGTCCTAATCCAGTTCCGCCCTTCTTCCGAGAATCAGAAGAGTCAACTTGTTGAAATCGTTCAAAAATACTGTGAAGCTTGTCAGCAGGAATTCCTTGACCTTCATCTCGTACGCAAAAAAGAGCAGCCGAGGGTGCCTTAGCAGACACCTTAGAAGCAGAACCCGCCACTGATTCAACGCTCAGGTGCACCTTTTTACCTGGGGCCGAAAACTTAATCGCGTTTCCTAAAAGGTTCGTGAGCGTTTGCATCATATAGTCCGGATCGGCTCGGATTAAAAGCGGCTCTGCCTGCGTAGTAATCTTAATATCGTGCTGCTGAGCCATCCCCTGAAGCATTTCAGCCGCCTGTTCTATCAGCTCGCGCGTATCGCAATCGCAGGCATCTATCGTGACCTCACCAGACTCAATCCGCTGCAGGTCCAATACATTATTGACCAGCCGGACAAGCCGATCGGTATTTTCATCAGCCACCGTCAGCATCTCTTGCCCTTCTGCTTGCAAGTCGCCTAGCAGCCCGGTTGCCAACAGCTTCAAAGAGGTATGAATAGACGTTAGCGGGGTGCGCAGCTCGTGGCTCACAACCGCAATAAATTCGTCCTTCATCCGTTCAATCGCTTTGCGATCGCTAATATCTGTCGTCAGCGCAAAAAATCCTTTAACCTCGTCAGCGCCTCGCTTTCGCCCAGCCCGCTTCGAGTCATCAGCAGCCTCTCGATGCGGAATATAGGTCACGCTTACAGAGCGATCGCGTCCATCTTTAAACGTTAGCTCACTTTCGTAACTCACCTGCTCGCCCGCCAGCGCCGCTTCAATGTAGGGCCGCATACGTTGGTAGTCAGCCTCACCCATCACCTGCTGCATTTTTCTTTGATGAATCTCGGTAGGCGAAAATCCTAACCAATCCTCATAGATTTGATTGTTAAATTGGTAGCGCTGCTGCCGATCCACATAGGCAATCAGCACCGGCAGGTTATTCGTCATCAACCGCAGCTGCGACTCACTCTGACGCAGCGCATTATCGACCTGTTGGCGATCGCAAATCTCCTGCTGTAAAAAACGATTTGCCTCAGTCAACTCAGCCGTCCGCAGCTTAACGCGCTCTTCCAGGTACTCCATCAAATATCCTTGGGAGAGCGCCAGACTAATCTGGCTCGCCAATTGCTGCATCAAATCTAGCTCAAAGGCCGACCACTCACGCAACCGACTACACTGATGAGCAATCAACAATCCCCATAAATGCTGACGAACCGGCACCGTCTCCCCTACGGCCTCAGTCGGTGGCTCCCCTAAATGAACAATCGGCACAATCAGCTTAGATTTGATACACCACTGCTCAATAAACTCCACCAAACAATCAGACAAATTAGCCTTCGGATCGCGAACATCCGCCACCGCGCGGACTCGCCCTTCGGCATAAAGCGTTTGATATTCCTCTGGAAACACTTCCTCTGGAAAAGACATCTCCAAAATAGACGGAAAAGGAGACGCCACCGCTTCGCTAATCACCTTACCGGTGCTGTCAGGCAAAACCTGATAAATCAAAACGCGATCCGCTTCGAGCAGTTGCTGCACTTCATCAACCGTCGTCTGCAAAATCTCTTTAAGCTGCAAAGACTGCCGAATCTTCAGCGTAATATCAGAAAAGAGACGAGCGCGGCGAGCCGGATCTGGCAGATTATTTTCCTCCGCCTGCAACGCTCGCAGCAAACGAGGCCGATCGATGACCCCCAACAATTGATTGCACTCGTTCACGACCGGCAAATAGCTAATTTGATGCCGCTCTAATAAATCGACAATCGGCGCAATCTCACGCACCGCCGAGCCAGTCACGGTAATCACCGGGCGACTCACTACTTCTGAAAGCTGCATACTAGCCCAGTCAGGATTCTGCGCCAAAGCAACCATCAAGTCTTGCCGAGTAGCAATGCCCACCACCTTTTGCCGATACACAGATAAAACGCAGCCTGCTGTGGGGCGATCGCGCAGTTGAGCGATCGCCGTAGCCAGCCGCGTTTGGCCAGCAAAAACCAGCGGCTCTGTATCTGAAATCACTCGCCAAAGAGAAGCCGGCATCGCAACAGATTTGTCCACTGTAGAAATAGATGACATCACCTTATGGCTCCAGCACTTCAAAGCATTAGACAACCGTGATACGAACGAATCGTCTCAGCGTGCAAGTAGCAGGTCACTCTATTTCAAGATATGAGGCATCAAGCCCAACCGTTACACGTTGTTTTCTTTCTTTAGGTTTCGAGCTGTATTGTTACAAGAGCCAAACGGCAATGACCGTTTTTTAGCCTACCGTTTTTCAGCCTAAAGCTTTCTCAATCGCCGCCTTCAGCCCAGCATCATCCGGCGCAGTCTGAGGGCCAAACCGCTCAACCGTCGTCCCATCGCGGCCGACCAAAAACTTACCAAAGTTCCAGTCGATATCTGGCCCATCACCCACCAAAAACTGATACAGCGGACTCCGATTAGCGCCATTAACGTCTTGCTTTTCGAGTAAGGGAAAATTCACATCGTACTTAGACTCCGTAAAGTCCTTAATCTGATCCGGGCTACCCGGCTCCTGATTGCCAAACTGATTGCAAGGAACGCCCACGATCGTTAAGCCGCGATCGCCATATGCCTTCTCCAACGCCACCAATCCGTCATACTGAGGCGTCAACCCACACTGGCTGGCCACATTTACAAACAAAACAACCTTGCCTTTAGTCGCATCTGCCGAAAGCGGTTCACCGTCAAGAGTCGTCAAATTATCAGGGAGTGGCATCGTATTTATTCTACACATAACAACACTCGCCATTATCCACCATTTGCAGCCCCGCACAGCGATCACAGAGTCTTGTGGAGTATTTACCATCTCTGTTGTTCTTTCTTCAGTCGGTGCCCGTTAGCGACCAAATGTTATCTTATTACCGCTAATTCTCACGCTTAAAGAGCCAAAACAATTCTTGCCTAGCAGCGCAGTTTGCGTATCTGGCGCAACGGCCACATCCACATCCGTAATCACAGTTTCCCCTATTGCCACAGAGCGCAATCGAGCAACTGGCAATTCCATCGGCACCCCATCGGCTAAATAAACGTACTGATAACTCACCAGCTCCAAATTCAACTGCTGCGCCATCTGCTGCGTAATAATTGAGTGCGGTGCATTGCGGTCAATTACCATGTCAAAAGTTGTTATCCCATCAAACAACACTTCAACAACCGGCAGATGACGCTCAAACGATTCAATTAGAACAGAAGATTCAGATTTTCGATCAGCAGTTGTTGTTTGCTGATCGCGCAACGTCCGCACCGCTTGCTGATGCTCCGCCCACTTGTCATCTAGCCACAGCGATTTTGAAAAAGCTTCTGGCGTTGCCACAGTCTGCGTTGCCGCAGTCTGCATATTCTGCACGATTAAATCCTTACCGTAACCGTCGATTGCCTGCTGCTGCGCTGCCGACAGTGGCGGGAGCGATCGCAACGCTTCAATCCGACCCAAACAAAGCGTCGCATTCTCCTTATCCTTCGCGTCAATATAGCAGCGAGCCGCCTGTTTATAAGCCGCGATCGCCCCCTCCCCGTCACCTAATAAACCCAGCGCCTTCCCCAAAAGCCGATACCCACCCGCCAAACCAGCCTCTAGCGCGATCGCCCTTCGAGCATCCCCTACTGCGCCCTCCGCTTTACCCAAGCCCAACCACACCAAAGCCCGAGCCAAATACAGCTCCACCGTCGGAGCCAGCTTAATCGCCTTTGCATAGTCTGCGATCGCCCCTTCCAAATCGTTCAGTCGCCGCCGCAGTTGCGCCCGCCGCACGTAAGCCTCCGCAAAATCAGGCTGCGACAAAATCACCTCTCCTAGCAGCGGCAGCGCCTCAAAAGGCCGTGCTAACTCAATCAGTATCAGCGCCTCCTGAAACTGACTCGACGCTACCCCATCAGAATCAACTGCCATATGCCTTGTACACAAACGCTATCTCCACAGTCTACAAAATCTATAGTCTACAAAATCTATAGTCTACAAAATCTACCTAAGCATTCCGCAATCGCCTCAGCCCATACAGCAGGGCAACCGCATACTCGCCAAAGCAGGATACTGAATGAGTAACGCCAGTCGGGTCTCTAGCGATGAGTTCGTCAAATCTACCATCAAGTTCCCTGCTAAAGCATTTCGAAACGCTAGAAGACCCCCGTACAGCGTACCTAATAGAGCATCGGCTGCTAGATATTGTGGCCCTGACCATCTGCGCAGTCGTCTGCGGTGCCGAAGGCTGGGAAGACATCGAAGCCTACGGACACAGCAAGCTGGAATGGCTAAAGACGTTTCTAGAACTGCCCAACGGTATCCCGTCGCACGATACGGTCAGCCGCCTGTTCGCCCGACTAGAGCCATCTAAGCTACAGGAATGTTTTGTGAACTGGGTCAAAGCGATAGCGCAGTTTAGCGAAGGCGAAGTCATTGCGATTGATGGAAAAAGCGTCCGCCATTCCTATGATAAAGGGAAAGGCAAAGGGGCTATCCACATGGTCAGCGCTTGGGCTAGCGAGAATCGGCTAGCGCTTGGTCAAGTCAAGGTGGCTGACAAGTCGAATGAGATTACGGCCATTCCACAACTGCTTAATATCCTAGATATCCAAGGCTGTATCGTGACGATTGATGCCATGGGTGCCCAAAAAGAGATTGCCAACCAAATTACTGAGCAAGGCGCAGACTACGTTCTCAGTCTCAAAGGCAATCAAGGCAACTTGCATCAAGATGTGCAACAGCTGTTTGACTGGGCCAGCAAAACCGACTTCAAAGATATTGAGCATGAACTCTACCAGACAATTGATAAAGGACATGGACGCCTTGAGAAGCGGCGCTACTATCTACTGGGAAATGTCGAATATCTGGTTGATGCGCATCAATGGAAAGGGCTCAAGCGGGTCGGCATGATTGAGTCAGAGCGGCACATTGAGGGCAAGCCGACGACCACCGAAAGACGCTACTATCTGACGAGCTTGGACGGTGGCGTTGAGCGCTTTGCCCGAGCCAGTCGAGGGCACTGGGGCATAGAGAACAGATTGCACTGGAGCCTGGATGTCGTCTTTCGCGAAGATGACTCTCGTATTCGCTCTGACCATTCTCCTGAGAACATGACGCTCATTCGTAAGATTGCGCTCAATCTGCTGACCAAAGAACCTTCGAAGGGCAGCAAGAAGAGAAAGCGGCTCAAAGCTGGATGGGACAACGACTTCCTCATTCAAGTCCTGCTCTCTTGAGTATGCGGTTGCC
>Ga0209194_1002073_pt1 | contig 11214 bp, 20 predicted proteins | sample COGITO_mtgs_1004_FD_184787 | JGI IMG/M metagenome (GOLD analysis project Ga0209194, IMG submission 184787) | Pelagic marine microbial communities from North Sea - COGITO_mtgs_100413 (SPAdes) (version 2) | ecosystem: Environmental > Aquatic > Marine > Epipelagic ...
AAGACAAATGACCATGAAACCAACTCAAACCGACCTTCTAACCGCATGGATGACCTTAATCAAGGTGCGTGAGACTTACTGCCATCCAGAGGTGGATCAGTATGAGCAAACCGTATTGCTTGACGTGCTGAAGATGCTGGATAAATTGCAAGAAATGGAGAGCAAAAAATGATCAAGAAACAACTTGATAAACTGATGGTGCCACGCTTCACAAGCGGGGCGATGATCGTGGCCTTTTTGCTTGGCTATGTAATCGGAGCAATCCTGCTATAACCTACCAAGACGGTTTCTTTGGCTTATCTTTTGAAGCCGTCTTTTCATTCAACTCACGTTCGATCAAGATCTGAGCGTAGTGAACCACCTTCCGCAAGTCGTCAACCCCGCCTTTAGACCGCCATCTGCTAATGTACTTCACAACATTGGCTTCACACCATCCCAAATTGTTCGCTAATATGTATTCAGTCGGCTGAATCATCATTAATTTATAGTGGTTGCCGCCAATCTGCTCGTCAAATGCGCTCACTTAATCCTCTCCACGTTTACCTTTAATCTGCCTTCTTCCCCATAGTCTTTGTGAAGAATCACGCAGGTCATACTCCGAGAACTGGCATAACCAGAGCCAGCGTGCCACGCGTCTGCGGGTGCTAGGATGTTCCAAGACTCGAACAATGCGCCGCCATATTCCTCTTGGTTCTTGTGGTGTATGTGTCCCGTCCATACGAAAGTGTGCTCCGCTTGCCCCCATTCTTGCCTGAGATTAGACACGATTGACCCGTGTAAATTGGACATTTTAATCCGATCACCGTGATGGGTCACTACCAGATTCTTGCCCCACTGCCACCATATAAATTTGCTGGCGTTATCGAAAACGTGAACACGCGGATCATCTTCAAAGTATAGGCGCATGACTTCATTGAGCCACAACGCAGCGTCTGGATCATGATTACCCCTTACATTCACAAGCCAGACCTCGGCATGTTTCTCAAGCATACGCAAAACAGTACGCTTTATAACATTGCTAGCAGCCCTAATGGTCTTTGAGTATCGACCGTCAGAGTCAAGCAGGTTCTTACTATTAGGCGTTGAGCTGGTGGAATCGTTGACGTGCATAAAGTCGCCAAGATTTACCAACACCCCGACCTTACCTGCTGGCGCTACACTGACCAGACGATCAATTGCACTTTCTAACAGTCGTTGCGAAATCTTGACATCATAGTCCTCGCCCATCGTCTCAGTGTGGTCAGCAAGCATCCCAAGATGGTGATCGCCAATAATGTAGCTAACCATATAATCGTCATCAATGCTTTTGGGCGCGTCAACGGGAGTGTGTAGTCCTGTGACTTCATCTTTAAAACCCTCCACAAATTGAGCAATTAATTCTTCCAGCTTCTGCCGTTCTGGCTCTTGGATATGCCATTGAAGGACAATCTCGTTGTCCATGTTGTAGGCGGTGCTGATGCGCTTGGTGGTAAATCCTGGCGCTGTCTGCCGATTGACATTCTGGGCTGGCGCTACGCCTTGAAGCGCTGCTCGTCTATGAACAGCCGCAAGCGCTTCATTAATTCTTCTGGGATTTTTGCCTAACTCTTTAGCAATCTCGGTCTGATTCATTCCGCCCAAAGTCATTTCGATTATCTGACGCTGGTAGTCCGTATTGCAGAAATCCAAATGCTCGGGTCTTGTTATGTATTTAATACTCATCGTGCCACGCCATGTTGTAAAACGTGTGGGCCGCTATTTGAAGTCTGCCAGTGATCGACGCTATGCAATCGGGTTCGGTTGAGAAAGTGCCAGGCATGTCCAAGTCATATCCGTCATGCTTTTCTGTGACAATAACCGCGCCCATTAATTCGCCAGCCTCACACTCAGCAAGCAAGCGCTCCAACACAATTCTTATCTCCTCAGCATGAGGGTCTAAGACTGTGATTGTGCCCATTGCTTATTCAAATTTTGATAGTGAGTCAGCATTGATTTTAATTCCTCAACGGTATATTTCTTTGGTTGATGCGGCCCCTCTAACCACTCAACCCGCTCTAACCCTATCTTTTTTATCAAGTTTGACCGATATTCTGCGAGATTACCACTCTTGTAATTATTGCAAACTGAGCACTGTTTATGGCAATTGTCTTGGTTGTACCTTAGCGCTGCGGAATGACCACCGACGCTCATATAGTGACCTGCATGGTATTGTCCTGAGTGATGCCGCTGGCAACTGATACAAGCGTTGGCAAAGTCGCGGTTGCGGATAAACTTGTTGAACTCAACTTGAACTCGTTTTAACCAATGCTGCTTGTCGTTGTCTCTTGCCTTTTTCTTTTCTAGCCGCGCAGCTTTCTTGTGTAGCTTAGATGATTCTTGCCGACCAAAGTCAACCAAGCACTCGGTGTTGTTGCAGGTCTTTTGGAAACTGCTGAACTGAGGCGTGAACGGTTGCAGACATATCTTGCATTTCTTAGCCATGCTACTCCATTGCGGTTAGGTGAATGCCTAATTCTCGCAAGTGCTGGGCGGTTTTGTCCAAGAATTCTGAGTGCTGCTTTACGGTCATGGCGCTGGTTACTGGGAAGTCAAAAGGCTCGACCATCAATTCCAGCTTTTGCTCGTATGGCATTGGCCTAATGATGCGCTGGTATTTCTCTCGGTATTCCAGCGAGTCCCGTTGTAGGATCCGAACCCCAAAGTGGAGCTTACAGTAAGCGCGATATTCCCAAGACTTCATATCTCCCTGTTCTTCTGCGTCCCGCCACCATTGCCACATCATGCGATTCTGCTGTAGCGTTCTATCCTTTTTCGCTTTCTTAATCTGAACGTCAACTGGGTATTCCAAATCAATCTCGGACAGCATTTTAAACAGCCGATCTCGGTCTTCATTGCTAGACATTGTGATATGGAGACAATCGGTGCTGAGTCGTTCCTTATTGAGCACTTGCATTAGTTAAGCACCTTGACGCGGTTTAGACTTAGTTTATACCGTCGGTATTCTTCGCGGGTTGGTTGATAGCCTTTGTCCAATTCGGTTTGGTAGATCTCAATGAAGTAAGCGTCTTCCATAGCAATCTCGCGGGTTGCTTTGTTGATGTGCTTTCTGTTGTCTGGCTTTAAGGGATCGGTGAACAGTGCGCCAATCGGCAAGCCTAACGCCTCGACCACTTCCAGCCCCGTCGCATTACAGTTAAAGCAATGGATAAGCACTTTGCCGTCTTTTTCCGTGATGCCAAGGTTTTGGTTACTGCCCTGATGAACTGGGCACCTTGAATAATACTGAGTCCCTTGCTGTTTAACCTTATCCAGCCTGTTTAAGATTTCTTCGATCACTGTTTGCTCCCTTGATTTGTAGGTATTTAATAAAACCGCCGACCTCTGGCAGTTGCTCTTGCTGGTATTCTGGTTTGATTTTATTGGGCCAGACCCCAAACTTTGTGCGGTAAGCCCAACTTGACCAACCTTTCTTGTAACCTTTGCGGCTGGCGTGCTGCTGTAAGTCGCCAAGCCAGCGTGATTTCTGATCCATCGTATAACTGCGGTTTGTCTTCTTGATCTCTTTCAGGATTTGGTTGTCAGACTTTATCAACTGCGCCCTTGGCACCTCATACCCGCACTCACATCTTGGGATTATCATTACCTGATAACATTCGGGGCAGTCTTGGGTCTTGGGCTCCTGCTTTTCTTTTGTTTGGTTTCTCTCGCGGTATTCTTTCTGACCCTTGTGCAATTCTTCAGGACAAATGTCTTCAGCAAATCCGTGTCTCGATACGTTCCCAGCATGGTCTAAAATAATCGCATGGGGCTTATCTTCGTGCAACCTTAGAACCCGACCTACCCGTTGGCAGTAGACCGATATTGATTTGGTTGGGAATGCGTCAATCATGCACCGAACCGATGGCGCATCGTATCCAGTGTTGAGTAACCTAGAACAGCTCAGGATTTTAAACTTGCCCTCGTCATGTTCGCGGTAAAGTATCTGCCGTTCTTCGTCTTCCATATAACCGTCAATATGCTCGGCTGGGATCCCCGCTGCGTTAAACATTCTAACCAATGTTTTGCTGTGGTTGATCGATGGGCTAAAGGCTATCGTTTGTGAGTTCTCGCCATACTTGCGCCAGTTCTCGATGATGTCCCCGACCAAGTGCGTATCTTCCTCGATGCGTTTTGATAACTCGGTTGGGTCAAAGTCAGTGCCGCCTGTCTGTATGCGTTTGGTCTTTATGCCTTTGACGTTAGGTTGTCGACCGCCGTAATACTTGGCTGGGGCCAGATAACCTTGATCCATTAACTCGTTTGAGGTGATCGGCACAATCAAATCGCTGTAATGCTCACCCAATCCCTTAGCGTATGGCGTAGCGCTCAACCCAATAAACGGCACAGCGCTGTAGGATGCCATCATGCTGGTCAAAGTTTTGTAATGGACATGGGCCTCGTCAACGATTATCAGGTTAGCCATCGGCCATTGTCTGCGTCTGGCTAAGGTTTGAATTGATGCGATCTGGATCTTGGCGTGCCACTTAGCCCTTGGATGATTCCACCCTTGAATGACTCCCGCCTCAACTCCATGCTTGTCGAACTCATCAATCGCTTGCTGAACCAGCTTGATGCGGTCGCAAATAAATAAGCCCGTCAGCCCTTTTTTTGCTGCGCTGGCTAACATTTCAACGGCTACCCTCGTCTTGCCGAATGAGCATGGCGCTGCCAGCATGATTCGTTTGTGTCCTTGCTTGATTGATTCCCTGCATAGCTGTATCGCTTTGCTTTGATGCTCCCTTAATTCCATGTGTTCTCCTTTTATTTTTGGCATAGGCCAGCTTTTTCCCTTTGCATATCTCAACCATTGGGTTCGTTATTCCCTTTAGGCTTTGCGAGATAACATCCTAAGATGCGGTACTCATTTGCTTTCGCTTTCCTGGCTAAGCGCTACCCTAACCAACTCACTTGAGTCTTTGCGTATTGGACGTGAGTCGGGACAAGCTGGCAGTCCTACAACATGCTCACGAATTACTGCTTTATCAGTTGGACGCACAGTTAAGCGCCACTTCTGATCGGCAGGAATGGTTGAAGTATGATTTGAAAGGTGAGAAAATGTGAACCGTGTCGGTTTGCGCTCGGTTCTTTTCCTGACCTAATCTCAAATCGGCCTTCAGGGACTGGTAATCCCGCCGACACATTTACTTTATTATACCCCCGTCAAAATTAAAAGCCTTTTCTTGGCAATGGCCCTGTGATACGCTTTGCTGAGCTTCCTTGCTGGTTGCTCCACGGCGTTCCCTTGCGCCATTGGCCTCGGCTGTAGTAATTACTCATTACGGTCGGGGCTTTCTTATTTGCACCACATGATTTTTTCACGCAGCAGCTTGATCTGGTGCACCTGGTTGTTCTTGTCAAACTCAAGCGAGCACCCGTCGCTTTTGGCCCAGTATTCCAGGCGCTGCCGACTGATGCCGAGCACCTTAGCCAGTGCGTTCAGGTTGGTGTTGGCATGTTCCACAAAATCGTAAATTGACAGTTCGCGCATAATTTGCTCCTCCTAATGGGCCTATCTTACATCATAATTCTTGCAAAAAATAGTTTGCACAATAAGTATCTTATGCCTTACAATGAAGGTCTAACCAGCAAAGGAGTAACACATGAGCAACCAAACCCCTGAGAATTTAGTCGGTGATCTTGAAGATTGGATCTTTGAGATTGCTAGGCTTGTAAAAAGCGGCCATCAATTATCGCCTGAAGCATTAGTGTTCTTACAAAACATCCACCCAGCGTTGGATAAGCTGAGTGAGGAAATGCTTGAAGATGAACAGGCATGGAACGAAATGAAGCAAGCAGAAGCCGAGGAAAATAATGCTTATCTTCAGGGCGCGGCAGCATCAGTTCGGGAGGTCTTATGATCCCCGATTGGATTCTGTCATTACAGTCTAGTGCTACTTGGGCTCGTCGGTATGAGAACCAAGCCAGCTTTCAGTGGGACGAAGACGTTGTAGAAGAATTGCAAATCATTGCAGACCGATTAGAAACTTTACTATCTGAACAAAAGGAGAGATACGATGAGTATATGGCAAACACTAAGCTCAATTAATGTAAACGACCACACCGAAAGCAAAGGCAACTTAACCTACCTGTCATGGGCTTGGGCTTGGGCTGTTACCAAGCAGCATTACCCAGAGGCAACGTATGCTTTCTTGGCAAACGAGATCCACAAAGATGAGACGATGACAGTTCACTGCATTGTAACGATTGAGGGCATATCTCACGAAATGTGGTTGCCCGTAATGGATCATCGCAACAACGCTGTCCAAAACCCCAACGCCTTCCAAATCAACACCGCCAAGATGCGATGCTTGACCAAAGGCTTGTCAATGCACGGCTTAGGCTCTTACATTTACGCTGGCGAGGATCTGCCAAAAGGCGAGCCAGAAAAAACCTACGAGCAATGGTGCCAAGAAAACAACGACAGCATCATTGCTATTAAAGCAGGGATTGCCAACGATGATTTCTCAAGCGCCGCTGAAGCATGGTTTGAGTTAGATGAGGAAACCAAAATAGCATTGTGGAAAGCGCCAACCAAAGGCGGATGCTTTACCACGATTGAGCGCGAAATCATGAAGTCAGCGGATTTCAGAAAGCTGTATGTCAACGAAGGAGAGAGCAATTGAGCATTAGTGTAACAAGTAAACTGAACGACAACGCCAGAGAATTTAAAGCTGGCGAGTCAACTGGGTTTGGCCTCCGATTGGGGGTCAAGTTCTACAACAATCAAACCCGCGCAGACGAATGGACGAATTACGAATGCGCGATATTCACCCGCACCGACAATCAGGCGAACTATTATCGCCAAGCGCTTGTTAAGGGTTCGGTAGTTGAGGTGAGCGGGTCAGGGTGCTGGATCAAGACCTTTGAGGGCAAGAATGGGACGGTGAACACGATCTCAATCTTAGACCCGAAACTGGGCTACGTTTATCGTGCTCAATCGGATCAAAGCCAGCCGCCAGTGGATAACGGGCTAAATGAGCATGGCTCTGCCAGCATGATTCGCGCGCTTTTGAGCCAACAAGTGACCGCCTTTAACGAAGATGATATACCGTTTTAAACGCGTTCTACTGAGTTTTAGGGCTGGGGTATGGGATACTATTACCTCGGCCTTAAAACGCCCTAGATCGCACCAGAATGGCCCTACATTGAGTTTATAGCCAATGATTGAACGTCGAGAGACTGAGATGGACAGGCGCAAAGAAGCCAAGTTGCTGGCAGCTATGGCTCAGAATCTCGGTTGTCAATACAAGCAAAATCCAAATACCCACAAGTATAAAATTGACGGGTGGTTCTACCAGCCAGGTCAACATGATCCCGACAAAGGCAAAATCGTAGGCTGGGCTGAGTGCAAGTGGTACAACAAGAAGGCCCATTTTTACATTAACCCGCCAAAGTATGCTGAGTTGATCCAGCTTTGTCAGGTCACCAAGTTATCGGGCTATTTTATCTTTCGAGAATCGGGCCGTTGGGGATATATGATCTTGCACGACGGGATTAATCCAGTGGCAAGGTTTCAAACGGTCTTGGCGGGTGGCACACCACCAAACAGAGCGCCGAACGACGATGACATTGAACCGTTATTGAAGCTCAACGAGCAAGAAGCAATTTGGGTTTGAAGGGTGACTGCTGAGGAATTGCACCTCATTGACGGCGAGGAGAGAGGGGAAACGTCAAGGCACTAGCCGCAGTCATTTATTTCTATGCACCGCATTTTTCTTCTCATAAGTTCTCATCGCACCCAATCCAAGCATACCCATTAAAACGGGCATCATCGTATCAAGTGGTACTAACGGGATAACTATATCGATCCCCGATATGGCTAAAACAAAATTGCTGAATGGTATGACCAAGAAATTTCCAGCCATCGCAAAGACGCAGCACCATCCGACCGCGGGCCTCCAACCCGACACAAACAGCGACTTGTGGGCCGCCTCGACCCGATTGATAGCCATCTGGCCCTGAGCAATTTCTTGCGCGTATTTCTGCGACATTGTTGCAATTTCATGCGCCAACTTGGCCTTCTGGTCTTTATCCTCAATAAACTTGTCTAATAGTCCCGTTACGGGGCCAATGAGTGACTCAAGCATCTTGCTTGCACTCGGTCATAATCTTGCCGTAATTAAATCGCTCGGCCATTTGCTCGCATTCTTTTAGCGTATCAAATTCAATCCGATCAGGGCATGACCAACTTCCAATCGTGATGAGCAGTAAAAATTTCATTTCCGAATCAACTCGTTGATTGCCTTCCACGCCTCAATCATTTTCTGCTCAAGGACATCCAGGCGATTGAGAATCTTGCCAATGGTGAGGACGAGTATAAAAATACCCGCCGCCACTGGCCAGAGCCCAACAATAAAATCAACTGTCTCCATCGCCTTCACTTGCCTTCATATCGTCCCTGATAGCATTAACGTATGCCTGAAAGACAACCTGCAATTCTGCCAATTCTCGGTTCATTGCGTTCATCTGGTTTTGGATCTCGTGCATACGGCTGACTTTGATTTTTACCACGTCAGTCAGGTCGTCAATTTGATGCTCTACATCATCAATCGTAATAGTTCCCATCTCTCTCTCCTCATAAAAAAGCCGCTGACGTTATTGCCACGACTCCCGTCAACATGGTGGTGATGACCAGCCATGCTAATTTCTCCCAACGCTGCCCCTGTATCTCAGTCGCAGATCGTAAGTGTTTAAGCTCTGCCACAGCCTCGCCCCATCTTTCACCGCATTCAGCTTCGTGCTTTGCGATCTGCTGCAATGCTTCAATGGCCAGGTTTCGTTCTTCCTCGGTCATTTCTTGGCCTTCCCGATTACCAGTGCGCCAATTTCCAGCAACTTATACAGCTTGGAAATGATCTTGTCATCCTTTGGAGTAGGAGTGAGTGCCGTAATTGCTGAGCAAGCCGTTACAAGTGCTGTGAGGGCGTTTAAGTAGTCTAGTAGTAGCATTACCACGGTACTCCCGATGCTTGCGTTGGGTTCTTCTGCGCTTCAATGTTAGCAGCTAGTGACGCTTCTATGACGTCTTTGTCAACACCGTTAGCAAAGCACCATCCTAAAGCTACTTCTTCAGTGATGCTGTCGTAATCCACCCAGTCTGAGCTAGATGGGTCAGGTGTGAAGCCGCAAGTGCCGTAGCTAGAAGCTGAAAAGTCACCGTCAGTTGCCGTAGCTCGCCAGTGACATACGACTACGCCACCGTCTGCAAGCGTTCGTTCCATTTGGCTGATTTGCCATACTGTTGTCATGTTGTTTCTCCTGTTAAATTGCTGCGATGATGAAGGCTAGAAGCTCGTGATACCTGACACCAAGTCTCGTGCGTTCTTCACCAGTTTCTTCGTCAGTCCAAGTGTTGCTCATAAACAATGCATAACGACCAGCATCTAAACCTTCGGCTTCAAATGCGGCTTGTAGGTCTTGTGCGATGATTCCAAAGTGGATACGGGCTTCGTCGCCTTTTTCTTCTACAGCAGACTTCCAGCGCCACTTGCGAAGCAGTCCTTTACACGCTACGGCTACCCGTTGCTCTGCGTCTGATAAGGTTTCAATGTCTTGCTTGTCGTTGCCGTCTGAGCCAGTAGTGACTCCGTTGGTAATATATGCGTCATTCCAGCGAAAACTAGCCGAACCAAGATCAGTTACGTTGTCGGTAGCATCTCCTGCATTGTCTGTTGCGTATACTATGCCAGTACCAAAAGATAAACCTGAGTGTCCCGATACGGCGCTGAAGATGTTTAAATTATTACCGCTGACAACACCAATACTACCTACTTGGACGCTGTCCTTATAGAGCCTCGCAATATCGCCGTCAGTGGTCAGTCGGTTTAGTGCAAGAGGATTGTCGGACGCTGCTGTGGCTAGGATTTGGTCATTACCCATCAACCCAATACCAGCCAAGCTGAAACTGGTAGCAGTCTTACCCACCAGCAAGTTCCCGCTGGCATCCAACACCATCTGAGGCGTGTCGGTTTCGTAATTACCTAATCCCGATGCAAAGTTTAAAGACATGGAATTCCCAGCAGTGCCAACTATTTTCCCGTACATGCCAGCAAAGTGGTCTTCTGTACCAGAGTTGTCGTCATTGCCGAACAAGAACGCACCAACAAAATCCCCTTCAACCCCAGCATTATCATCCCGATAGGCTACAATCTCGCCGCCAGTAGTACTTCCGACAATAAGATTTGTTTGGGTAAGACCTGTTACTGTGGTTGTACCGCTGACCCCGATTCTCACATTCCCGCTGGCATCGATGCGCATGGCTTCTGTTGTATCAACCTCAAAACCAATGTAGGTGTCGCCTGTGCCGCCATTGCCTACATCAGCCTTTAAAATAAGGCTACCTGCATTTGCAGTAGATATTTCAGCATACTGATTATAGGTCGTATCGTTTAAGCGTATGGCAGGTGCAGTAGCACCTGAAAGTTCCAGTAGCTGACTAGGCAAACTCGTACCAATACCCAAAGACTCCGCCGTGACCGTACCCGTGACATCAATGCCTGTGGCTGTGGTTTCAAACTTTTTGCTGTTGTTAAAGAAAAGCTCAACATCGCCACCATAATTAGCGTTTAGATATACATCACCATTAGACGGATGCCCAACTACAACCCTACCCGTCCCAAGTAAATTTAAGTATCCAACGCCAGCATCCTTTACATAGCTATCTGAACCATCATGATAAATCTGTAGGTCGCTGCCAGTACCGAAGATGGCTTTGTTGTTGTCTGGGAAATTCATTGCGGTAGTCGTTAAATTAACAACTTGCTGACCGCCCGCAGCCAAAGCCCAATTGTTTGAGCCTATTCGGTACAAACCGTTGTCTTGGTCTTGGGTGAACGTAATTCCTGGAGTGCCTACTGCGCCGTCGTTGAACTTGCCATTACCAGCGTAATCTCGAACGTCAGCAAAGTCTGAGATCAAATCGGTAACATCTGAGGCTAAATCAGCAACCAAAGATTGAGTCGGGATGATCTGGTAGCCTTGACCGCTCGCCGTTGAGCCTAAATAATTTGATGCCAAAGTGATGACGGTTGCAGAGTTAATCGTCTGAATTTCATACAATTTACCGTCAGAGGCATATAACGCTTCGCCTATCTGAGCGCCAACCAAGAAATTAGTGCCTGAACCTGTGACCGTTGCCGATCCGTTAGTTAGTGCAATCGTGCCAGTGTTATACCATGCCATGATAAGAGCCTCGTT
>Ga0209194_1002102_pt1 | contig 11102 bp, 8 predicted proteins | sample COGITO_mtgs_1004_FD_184787 | JGI IMG/M metagenome (GOLD analysis project Ga0209194, IMG submission 184787) | Pelagic marine microbial communities from North Sea - COGITO_mtgs_100413 (SPAdes) (version 2) | ecosystem: Environmental > Aquatic > Marine > Epipelagic ...
CAATGTGACGAGCGACTGGCGAGTGTTTTGACTCAGTTCTAGATTTTTGCTCATCCCGAATAGCCGGTATAATATTTTTTGAAAACCAAAAAGCTTGACCTTGATTATTCATGACCACGCTGGTGCCAGAGAACGGAGTTTGTTGTTTTTCTCGACGTAGTTGATCAAACTGCGTCCACGTTAGTTGAACGTAGGGGGTAATAATGGTTGGGTTTGTCTGTTGTAAGTAGTGCTCAATAATAGCCTCAAGAAACCAGGGTGGACAAAGTGCATTGTCACCCTGTAAATTTAATACAAAATCACAGTTAAGCCCTGCGCAGGCTTGAGCTACGCGCTCCGTACCTGAGCGACAATCAGCGGAGGTTTGAATCGTTGGAATTTGCAGCTGTGTGCAATAATCCAGGATACGATCATCCTCAGTGGTGACAAAGGCTGCGACACTTAAATTTGCATGGTGTTGATAGCGAAGGCATACAGTTTGAGCTATAGCCCACACCCGACTTAACATTGTTTTCCCCGCAATCTGCAACAGAGGCTTGCCTGGAAGGCGTGTTGATTGATATCGAGCGGGAATTATAATGAGGACTTTTGAATTTTTTAATATTGCGGCGGGCAAATGTGTGTTCATTTTGAATCTGGGTCTCCTGTTTGGGGCTTGGCACGACGACAACGTTCAGAACAGTAGCGGACTTGTGGCCAGTCTTTTTGCCATTTTTTTCTCCATGTAAAGGGCTTTTGGCAGATAAGGCACAATTTAGTTGGCAAATGGGGTTTTTTATGTGCCATCAAAATTCTCCTTTGAAACGTTATCTTTATTACAAGGTTTTAGTATGACACATAGTCGACAGCGAGATCCTCTCGGGCGGGCGTTAGAGCTTGAGTGGCAGCGTATCAAGTATGGTCGATCCTGTGCGACCTATGAAATCTTAGTGCAGTCTGATGCTATAGAAGATGAAACTATGCGCGCTGAGTACTTTTTTCGTGATTTTAATCAAATGCCAATGTTAGAGCAACAAGCTTTAGACTTATGCAGAGGACGTGTGCTTGATGTTGGTGCAGCGGCTGGATGCCACGCGCTTGTACTTCAGGGGCGTGGTCTCGATGTTTTAGCGCTCGATACGTCCTACGGAGCGGTGAGTGTTATGCAAGATCGTGGGTTACAAGCACAACGACGTGACTTTTACACATTGGATGAGTCTATTCGATTTGACACTATTTTAGTGTTAATGAATGGGCTGGGTCTGGCTGAAAGTTTACCTAGATTGCCATATTTTTTTAAGAAATTAAAATCGTTATTGGCAAAAAATGGACAAGTATTGGTTGACTCTAGTGATTTTGGCGTCGATGCAAAAATTTTTACTGAAATTTATTATCAAATGAGATTTCAAAATTTAAAGTCAAAAATATTTTCCTGGTTATTTTTACCGTTTCATGAGCTTGCTAAGCATGCTCATGATGCTGGATTGCAAGCTGATTTGCTTAGCAATGGTGAATCTGGTGCTTATCTGGCTCGATTACAAGTGACCTCACCTTAGTCGAGAGCCTAAGGTGAGGCTCAGCGATGTATTTTATTTAATAAAATACATGAGTTCATTTTGACTAATATAAGAAATATTTGATGGGTAACCCCAGACATCAAATCTTCGAGTTGAATAATTATAAAGAGCTGCGCCATATTGCCCGCTATTCAGAGTGATAACTGAATAATCAGAGGCCAAAAGGTTACAGCCTGAAGTTTCATCGTGCCAAAGATTTGGCATGTCAAGGAGAGATTGACTTTCTTCTAGCCGCTGACAGCTTGCTTGGTCTAATTTAACTTTGCTAATCATTGAGACAATATTATTTTCATCGATAAACATCATGCCTTCAGTGTAGGTTGATAATATGCTAACCCATAAGTCATCGCTCAAAACATTATATTGAGTCGGCGTGACGTAATCACTTAAATTAAGCGAAACATAGTCTCGGTGATTTGCAACAAGTGTCCAGCCGCCGCCAAGTGTGGTCATGTCACAATAAACCATGACAGGGGTAGTGCGGGTCAATGGAGTAATTTCATACTCGCCGTCACCATTGTTAACACCATTTAAAATAAAATCATTACAGCTATGAGCAATGCCATCCCAGTTTGAATTGCCACCTGTCATGCCACCGGTAGTACCATCTGTACCGGTGCCAGTGCCAGTACCAGTACCAGTACCAGTACCAGTACCAGTACCAGTACCAGTACCACCATTGCTACCAGTTCCTGAAGGACCTTGAGGTCCAGTATCGCCTTTCTCGCCTTGAATGCCTTGAGGTCCAGTATCGCCTTTCTCGCCTTGAATGCCTTGAAGTCCAGTATCGCCTTTCTCGCCTTGAATGCCTTGAAGTCCAGTGTCGCCTTTCTCACCTTGAATGCCTTGAAGTCCAGTATCACCTTTCTCGCCTTGAATGCCTTGAGGTCCAGTATCGCCTTTCTCGCCTTGAATGCCTTGAAGTCCAGTATCGCCTTTCTCACCTTGAATGCCTTGAAGTCCAGTATCACCTTTCTCGCCTTGAATGCCTTGAAGTCCAGTATCGCCTTTCTCACCTTGAATGCCTTGAGCTCCAGTGTCACCTTGAATGCCGGCGTTACCGATTGGGCCCATTAGGTTGGCTCCGAGTATCCAAGCATTCTCTTTTCGATACACATTGCCATTGCTCGAATCCAGGTAGAGATCACCAATTTCTCCAAGGTTTAGTTCTGGAGCGCCAACACCTACATGCCATTGAGGCGGCGAGAAGCGAATAAAACCTTGTGGTTTTTGAAAAATAAACCCTTTTTCCGCTAAAGTGGTTTGACCTATGGAATCCGTAATTTTTGCACTAAGTTCGTAAACACCTGGTTGCAAATCCGTTAAATTGCACTGACTTTGGGTTGGGGTGATTACGCATCGATTGCTAATGTCTTGACCGTTCAAAGTGATGACCACACCTGATGCTGAATTGATAGGTGAGTTGTCTTCGTAACTAATTTTAAATTGAGGGGCATTGGTTGAAACAATGGTAGTGTCTAGCGGTTGTTGAATGAAAACTTGAGGCGCTGTTTCTTGTGGCTCAGCCTCTAAATTAAGTGTGAGCACTGGCGCTTCTGCGCCTTCTTTAGAATGGAACTTAATATATTGGTGTTTTGCATTGTTAGAGAATTTTATTTGCCATCCAAAGAATTGGCCCTCAGTCAGTGCTCTAATTACATCTTGAGTTAAATCAATATGAACAAAGTTATCATCGTTCATCTCAGTCAGCAAAATCGTAGCAACAGGGCTTGAGCCAATTTGGGGGGCACCTTGGTGATCATCGTTTTCATCAAATGCTGAGTACAAGGGAAATACTTCGAGGTATTGTTCACTACTGTCTTTATATTTATGTTTATGTTTATTTAATTTTTTTGCAAGTACTTTAAGTGTTAATGACGCAGATTCAATGGAGCCTATTGAGACATTGGCGTTACTTAAGTCAAAGCCAATTAAAAATCCTTCAGAGTTATTAGTTGACTTGATCTCAAGATACGGTTTATCGCCTTTGTCTCGCTTATGAAAGTGTTGATTTAAGCTTACATCGCCGGTAGGGTTTAAGCTTAGGGTGGAATCGCTCTCACTTGCGTAGGCAAAGGAAGTACAGAGCAAAAGTGCGCTGGCTATTGCTGTCAGTTTAAAGACTGATCTGGAGGGTTTGGCTTTAAGGATTTGGTGAACGGATGGCGTCATACTGCAACTCGCTTTTTAATGTGAATATCAGGGTCTATAGTGGTGCTGATATAATCATAATCGAGCATGGTGGCCTAAAGCAATCTATGACTATTTTTGAGACGTAGTTTTCAAAAAATAAAAATAAATTTGCAAAGATTTGATTCAAAACTGAAGCAAGGGGATGGGGCGAATAAGCCCAAAACTGTGATCTAGTTCACAAAATTGAAGGTATCTCTTTTATAGATTTCGGTTTTATTTTAAAAACAAGCCTTGAATCATGAGAAGTTGTTACTGATTGTGTGTATCAGTGATATTTGTCACTTTTTTGTCAAAGGGCTTCAGTAATGGGTATTTGCAAATATTGAAAACGATAATTCTGTGCTATTTGGTCTATTTCGGGGCAGCAGTGGCTCAAAGAACTTGATCAAATTCAATAACAAAATTACTGCTTGGATTAGGGTACTCGTAGAGGGTAAAAGGCCCAGCATTGAAGTAGCTAGTATAAGAAATAGAAGTAGCCGTGGATGAGTCATAGGCTGAAAAGTACAGTTCAGCAGCTTCTAAACCATTACCAAGAATAACTGATCCAGTTTGAGTCACACTACCTTCATAAAGCTCTTCAGTTATAAACTGGTTGCAGCTGCCATCTTGATAACTGGTAATAAGGATGCCGGCATTATTGTCACGAATATCATAATCAGTGGTTTCAAAATAACCGCTGGTGGGATTAAAAACGCAGTTCGACGCCCACACACCATTAAAAGCCGGTGCTGGTGCTCTTGAAAAACCGGTTTCCGTACTGGCATCGTCGCAACCTGCGAGCAATAACGCCATTGTAATGACTGCAAAAAACTTTGCTAATATACGGCCCATTCTTTGGTGAACGAATAACAGTGTCATGCTCAAGATCCTCGTATGAAAAGTAATCAAAATCTGATTCTAAACCAAAAGCCATGACCCTGGACTGAATTAAGTTTTCAGTTACAAAAATGAGGATTAATTGAAAGCTCACCCCGAGCGGGGTGGGCAAAAAATAAACTTAGAGTGAATAGTACATATCAAATTCCACAGGCGATGTTGTTTGCTGCAGACGAGTCACTTCAGCTCGCTTTAACGCAATATAACCTTCAAGCATGTCCTTTGTAAAAACACCACCTTCAAGTAAGAAAGCATGGTCAGCTTCAAGTGCATTTAAAGCTTCGCCAAGAGACTCAGCCACTTGTGGAATTTCTTTGGCTTCTTCAGCTGGTAGGTCATAAAGATCCTTGTCCATGGCATCGCCTGGATGGATTTTATTTTTGATGCCATCAAGACCTGCCATCATCAATGCAGAAAATGCGAGGTAAGGATTACCCATAGGATCAGGGAAGCGAGCTTCAATACGACGGGCTTTTGGTGAATTCACGTAAGGAATTCTGATCGAGGCTGAGCGATTACGAGCTGAATAGGCTAGCATTACAGGTGCTTCATAGCCAGGTACTAAACGTTTATACGAGTTAGTCGACGGATTGGTGATTGCGTTTAAAGCCTTAGCGTGTTTGATAATACCACCAATGTAATACAAGGCAGCATCAGATAAACCAGCATAACCATCACCAGCAAAAAGATTTTTACCGTCTTTTGACAAAGATTGGTGCACATGCATGCCGCTACCGTTGTCACCAACTAAAGGCTTGGGCATAAAAGTAGCAGTCTTGCCGAATTGATGCGCCACGTTATGAACACAATACTTATAGATTTGCACTTCATCTGCTTTTTGTACAAGCGTGTTGAATTTTACGCCTATTTCATTTTGACCAGCCGTTCCAACCTCATGATGATGAACTTCAACCACTAAGCCCATTGATTCCATGGCTGCACACATGTCTGCGCGCATATCATGGCAAGAATCAACTGGCGGCACTGGAAAATAACCGCCTTTCACTGTTGGTCTATGACCAATATTTCCTCCTTCTATGTCTCTATGAGACGACCACGCCGCTTCGCTAGATTGAATAGAATACATAGAGCCAGAAATATCGCTACGCCATTTAACGTCATCAAACACAAAAAACTCAGGCTCGGGGCCAAAAAAAGCTGTGTCAGCAATGCCAGTTGATTGTAAATAGGCTTCAGCTCGTTTAGCAACTGTTCGCGGATCTCTTTCGTAACCTTGCATTGTTGATGGCTCAAAAATATCGCAGCGAACGATCACTGTCGGGTCATCAAAAAATGGGTCAAGCACTGCGCTTGAGTCATCTGGCAATAAAATCATGTCAGATTCATTAATACCTTTCCAGCCAGCAATTGATGAGCCATCAAACATTTTCCCAAATTCGAAAAACTCGTCATTAACATCTCGTGCAGGCACTGTGACGTGGTGTTCTTTACCTTGGGTATCGGTAAAGCGTAAGTCTATCCAGCGAGCATCATGTTCTTGAATAATTGAGAGTGTTTTACCTGTCATGATTAAAGTCTCCAGTTGTGCGCTTAGGTGATTCTCTCTGTGCGAATAATCTCATCAACAGATTAGCCCAAAAAGTAGATGTAAAGTTGCTTGGTATAAAATAATCTTGCACGTCATATTAAATGAATTTCCTAGTGCAATAAACACTCTTAAATGGCCAGTGTTTAAAAATTATAAAACAGTCATTTTTTTATGCACTTCAATCTTGAACTTGATCCTAACCTGTAAATTGTTGCACTTATATGGTGCGTTTATATGATCCGCGTATGAGGATACAGAGCCTCAATACTCTTGTTAATGGAAACATAGAGTATTTAGAGGGTTGCTGTGCTAAACTTGCGCCCAGAGAATCCACACAAATGATTTCACTTAGCTTAGAGCCTGACGAAGGCAAGAGAGGACAGTTTTGATTAAGAATATGCGAAATGTGGCGATTGTTGCCCACGTCGATCATGGTAAAACTACGTTAGTCGATAAATTATTACAGCAATCAGGAACTTTTGACCTTCGTCATGAGCCTATCGAACGAGTGATGGATTCCAATGCTTTAGAGCAAGAACGCGGTATCACAATTTTGTCAAAAAATACCGCTTTGAACTGGACTGACCCAGATTCTGGCGAAACTTACCGTATCAATATTGTGGACACCCCTGGTCACGCGGATTTCGGTGGTGAAGTAGAGCGTGTTCTTTCCATGGTCGATAGTGTTTTATTGTTAGTTGATGCTGTTGATGGCCCTATGCCTCAAACTCGATTTGTCACTATGAAAGCCTTCCAACAGGGTTTAAATCCTATTTTGGTGATCAATAAAGTTGACCGTGAAGGCGCAAGACCGGATTGGGTAGAGTCTCAAGTTTTTGATCTATTTGATCGTTTAGGAGCATCTGATGCTCAGTTAGATTTTCACACCGTGTATGCCAGTGCAATTAATGGCCAAGCAGGTCTTGACGCAGCAAACTTAAATGACGACTTGACGCCACTATTTCGAACTATCGTTGAACACGTAAAACCACCTGCTGTTGATTATGATGGTCCGTTGCAAATGCAAATTTCGTCACTTGATTATTCATCCTATGTTGGCGTTTTAGGTATTGGTCGAATTAATCGAGGTTCAGTTAAGCGCAATATGCAAGTAACGATTGTTGACAGCGCTGGTAAAAAACGTAATGGTAAAGTGCTTCAAGTTATGGGGTACCTAGGTCTTGAGCGTCAAGAAAAAGAAATTGCATCAGCTGGTGATATCGTCTGTATTAGTGGTATTGAAAAACTCAATATTTCTGACACTATTTGTGATCCGTCAGCACCAGAAGGATTGCCACCATTATCCGTTGATGAGCCAACTGTGACCATGACATTCCACGTCAACAACTCACCTTTTGCTGGTCGTGAAGGTAAGTATGTAACATCTCGACAAATTGGTGAGCGACTACAAAAAGAGCTATTGCATAATGTTGCACTTAGAGTAGCGCCAACTGAAGATCCTGATAAATTTAGAGTGTCTGGTCGTGGTGAGCTGCATTTAAGCGTGCTTATCGAAACTATGCGCCGCGAAGGTTTTGAGCTCGGTGTGTCTCGGCCAGAAGTTATTAATCGCGAAATTGATGGCAAAACGTGTGAACCAATCGAAGATTTGATTATTGACTGTGAAGAAGATCATCAAGGTAATATAATGGAGGAATTAGGTCAACGTAAAGCTGAGCTTAAGGATATGGTTGTTGATGGTAGTGGTCGAGTTCGTTTAACATATGTAGTGCCATCTCGTGGTTTGATTGGTTTTCGATCTTTATTTTTAACCCTCACATCAGGCACTGGAGTGATGAACCATTCTTTTTCTCATTACGGACCAAGAAAAGAAGGCAAACTTGGTTCTCGAGAAAAAGGTGTATTGATCTCTATGGCTGATGGCAAAACTATGGGTTTTGCATTGTTTAGTCTACAAGAACGTGGTCGATTAATGATTGGACCTAACGTAGAAGTGTATGAAGGCATGGTGGTTGGCATTCATTCTCGGGGCAACGATTTAGTTGTTAACCCTTTGAAAGAAAAAGCTTTAACTAATATGCGAGCTTCCGGTACTGATGAGAATATCGTACTTACGCCACCAATTAAACACACTCTCGAGTCAGCACTTGAATTTTTAAACGATGATGAACTGCTTGAGGTTACTCCTGAAAATTTGCGTATTCGTAAGCGATACTTAAAAGAAAATGAGCGTAAGCGCGTTTCGAGAAGTGGTGGTTAGAGTATTTTTATCTATACTATATCCAAACCGATTGGATTCTAAAGTTTAGAGGGCAGCTATTTTGCGCCAGTGATTATAAACTTAGTCGTTGTAGGCATTGATCTTCAGACCAATTACGTTCGAAATGGTCTGAAGTAAATCTGGTCTTTTCAGTTATTCAGTATAAACCGCCACAAGGAATTGGCTATATGTTAGTGCTCTTTCCAGAAATTAGACCTTACGCCGAGCATACGCTTAGTGTTGAGGGTCCTCATAAAATTCACGTTGAAGAATGTGGCAACCCTCAAGGCTTGCCAGTATTGGTATGTCATGGCGGTCCTGGTTGCGGTACTGTACCCTTGCAACGTCGATTTTTTGATCCAGATTGCTACCGTATCATTTTGTTTGATCAAAGAGGTTGCGGTAAATCTACTCCTCATCTTGAAACTAAGTTAAATACAACCCAAGATATCATTAATGATATGGAGGCGATTCGGCAATTCCTAAAAATTGACCAGTGGATTGTTTTCGGTGGTTCTTGGGGTGCAACACTTGCGATGGTGTATGGTATACAGCACTCTGACGCTGTGCAAGCTTTGCTCTTGCGTGGTACTTTCTTGGCCCGACAAAAAGATTTTAATTGGTTATATAAAGAAGGTGGTGCTAGCCGAATATTCCCAGAAGCCTGGCAAGATTTTATCAAGCCAGTATTGCCAGAAAATCAACATGATCTTGTGACTGCATATAGTAAAAAACTTCGTGGTCCAGATGAATTGGCTCGCATGTCTGCGGCAAAAACATGGGCATGTTGGGAAGCTCATCTTTCTACCTTGCGACCTAACCATGTCTTAGTTGATCAGCTTTGCGACCCTCATACTGCATTAAGTATTGCTTTATTTGAGACTCATTATTTTGCAAATAATGGATTTTTAGAGGCAAATTATATTTTAGATAACATGGATAAATTGCAAGACATCCCGGGTGTTCTTGTGCACGGTCGATATGATTTAGTTTGTCCTCTAGATGGTGCCTATGAAATACAAAAAGCTTGGCCAAATGCCCAATTGCATGTGATTCGAGACGCAGGCCACTCGGCCTCAGAGCCTGGGATTGCCGATGCCTTGATGCGAGCGACCCGTGACTTTGCCCAGCATTTTGGCGATTTTAATGATCATTGTTAAGGCTTAAGTTTGTTGTTGGCAACCGTTTTTGCTTGCTACTTTTGGAGGGCACCCTGATTTTTCGGTGTGAGTGTCCGATCGGCGCTTTTTCCTACACTTTCCTTTGCTCTTATTTGCCCCAATCACGTGCACAGACTTGCAGATTTTTTATTTTAAGGTGCGCTCTGTCGACAGAGTTTGGCTATTTTATTCACTTGCCATCTTTTTATGTTTTCAAGGGATTAAATACAAGCAAGAACTTGCAAAGCGGGTCTATCCTTAAGAGGATGAGTAAAAAAAGTCCGTAAAGTGAGATGTTATTTATGAGTTTACGAAGCCGCATGATGAAACTATCCGGTGCAGAAAAAACTTGGTTACCTTGGTTTGGTAATACCGGAAAATTCAAAATGAGTTGGTCTTGTTTGTTAAACCGTGGTCGATACGCAGCTGTTGAGGATACCTTCGAATCTCTAGCAGAGAGCCGCAAGAAAATCCTCTTGGACTGGGCAGAGTTAAAATGGTCGATTCTAGAACGACTTGCCACAGCTTTTCAATCCATCGACCAAACTGGTTTTACCCACGAACTCGTGAATGTATTGGCAACATTGGATGATTTTACTGAGCTTTATGTGGTTGATCAGCACAACATGGTTCAAGCCAGTAGTTTTTCTCGACATGTTGGTCAATCTAACATCAGTAAACAAGCGCTGCTAAGAGGTCTGCAAAATCAGTTTTTGCACGGCCCCTATGATGATAATGCTACTTTACAGGTGGGTGGTTCAAAATCTCATTTTGAAGATGCTATCACACTCATGTTTTACCAACCTTTTACTGGAGCTAATGGTCAACAGTATTGTCTGTGTGGTCGGATTCCAAATGATGTTATGTCTGATTTAATTCAGCGAGAAGCTGGTCATGTTTTTCCAGAATCTGGCGATAATTATATTTTTATGATTGACTCGAACTTTGATCAGTCAATTCAGCAGGGGATTGCTTTATCAAGGTCTAGATTTGAAGACAATTCTTTTACCGGCGGCGAGAATCTACTGAGTGGTGTTCACACTAACTATGGTGTTGTGAAAATTCAAAAACATACAGAGTTTGAGGTTTTATTTACAGACCCTGCCACTAATCAGCTTCACCCTGGTATTCGAGAAACTATAAAAAATGGTGAGAATTTATTTGTGATCTATCCCGGATACTCGGATTATCGTCATATTCCAGTAATTGGTGCAGGGGTTACCTTACAATTGAAAGGCTCGCCTGATAAATGGGGCATGATGTGTGAAGGTGATTTGGAGGAAGTATATGGCTTTCGCTCTATTGGCTGGATAATTGGTGTCAGAAGCTTGCTCTATTTTGCTTTAGCTTGGTTGGCAATTGATTTAACTGTAAGTTATTTTGACGAAGTTTCGATTTTACCCACGATTTTAACCAGTTTGGCGGGATTTGGAGGACTTTTTTATCTTAATGTTTTGATAGGTCCAATCTTGCGAAAAATGGAAAGTATGTCAAAAACACTAGCGGGTATTGCAGAAATGGGTGCGCCATTGAGTAATCGAGTG
>Ga0209194_1002125_pt1 | contig 11039 bp, 14 predicted proteins | sample COGITO_mtgs_1004_FD_184787 | JGI IMG/M metagenome (GOLD analysis project Ga0209194, IMG submission 184787) | Pelagic marine microbial communities from North Sea - COGITO_mtgs_100413 (SPAdes) (version 2) | ecosystem: Environmental > Aquatic > Marine > Epipelagic ...
TGCATCCGTGGTGAATGGGTCAGTATTCTCAGCAATTGCTGTTTCAATGCGTTTTTCGAGGGTCATGTCTGTTTCCTTGTTTCTCATCTTATATCCTATATTACCATGTGGAATAGGATTTGTCAACAGCTAATTTAGGCTGCTTCCTTCATAATTTCTTCACACAATTCCAGAACTTCTTCCTTGGTAAACCTCTCAAAAGAACGCCGATAGTCCGCCACCCGCCCCCTACAGACACCCATCTTGATAGCAATGATATCATCTGGTGCTTTACCATTGTCTTTACCCAAAGCACCAACAGTAGGCGTGTCAATAACACAACGGAGATATTCCATCATGCGTGGGCTAACCCGCCGAGCCCGCCTCGTGCTTTCCATATATCGTTTCTTCATAACAACCTCTTTGTTTCTCATCTTATATCCTATATTACCATGTAGAATAGGATTTGTCAATAGCTAATTTAACCAATAACGGCGAATATTTCTGCATCGCTGTCATACAGGTCGAACACCTTGCCGATCAACTCACGATTCCCTGTCTTGGGGAAGTCAATTACCTTAGAATAGGGCGACTTCTTGGCATAGACTACAACGCCGGATGTCTTGGACAGTTTGTTCCAGACATACCGTCCACCAGCAGACTGGCAGGTTCCTGCCTTGAGTGTGATGTCCAGTTTCTTCATGAGGAACTTGTAAAGCTTAATGGCAAGGTTATTACCCTTGTACCGACTATCGACGCTGAGTAGGACAACATGCCATGCACCACGCTCTTTCGACAACACTACCTTTGCGGCAATACGATAACGAGTCTCCATATCACCGTAGGGAGTGCGAACCCGTTTGGTTATGTTGCGGTCATAGACCCACACAACATTATATGTGCGTTCTTCTTTCTCAATGTAGATGTCATATCCAAATGCACGACCTACAAGCTCTAGGTCTTCTGTGCTACCATAACCAAGGAAAACTCCCTTGTTCATCGTAATTCTGTCAACCATGCAAACCTCTTGATTTCCGATTATGTCTAATCATACCACACGAAATAGAATCTGTCAACTAAAATCGACTCGGAATCCAAGAAAAATTCACAGCGTCTAGCCAACGCCATTCACCTGTTTTCAGTGATTTTATGGGGGGTAACACGGGTTTGGGGGTCATATTCACAACGCCGGGGGGAAGTTCTAGGACTTCCCACTTGTCTCCGTGTTCCCGAATACGGTTCTTACCCTTGTTGGTGATGCCCTTGAGGGTGAGGATCATTATGCCCGACCTCGACCATTCATATTCGGCATCTTTAACCCAGCTTTCTTGAAAGCTTCAGAGATACGCTTCTCAGGGTCTTTACCATCCTTCCAGACTTCCAACTCGGAAATGTCAATCCCTGCTTCTCTCATGATCCGCTTCTTGATCATCAGGTCACGAAATATCCAATTACTATTCATCATAACGTCTTCCTTTTCTCAGTGTATAACTAACTATACCACACGAAAAAGGGTTTGTCAACAGCTAATTTAGAATCCCTTGGGTTTTTTTGTGATACCTCTGCGCTTCATTTCCATACTGATCCACTGATGTGCAGCAGGGTTTCTGACCTTCTTCTTGAGTAGTCCCTTGATTTGCTTGAAGACTTGAACGAACACATCCTCGGTTGCATTATTGTTATCGACCACTACGAAGTTTGCTCTAAAATACTGACTGAACTTACCGATATTGGACTGAACGTCCTTCCACGATTTAATCGCAATGGGTTCTGGTACAGAACGATCACGTTGTGCATTACGTTCCAGTGCAACATCAAGGGATGTGTTCACAAATATCATGTGAACATCATACCCTAGCTGTTTCAGTTCTGTGGCCTGTTTTGCAATCTTATCATACTCTCTACCAGTGCCATCAATGATGAGTCCAATGCGACCATCAAGATAACCCTCTTGACGTTTTGCAGTGACCCTTTTAGCACGGTCACGAACTGCATCTCTAGGCACCTCTTCCTCATCAGGCATCTTGAGAGACAGTCCTGCTTTCGTAAGCATGACCTCAAATGCATCGTCAGAGTTGACCACACGCAATCCTGTACCGCCGGTGGTCTTCCTGACAACGTATGACTTACCGCTGCCCGGACCACCGGCGAGAAAGAATGCTTTAAATATATTGGGGTCTTGCAACCCTTCCTGTAGTTCGTTGAAGTTTTTCATCTGTGTTCAGTCCTTGTTTTCTATATCCGGCCATCTCTATAATGTATTTATCATCCTCTGTAAGTGGTGTATAATCTAACTTGCGCTCTTGGGTCTGGAATGTCATCTTCTTGATACGGTTTTTGGTCTTAGCCATTTTAAGTTCCTTTCGCTGTTGATGTTTGGATATAGAGGTGTTAGAAATGGACTTCTCCTTATGTTATTTGCCCATGGCGTCTTTAGTGACGTTCATGGACATTGTGTGTTTACTGTTAACGATATCAAAATCATGTCGTATTTTCCTAATGAGGAAATTACCGTTGTACAACATGTCTTCTGTTTCATTTTTGGTGGTCTTTACACCTGAGACACTAGGGATTTTAATCTCCACAATGTCACCAGCTTTAACTACAGTAGTACCGACAACATCGATATTCAACTGTAGTGCAGATTCCATCATTGCTAGTTGTGAATTTCTTGCCTGCATCAATTCCAACTTGTTTGTCCCGTAGGCATATTGATAAAATTCGTCATTAAAACTCTGATCTGTACCGACACCCACAGTAGGTTTTAGATACTGTTTGGATGGAAAGGATGATACACTAACGCCATCGGGGTCATTGACTGCAAGGGGTTTTGTTCCAAGGTGTTGCTCCTTTGAAAAACTTTCATTATAATTATATATATGTTTTTGGTAACTTTTAGAGATGATATCATGGACAATCAATTCAGATGAAAATATACCTGTCGCATAATTCCACACCGTATCAGGAGAGCCACTTATTCTGTAACCTTCAATCGCAGATAACTCTGACAATATATCCCTAACACCATCTTTCGTTCTTGTGCCTGAGATAGTTTTTTCATATTTCATAATTGGCGTTTGTGAGTACATATCCCCAAGAGTTCTAAAATTAAACCCAGCGGTGCTTTCCCAAAAGAAATAGGTTGACTGTCTCAATTTCTCTGACATAGCATTCTTTGTTGCTATTGCTATAACATCAAGAGGTTGGACATTTGGTGAAATAATCTTTTTATTGTCAGCACTAGGTTCAATGTACAGTTTTTTATCGCTGTCTAGGTCTTTTTCTACCATTACTTGAACGATATCTGAGTATGACCCAACCAAAGTTCTCTTAACTCTGGCTCTTTGATTAACCACAAGTTCCCTTGAACAGAATGACATGGTGGTTGCTTGCACACCATTACCAATTTCAACTCTATCATCAACACTCGTAACAACGAAAGGGTTTGATGAATAGTCTATAGTCATCTCACCACCGCGCAAATTGGGTGTTGCAATTTTAAGTCGCAGATATTCTTGTCCAATGATAGGTCCAAAGGATGCTAAGTTGAAGGTATCTTGAATTGTAATGGTGCCTGTTACAGTAAGTTGATTTATTCCCTCAAATATGGTGAGTCCCATAATAGACGCCTTGAGTCCAACTACCTTTCCAGTAGTCAAGACCAAATCACATTGCAAGATGTCAAACTCACCACCACTTCTAAGTTCTGATTGTGCCACTCAATTAATCCTCTGTATCAGAAATCAACCTCTGAAATTCTTCCACGAACTGTTCCAAGTATTCTGGGTCTAAAAGTCGTATCTTCCTAAGTATGTCCTGTTTTTCTTCTTCATATTCTCTGTTTGTGATTAGCGTTGCATTGAAAATCGTATCACCGTTTTCATCTATGTTGCTAGTGCCGATATTGATTTTGACACTTGTATCGCCTGATACCTGATTGATCTCGTAGTGATGCACTCCATCCACATTGTCATATCTCTCAGCAAGGTGTGCAAGAAACTGTCGAGTGTTCATGGGCCACTGATGAAATCTGTCCGTGATGTTGTTGACCAACAGAATAATCCAGTGATACTCTGAATCACCATAATACTTGTGTGCAATCATCTCTGGTGTCTCACCATTCCTAACATCATATGTGTCATAGAGTGCGGTGACTGCTCTTGCCTTACTGTGTACTGCCACACGTTTGAGCAGATGCGTAACCACCTTGGGATCAGTATTACCGACAGCATCATAGAAAATTACTGGAAATTGATCGAAATACATTCTAGAACCCGTCCTCTACATTAGCTCTATCCATGATTTCCAGTTCTTGAAAGGACAGTGTAATGGTTGTTTTCTGTGGTGGCGCACCTTTAAGACCAGAATCAGATGGATTATATGTCACAAACTTATCACCACCATAGGCAACGTCCATCGTCTTTAGATAACATTTACCAATCTTGTTGATATATTCATTAGGACCATTTATATGCATGTAATCAATTGAAAACACATCAGGAATGGTCAGTTCTCTTACTGAACCAGAAGTTTTATATGTGGGAGACATACCCACCTTAAACTCTTTTACGATATCATGTACTATTTGTGTTTCCGTGGAATCTTTAGGAATGAATGTGAAAGAAAAAGAAAATGACCTTCTACCAGTACCCTTAAACATCATCTCTGTTCTTGGTGTAATAATTGCACCCCTTTCAATAGCGAACAAATCTTTTGCGCCGGGAACAACTTTGTCAATTGTAGCAATACCCATTTGTTCAAGACCTGTTCCTACCGTGCCACCTGCTTTGTTAGCCATCTCTGAAAATGATGCTCCGTCTTGATAATCCTTAAACAATCCATAGAGTGCTTCACCCATCACACCAATTTCACCATCGCTGTACTCCATATTGTAACTGACGTTGACAGAGGGTGGCATATACAATCCGATAGCGGTTCCAGTTTTTTGAATATTCCTGCGTTGCAATATTAGTGATCTACTTTTACCATTTGGACCAGCACCACCTCGGCCGGTTTTGTTATCTTGTTCGGCATCAATGGCAGCATCTGATTTGGCCTGCGCTCGGGCAGTAGCCTTTTCGTCAAGTTTACCATCCTCTGTTTTAATTTTTGCAACTTTTGGTAATTTTTTATCTGATACTTTCACCTTCGCACCAGATACAGAGTGACGAGCAAATAGTATGTAACTTGCTTGGTGCATGTTAGTACCAACATCAGATGGGTATAGAAGAATTTGTGATGGTTTATTAAAATTAGTTTGTAGAGGACTAGACGCAGAACTAGCGGTTGAACCACCCAACCCTGACCTTAGACTATCGGCAACAGAACTTACTGCTCTCTGTGCGGCACCGGCAGCTGCATTCTTTGCTATGTTTACAAAAGCGTCTCTTAATGCCATGTCTAAATATCCTTATACACTGATGGAACTATTTATAACGAATGTCATACAAAGGTCGATATACGCCGATCAATCCGAAAAAATATAAGGGTGATCCACAGAACATAATTTATCGTTCTCTCTGGGAACGTAAGTTTATGGTATACTGTGACAACAGCACATCCATAATTGAATGGGGTAGTGAAGAGATCATTATACCCTATTTATCACCCAAGGATGGACGTATGCACAGATACTTCCCAGATTTCTACATTAAAGTCAAACAGGCTGATGGTGGAATCAAGAAGATGATTATTGAGGTTAAACCCAAGGTGCAGTGCAAACCACCCAAGGAACCCAAAAGACGCACCAGACGATGGATGAACGAGGTTATAACCTATGGTGTGAATGATGCTAAATGGCGATATGCAACAGAATGGTGTGCAGATAATGGTATGGAGTTCAAGATTTTAACTGAAGATCATCTAGGTATTTCGTATAAATAGATATATGGCAATTAGTAAATACATGCAAGCAGTTAAGGATGAGGCAAAGGGTCGCCCTAAGTCAACTGCATGGTATAGAGAAAAGATCAAAGAATTGGGTACACCAAGTTCACTTGACCTCTTACGGGATGGTAAGAGGAACAACAAGCCGTTCTATGGTAAATTGAATATGTTCATGTATGACCCAAAGTTCAAGAAGACCCTACCGTACTATGACACGTTTCCACTGGTGTTGCCATTAGAGACATATTCAGACGGATTTCTGGGTATCAATTTTCACTACCTACCTATTCCACTGAGGATCAAGTTACTTGACCGTTTGGTGGATTTCTCTAACAACACCGCATTTGATGAGTCTACTCGGCTAATTGTTGACTACCAGAAGTTAAAGGGTGTTCGACTTATCAGGCCAACCATACACAAATATCTTGCTGGACAAACCAAGTCTCAGTTTCGTAGGATTGATGCAGATGAATTTACGATTGCAACTCTACTACCTGTACAGAGGTTCAAGAAGGCATCTGCATCAGAGGTATGGAAAGAATCGAGGGCAATGATCTAATGGCAACGCTTGCAAGTTTTGTAGAATCAACCGCATTTGGGGTACTCAACGATTTCCTGTCTGAGTTCCACAGTGAAAATGGATATGCACTCCCAAGTCGGTATGAGGTCATTATCACATCTCCCGGCGAGGGTAATGCAAGAAAAGTATCTATGCGTTGTGAAGCAATTGATATGCCGGGGCGGGGACTTAATACATCTATGGATGAAAACATATATGGTATCGCACCTGAGATTGTTGATGGTGTAACTTTTGCTGGTGACATTTCAATGACCTTTCAAGCGAGTAGTGATTTGGAGGAAAGAGTGTTCTTTGAATCTTGGCAAGAAGAAGCTTGGGATAAGGGGACATGGAACGTAAAGTATTACAGGGATTATATCAAAGATATCGATCTGTATGTTCTTGATCAACAGGATACAAGGCGATACGGGATTAGATTACGAGAGTGTTTTCCAAAAGAGGTTGGTCCAGTATCACTTAGTTATGGAACAGCGGGTGATATTATAAAACAAACTGTTACTATGCAGTATAGATATTGGGAGACACTTGATATCAACAATCAACCACCCAACCTTATGGAGAAGGTTCTTGATACAGTAATTACAGGTGCAGAACGAACAATTAATGCGAACATACCGAAAGTGTTAAGCAGACTCGGTTAAGCAGATTATGATAAAGGATGAAACATTATGGCGTTACCTAAGCTACAAACTACTGAACACAAACTAACATTACCATCAACACAGGAGGAAATTAAATTTAGACCATTCTTGGTCAAAGAACAAAAGATTTTGATGATTGCTCAAGAATCTGGTGATGAATCTCAGATTGCTTCTGCTGTGGGTAAACTGGTAGATGGATGTACATTTGGTTCTGTAGATGCAAACCTAAGTCCTATGTTTGATATTGAGTATGTGTTCTTACAGTTGAGAGCAAAGTCTGTTGGTTCTAAGATAACTTTGAATGTTACTTGTCCAGATGACAATGAAACACAAGTTGAAATCGAAGTAGATGTTGATGATATTCAAGTCCAGATGAGTTTAGAACATAATCAGGACATTGAAATAACAGATGATATCAGTATTCATTTTCGATATCCAAGGCTTAAAGATTTGCAAGGATTGTCAGATGAACTAAGTGATTTTGAAAAGACATTGGTTTTGGTTGTTGAGTGTGTTGATACAATTACATCAGGTGATGAAGTGATTAATAGAATTGATATGACTCAGGATGAAATTGTTGAATTTGTTGATTCTATGAATAGTACGCAGATGGAAGACGTTCTAAAATTCTTTGAGACAATGCCGAAGGTGAGACACATCATTGATGTAGTTAATCCTAAGACCAAAAAGAGGGGTGAGATATTATTGGAGGGACTTGAGAGTTTTTTGGAATAGCGCTGTCTCATGACAGCGTAGTAAATTACTACAAAACAAACTTTGGAATGATACAACATCATAATTGGAGTTTGACTGAATTAGAGAATATGTTGCCTTGGGAAAGAGAAATCTATGTTGGCATGTTAGTGAAACATCTAGAGGATGAGAAAGCGGAGTACGAAAAACAAGAGAGAAAAAACAGGAGCTAGTCAAATGAGCGAAGAAGAAATTAAAGCATCAGGTCATCATCCAGCAGATACTAATGGCGACGGTAAGGTTGGTCCAGAAGAACATGATATGTATCTAGAGTTTAAACGTAAGGAACTTGAGGATGCAGATGCAATGCGTGATGCACAGCGTACTATGGCATGGTACTCACTTGGCGGTATGTTGTTATATCCTGTTATCGTAGTCCTTGCAACAGTCTTCAATATGGATCAAGCAGCAAAGATTCTTGGTGATATGGCGGGTGTGTATTTCATCGCAGTTGCCGGTATCGTCGCAGCTTTCTTTGGCGCACAAGCACTTAGCAAACCTAAGAAATAAGGAATAAGTCATGGCCACGAATGATGAAATTATTGCTAAACTGCCCGCTGTATTAACAAAGCTGCAAGAAACAAATGAACGAGCTGCGAAGGATGCTGCGTTGGCAGAGAAGAGAAAACTTGCAGATTTACAAAAACAACAAACTATTGCAAATAAAAAAGGTGCTGCGAAAACCCGTGCTGATTTAGATGCAATACAAGAATTAAAAGATTTAAGAAAAGATATTAAGGACAGGGAAGTTCAACAAGCAGCAATGGCAAAATCCACTGCTGGTCAGGCGGTTGCACTTAAAGAAGAACTCGAAAAGAATGGTAAGATTGCAGAGGACAATAAAGAGTTTCAAAAATTAAGTTATCAGGCACGAAAAGAAGATTACGCACAACGCCTTGCAGATGCAACATCTCCTGCTGCTAAAAAAGAAATAAGAGAAGAAGCAAGAGCAGATGCAAAGAAGAATGGTTCCCGTCTAGATAAGATTGCAGCGGGTATCGGTGGTCTATTTGAGATAGGTAAGAAGGGGTTGAAGACCGCTGCATTAGGTGGTCTTGCAATCCTTTCTACTCTTGCCATTGGTGCGTTTATGATTGCTCTTGGTAAGTTTCTGCAAAGTGATACCTTCAAGGATATGACAAAGTTTATCGAAGAAGAAGTACTCCCATACCTTACAGAAATTGGAATTGCTATTGCTAGTATCGTTGGTGCCGTTGCTATTGCAAAATTTATTGCAGCAGCAAAAAAGGTTAGACTTGCTTTTCTTGCAGTTAAAACATTTATGTTAGGCACAATGGTGCCAGAGACAGGAAAAATGACTGGCGGAGTAGCAGGGAAATTTGCTTCAATTGCAAATAAGATTAAGCTTGCGTTTATTGCAGTTCAAACATTTATGTTGGGGACAATGTTACCATCGATAACTGCATTTATGACTCCATTATTACCAATTATTGCAGCTGCCGCAGCAGTTTCTTTTATCCTATATGCTCTATATGAAGCGTTCCAAGACTTTAGAAAGACACTGGATGAAACTGGTAGTATCGGTGAAGCAATTAAGGTTGCAATAGGTAAGTTTGTTGGTGTTCTGCTGGGTGCGATCCCAGCACTATTCTTAAAACTGGTGGCATTCGTAGCAGACTTGTTTGGGTTCAAAGAGTTTGCTAAGAAAATAGGGGATATTGATCCTATACAGTTTATAGCAGATAGTGTCACGAGTCTTATTGATAGTGTTGTTGATTTCTTCAAGATGTTGTTTAATTTTGATTTCTCTGGGTTTGCAAAATCACTAATTCCCGATTTTGTTAAGAAGGCTTTTGGTATGGGTGGATCAGATGAATCACCCGAAGTGGCATCAGCAAATAGAGTAAAAAAATTACAACAAGAAAAGGAAGACCTAACTAAACGCACCAATGCAAAAGCAAATACTCCAAGAGCCCGGCAACTGGCTCGGCGACAAGAAATATTAGATAAAAGGATTGCTAGAGAGAAAGCATCTGCGGCTGAGAGTCTTGCAAAACCAATGGTGTTACCTAAAGCTAAAATGTCAGAATCTGAAACACTTGAAGCACAGAGACTAAAACCATCTCAATTTAAAGAAAGCGCATCAATAGTTGAGAAGATGGAAAAGTCAAAGCAACAAGCAGAGTTAGCTAGACAGCAATCAGCAACGGCAGGACCAACTAACATTGTTGATGCAAGACAATCATCAAGTGTCACCACTACAGGTCAAAGTGGCGACAGTTCACTCGTTAATAATAAATTTGCAGCTTTGAACAGGTCCGCTTACGCAGCAGGAGCAATATAAAAAAAGGGGGAACCGAAGTTCCCCCTTTCTCTTACTCGTTTGCCAACTTTTCAAAGTAGGACATTGTGTCCCCATCATCATCAGTATCAACAGTAGGCGCTGGAGTAGGTTTTGTATCTACTTTAGGTGGTGCCTTTGGTGCATCTTCCATCACCTCAGCTGCGTTACCTACCGTAGTAGTCCCTGCAAGAACCATATCCAAACGCTTCTTGAGTTCATCATAGGACTTGAAGTTAGAAGCAGAAGTAAACTCTGACAGAGGATACTGCGTCTTCCATGTTTCCTCAAGCTTATCGTCATCATCAAACAAAGCAGACGGTGCTTCAAACTCAGACTTGTCATAGTTCCAGTAACCATCAACCTTACGAAGCTTCAACTTGAAGTTCGCACCTTCCCAGAAATCGAAGGGATTGACAGGACTTTCATCTTGGAATGCAGGCTGCATTGCTTCCATGCACTTGTCAAAGATTTTCTTACCGAAACGATAAAGCATAACCTTACCCTCATTCTGAGGATTCGCAGGGTCTTGCACAACATAGATGTTGGCAAAGTACTGCAACTTACGCTTCTGACGCCGGGCAATCTCCTTGTCCGACTCAACGCCTGAGTTCCAATATGCAGAGTTCATCTCTGATACAGGATCGTTCTGACCAAGAGTGGTGAGAGAGTTCTCAATATACCACTGACCAGTTGGGCCTTGGAACGCATGGTTCCAGACTTTTGCCCAAGGCATATCCTCACCCTCTACTGCGGGTAGGAAACGAATGACAGCATAACCGTTGCCGGTCTTATCCATCGTAGGTTTCCAGAGGCGATCATCCTGATAGGACTTCTTCTCTTGGGGGGCGTTTTCTGCTTGTACTGCACCAAGCAGTTTGTCCAAAGAATTGGACTT
>Ga0209194_1002131_pt1 | contig 11028 bp, 16 predicted proteins | sample COGITO_mtgs_1004_FD_184787 | JGI IMG/M metagenome (GOLD analysis project Ga0209194, IMG submission 184787) | Pelagic marine microbial communities from North Sea - COGITO_mtgs_100413 (SPAdes) (version 2) | ecosystem: Environmental > Aquatic > Marine > Epipelagic ...
ATATTTGTGCAGGCAAGCAGGCAAGTTACTAAAGGTTGCTGACAGATGGGTGTCTGACCAGTTCTTTGCTAAACATAAAAAAACCCCTATACCAGTACGTCTACTGATATAGAGGTTTGTAAGAGTTACACTAACAGGCTATGTCCCAACCGGTTAAGGCGTCAAGACTAACGGTCTTTTTGTTAGCTTGATCTTGGCTGTAGCTCGATGCTATGTACTCAGCGGTTGATTGAGTCTCAGATTTTATTTGATACTCAATAGTTTTAACTGAGGGTTTGAATTCTTTGTTACCGTTTAGGTAACGGAATTCCTCAGTTAGTCTGTGATAGAAACCACAGAGAGCTGAAATGTCTAACATCTTTTCTTGCTGTTTAGCCAAGAATTCAGGTAACACGCCATCTGGAAAATTTTCTTGTTTATCAAGACTACGTTCGTACGTATATTTTCTGATAACCCTTTGGGCGTGTAACTTATGAGCCATTTCAGAGTAAGGTTGGATTAGTATATTCCATTTGAACTCTTTAGATAGCTCGTCGTTGTTTAGTAATGCCTCCACTGAAGATATGACCGTTTGTAACTGTGAATCATAAGTTGCATCAGTTAGTTTGATCATACCTTCTAGGTTATTTTCGCTAAGAGCTGGTTCTATTCTACTGACCAGTTCCTCAATATATGAGTCTCTAGGTCGTAAGCTCTCTGCATTATCTTTGAACTTTTTGCCAAAGATGTTAGTACCAGAAGCTTGATAGATCTCAAGAGCCCAGAATGGGTAACGTGATACTTCAGCTGAAGTCTCTCGTATTGAAGCTCCATCGGGATCTGCGATGGTATCACCTCTGTAATCATCAGGTGATGTTACGGGGTCTGTGACCATCTCAGGTCGTGTTAGCATTTCTGAAACGTCCATTATTTCTCTCCTTCATTAGATGAATAAGTAGCCATAGGCTTTTTGTTTAAAGACTTACGTGTAATATTTACATCGTGTCTAAGGTTATTAAGGCTGTGGTTAAGCCATGATGTAGCTGATACTGCTCCTTCAAGAACGACAGCTGTTGTGGTAATTAATCCTTTACGGACATTAGTTGGTATTGAAATTTCAATAGCCATAGGTCATATCTCCTAGTAAAAAGCGTATAATTGATATAATAGTTGTAAAAAGAATATGGTAGATACAGCTCCACCAATGAAAAAAGTAGATGCAATTAACATCTTCATTGCTTAGTCTCCTCTAAGTTAAGATCACCAAAAGATTTTTTTAATATGTAGTAGACAAAGACAAACCCAACTAGATACATAGGCCAAAAGGTTATGGCTGTAATATGTTCTAGTGGGTGTTTACCTACTACATCAAATAAGGTAGCTCTGACTCTACCTGTTGATAAGTTGTATTTATGCACTGAATTAATCAGTACAGTAAGTACAAGACCAATTAATAAATATATAAGTATGAACATCACCAGTTCTCCCTATCTTCTGGTAGCCACATGTACTGATTAGTAATGCTAGAGAAGTGCCATTTGTACTTTAGTGGCGGGTTGTAATTGAATGAACTTTGTTCCCAGAAATTAGTATATTGACCAAAGTCCAACTCTTTTGGTTCACCTTTGGAATTTAATAATGTGTGGTAATCAGTTCGCATTGGCTTTATCCTTTTTGGTTTTTAATTATTTCTAGACGTTTGAGGTCGAATTCTTCTTCGGTTATACAAGAACCCATAAATTCCAAATTAAGATGGTATAGGGCGTCTGCTGTATAAGCGTCTGACCCAATTACTTCTTCATCTCCTTCAACTCTGAAACTCATATCTATTTCCTTTTTGTAAGTTAAAATACATAAAACAAAAGTAACAATAACTACTGGAAGTAGTTATTGCCTATTTAGAAGTGATAGTTAAAGTAAAGTGTAATAATGTGTACCATTAACTCTAAATGTGTACCATATGTGTACCATTAAATGTACCATGATTTTTAGATATAAAAGGTAATGAAATCAATATGTTAGCTATTTGTGTACCATGTGTACCATATTGTTAAGTTAAATATTGGTTTTTTAAAAAAGTATAAAATAGTATATATAGTAATAAACATAACTTTGTTGGTACACGTGGTACACATGGTACACATTGGTCAAAACGTTACAAATATCAAAGAGTTAAGTGTGTACCACAATTTCTCAGAACATGGTACACATTGTGTATTGTTGGTACACAAGTGGTTATTCGGGTCTTGGAGAGACACGTGCTCATGTTTACCGAAGGGTATATAGCATCAAGGCAGGCATAATACCTACCAGTTCCCTCCGATCCTGCATATTCGCTATAGCGAGTCCGCGAAGCTGTAGTGAATATGATTCCTGGCGAGCCTCGAGCCCTGAAGCGAGTCCTCGAGCGAAGGCGAGCGAGTCCTCGAGCGAGCATGGTTTCTTGCGAGCGAAGCGAGCAGATTTGTATGACCAGTTCCCGACATGCAGGCAGGGAACGCAAGCCCTTTATGTTTGCTGACAGATGGGTGGCTAACATGTAACCCATTGTTTACTAAGCATAAAAAAAGCCAAGGGTGTTTAGTCCTTGGCTCGTAACTAGAATAGGTTATAGTTACCAATGTATTTCTCCCAAGCTGCGTCGTCCCAGTTTTCGTGCATCCACCACTGTTCTTCCATCTCCTCAGTAGGAACAAAGCCACTGTATTGTAGGTAGTTGTTAGCCATCCAACAAAACAAGTGTTCGTTGTGTTTTCGTACTGCCGTCTCGTAACATATCGCGTGTTGGTATGCGTCTTCTTCTAGGTCTGTCATATGGTAGTCGCTCATTTCTTGTACTCCTTCAGGGGTTTAAATGTAGTAGACATCGGGTTATTCCGATGTCTCTTACGTGCGCGAAGTGCTCTCTTGTCGCTCTGTATTACTAACCACTCCCCAAATATGGGTGCAGTGGCTAGTACTACAAAGAATCCAATTACTATAAACAGTAGTTCAAATATTAGTTGCATTACGCTACCTCCTCAAATTCGCTAACTCGGTTTTCTAATTCTTTACATTTGTCTAGTCTATAACTGTAAGCGTATCTAGTATTTTTCAATTGGGCTGTTAGCTTCTCTACTTCGGCTACCCACTTATTTTCCATCTCTAATACTTGGTCAAGGCTATAACAGTCTTTCCAATAGTTATTTAGGGAATCAACTGCAGCTTTCCACTTATCTGCTACCTCTCCCGTTTCGTCATAAGCCTTTGTAAGTTTTTCCGTTAATTCGTTAATAACTTTGTCGCTTGTCTTCTCACCCCAATACATCAGTATTCCACCAAAGGTTAGTCCAACTAGTATTCCTATTGCCATATCCATTATGCTTATTCCCTTTTTTAAATTAAAAAACATAGAACAAAAGTATCAATAGCTGATGGCCATCAGCTATTGTCCAGTAGGTACCATAATTCATACAAGGTTCCAAAAAAGAAACGCAAAACAAGGTTCCAAAAGTGCAAATCGGGGTTAGGCACCCATCTGTCAGCAACAGGGGAGACAATCCCTAAACGATTCATAAATAATATTTTGCAAAATTTTTTCTAGAATTTTTTTCAGCAAATATTTGTTTCTTAAAAATTTTTTAGGTATTCTTGGCCTATGGACAATTTAATACCTGTCGTAGCTATAGATGGTTTGGACGAAGCTATCTTAGGAACCTGCGTTTTAGTAGGTGACATAGAAGTTATTGCCTATGATTTTTATAAAATCGTCGAGCTATTTGGGGAATATGGATATTCTGAAGAAAGAACCCGCGAGTGGGCTAATGCTATTCAGGAGTTACCCCTAGAAGATAGGAAACCTATTTTTATCTACACCGACACAGAGCTAAAAAAGGAAATACATGGACAACGATCTACAACCCACTGAATATGTAGCACCTGACGACTTAGAGATTAAGTCAAAATTGCCATATATGGGATTAAATCATGGAGATCTTAGTGTCCAAGAAGAAAAGTTCATAGGACTTATAGCAAGTGGTATGACTATAGCCGCCGCAGGACGCGCTGTCGGACACAGTAACCGTAAGCAATCTACAAACTTAGTTCACACAGATCGCATTAGTAAAGCTTTGGCCTATTTACGTGAAGAGATTAGAGAAGAAGTAAAGTTTACTAAGGTCAATGCGCATAAAATGTACATGGATACGTGGACAGCCTGTGGAAATGCTACGGAAATGAAGGGCACAGTAGATTCGCTGTGTAAATTGCACGGATTACATCAGCCAGATTCAGCCACACAAGTTAATATTAATATTAACGGCACGAAACAATTAGAACGCATGACAGACGAAGAACTTCTGCAACTCGCAGGACACGATAAAAATTACTTAGAACCTGCGGGGAACTAAAATGGAAATGGAACCACCTAGTTTAGGACAGGGCTTTGGAGAGTTAAAGTACAAGCCCCCTAAAAAAAGAGATCCAGGATCAGCTACTAGAAAAGATGGTTCCCTTAAGTCTCAAATTGGGTTTTTAGGCCCTATACAAAGCAATGACGGTGGGGTTATGACTGAGTTTTCTACCGACATGGAAGTTGATAATAACAAAATTGAGATACCTACCTTAGTACCTACTTTGACAGAAGAAGAAGTAGAGTATATGAAAGGCATGAAAGCAGGAGCTGGATGGAATATACAAGAAAATCCTATAGAAATGAATATTATAAATAAGGCTCGACGACACGCTATGGAAAGACTGCAATCAGGAAAAAGTCCTTTCTTTGACGACGTGCTTGATGGGGGTATAAACCCTAAAGAAGCTAGTAATACAGCGCCACCTAATATCGGAGCTATGCCAGCTAGATGACAGAGTTAGCAGTACCTACTTTAGAATGTACGAGATGTCATAACTTACATCCGGAAACTCTATACTCTGATGACGACCAGCTGTGCGCATATTGCAAAGCAGATTTAGTAGAAGCTCTGCCAACTCCTAAAGTTATTGAGCCAGTAGAACCTGATCCACCAGAAGAAACTGCGGCAGATATAAAAGCCAGAGAAGAACTAGCACTTAGATTCCTTACGCGCAAAAGGATATTGCCTTTTGTAGAACGTTTTAACCCAGACTACACTGCGGGCTGGGTGCATAAAGATATATGCAAACGATTAGAGCAGTTTAGCTACGATGTGGTGAATAAAAAATCACCTAGGTTAATGTTGTTCATGCCACCCCGACATGGCAAAAGTACATTAGCTTCCGTAGCTTTTCCTGCATGGCATCTTGGTAGAAACCCAACCCACGAGTTTATTGGGTGTTCATACTCAGGAGCGCTTGCTATGGGGTTTAGTAGGAAAGTGCGACAACTGTTGCGGGAACCTTCTTATAAAACTGCGTTTCCTACAAGACTTGATCCGGATTCACAGTCAGCTGAGGCTTGGTTGACTACTGGTGGCGGTGGATATGTGTCTGCTGGTGTCGGCGGTGGTATCACGGGTAAAGGTGCGCATGTATTGTTAATTGATGACCCAGTAAAAAACAGAGAAGATGCAGAGTCTCAACATAATAGGGATTCCAGTTGGGATTGGTACACTTCTACTGCTTATACTAGACTTGCTCCAGGTGGCGGCATATTGGTTATTTTAACTAGATGGCACGATGACGACCTAGCAGGTAGATTGCTAAAAGCAACTACTGAAGGTGGGGATGAATGGGAAGTTGTACGATATCCAGCGGTTGCAGAATCAGATGAAAAGTTTCGTAACGAAGGCGATCCGCTGCACGAGGAACGTTACAATTTAGAAGCGCTAGATAGAATCCGCAAAGCGGTAGGGCCCCGGGATTGGTCAGCGTTATATCAACAAAATCCTGTATCAGATGATGGTGATTATTTTACGCGAGAGATGATACAGTATTTTGAACCCGATGATATCGACGAAGATCGTATGCGTTACTATTGCGCATGGGATTTAGCGATTGGTCAAAAAGATCGTAACGATTACTCGGTTGGGATAGTTGTGGGGGTAGATGAATACGATAGACTATTCCTAATGGACGTAGTTCGTGGTAGATTTGACGGATTCGAATTAGTAGAGCGTATACTAGATTTATATGAACTATGGCGACCGTCTATTGTTGGTATAGAAAAAGGTCATATAGAAATGGCGTTAGGGCCTTTTTTAGAAAAGCGTATACGCGAACGTGGGCTATACGAAGCCTACATTAAAGATTTGAAAACGGGAAGACGAGATAAAGAAGCTAGAGCTAGGGCTATACAAGGACGTATGCAACAGGGTATGGTGTTCTTACCAAAGAACGAAGTGTTTACTGGCCCATTAGTAGCTGAATTATTAAGGTTTCCTAATGGTGTACACGACGACCAAGTGGATGCACTTGCATGGGTAGGGTTAATGATGACAGAATTTAGTTCTTTTTCAGAGCGTATTGTTCAAGAACCCTCATGGAGAGATAAACTTGAAACCCTTTCTAGAGATCCAAAAATTAAATCTGCTATGAGAGCATAAATAATGGCAATACTACCTAAAAAACGCAAAATGTCCCCTGGCGAAGAAGAAGTTATAACAAGAACGCAGTGGGATAGGTACGTAAGAGCCAGAGATAATGGTCATTTAGACTATGTAGACCTAGCTAAAAAATGTGATGCGTATTATCAGGGCGAACAATGGGATTCTACAGATATTGCAGCACTTGATGCTGAGGGCAGACCCGCATTAACGATTAATACTATTTTACCTACGATTAATACAGTACTTGGTGAGCAGTCAACTCGTAGAGCTGATGTTAGATTCAAACCAAGGCGCGGTGGCGACCAAGAAATAGCAGATGTGCTTACTCGTTTGTACATGCAGATTGCAGATAACAATAAACTCGACTGGCTAGAGCAACAAGTGTTCTCTGATGGGTTAATAATGGACGGTCGTGGGTACTTTGATGTGCGTATAGACTTTTCTGACCACATTGAAGGCGAAGTTCGCATTATGTGCAAAGATCCTTTGGATATTCTAATTGATCCAGATGCAAAAAATTCAGATCCTAAGTCTTGGAACGAAGTATTTGAGACTAAGTGGATGACACTTGACGAAATAGAAGAAATGTACGGTAAAAAACCTGCAGAACGACTACGGTTTATTGCAGAAAACGGAAATAGCTACGGCAGAGACTCCGTTGAGTACTACGAAAACACTTTTGGAGACAATGACGCAATAGAAGACTACGTTTCAGCGCCAATACCAGACACGGACGACTATAGGAACGTTAGAGCGTTAAGAATTATAGAAAGACAGCACAGAAAACTAGTAAAAACAGACTGTTTTATAGATATGGAGTCTGGTGACCAACGTTTTGTGCCAGATAATTGGTCAGAAGCTAAAGCTAAGAAGTTTGCTAAAGAACATAACCTATCAATTTACACAAAAATGCGTAGACGCGTTAGATGGACAGTAACTTGCGACCAAGTAGTACTGCATGACGAGTGGTCACCGTATAATGACTTTACTATTGTGCCATTTTTTGCATATTTCCGTAGAGGACGACCATTTGGCATGGTGCGTAACTTACTTTCGCCACAAGAACAACTAAATAAGATCTCCAGTCAAGAATTACACATAGTAAACACGACAGCTAACAGCGGTTGGATGGTAGAAAGTGGATCGTTGACTAATATGCAGGTAGAAGATCTAGAAGAACACGGTGCTGAAACCGGATTAGTGCTTGAGTACAATAGAGGCTCTACTCCTCCTGTAAAAATTAACCCAAGTCAGATACCAACGGGTCTTGACCGCATTAGTTCAAAAGCTGCTGCAAATATACAGGCTATAAGTGGCATTAATGACTCTATGTTGGGTTCTGATAGCGCTGAAGTATCGGGTATAGCCATTCAAGCTAAGCAAAACCGTGGCGCAGTAATGATTCAAGTGCCTTTAGATAACTTAAAAAAGACACGACAGTATCTAGCAGAGAAAGTATTGGACTTAGTGCAGAATTATTACACAGAAGAACGTGTAGTGATGATTACTAATGAAGAAGATGCTCTAAAACCTAGTGAACCTATGGTAATTAATGAAGTTACACCAGAAGGGCAGATAATAAACGATCTTACACTTGGAGAATATGATGTCGTCGTGTCTACCGCGCCTGCTCGCGATACTTTCGATGAATTGCAGTTTGCTGAGGCACTAAGTTTACGTCAAGCGGGAGTTGCCATACCTGATGATGCGATACTTGAGTACTCACATCTCAACAGAAAAGAACAATTGGCACAACGCATTAGAGTAATGACAGGTCAAGAGCCTCCAAGCGAACAAGAAATGCTAATGCAACAGGCACAAACACAAATGGCTATGCAAACTTTGCAGCTTGAGATTGCTAAACTAGAAGCTGAGGTTCAGAAACTACAAAGCGAAGCAGTAGTTAACATGGCTAAAGCGCAAGGCGCTCAAACGCAACCACAACTAGAAGTTGCGGAGATGCAAGCCAAACTAGAAATGAAGAACAGAGAGCTAGAGCTGCGTAGAGAGCTAGCAGCACTAAGTAATCAAACCCGACAAGGGCAAACAGAAACTGCTGCAGCTGCTAAACTTGCTAGCGCAGCAATGAATACTGCAGTTAAACAACAAGAACAGGAAACTGCAGCTTTTCAAAAGGTTCCAGAAGTTAAAACGTTTTAAAAAACGAGGAAGACACCATGCCAGCCAGTTTAACAAAAAAACGCAGACAAAAAAGAGCACCAGATAGTGCATATGAAGAAAGGATGAAAAAAGCGAGAAGCCCTAAAAGAGCTACAAAAAAGGTAGCAGCAAAACCATCTAAAAGACTAAAATCAGCTGCAATGAAAGGCGTTTCTTCTGGGGGCTCAACTTATGGAGAAAGACGGGCGGAAATGCTAAAACCTAAAAGAGCTAAAAAAAGGGTAGCAGCAGCCCCTAAGAAAAAAAAGCCTTTAACTAAAGAAGAAGCAAGAAAAGTAGGTTTGACGGGTGGGGCTGATAAACGTGGCTACACAATGAGAACAACAAGGTTAAACACGAATGAGTTTAAAAAACGTACAGACCCAAATAAAAAAATACGCGTTCCCCCTAGAGATGTTGTAGATGGAGAAATTCAAAAATACGGGTATAAGTTAAAGAAGAAAAAGAAAAAAACGCCTTCAGGAAGAACAAGATCATCATTAATAAAGAAAAGATAAGGAGAGTAAAATGTACGGAATGGCTAAAAGATCACCAGCAAAAAAGAAATCAATGGTATCTAAGAAAAAGAAACCTAAAATGACTTCAAAGAAAAAGAAAACTGCAAGAAGTACAAAGCGGTCTTACGGGTATTGAAAGCATAAGTAGTAAAAGTGTGTAGCACTTGTAAAAATTTTTATAACAGAAAGTAATCTAGGAGATAGAAATGGCTGAAGTAAAAGCAAATGATCTTGCTGACAATGAAAATGTATTTGATGCTAGAGTAGGAGCAGATCCTGTTGAGGAAGCAGAAACTCTAGACCTAAACTTTATGGATGAAGAAGAAGCTCCAGCTGAAACAGTGGCTGAAACAGAAGGAACTACTGAAGAACCTGAAGTTGAGGAAGAAACAGTAGCTGAAACAGAAGAAACTACTGAAGAACCCGAGACTGAGGGGGAAACAGTAGCTGAAACAGAAGAAGCTGTTGAAGAACCCGAGGCTGAAAAACCTGTTGCAGAAGCAGAGCCAGAACCAGAGCCAAAAAAGATTATGGTTCCAAAAGAACGGCTAGACGCGGTGCTTGCTAAACAAAAAGCTTTGCAAAAACAGCTAGATGAAATGCAGGCTCAACAAAACGTGGAAGCTGAAGCCCCAGAACCCTATGATTATGATGCCAAAGAAACCCAATACCAAGAATTTGTATTAGACGGGGAGACGGCAAAAGCTGCAGCACTGCGAAAAGAGATTAGAGCAGCCGAAAAAGCCGAAATGCAGTATGAGTTTGAGAAGAAAATGGGGCTTACTGTTCAAGAAAGTCACCAAGCAAACGCATTGCAACAGGCAGCTGCAGAGTTAGAGGCTACTTTTCCTATGTTTAACCAGCATCACGAGGCATTTGACTCTGAAGCTACTCAAGAAGTAGTGGATTTACGTGATGCGTTTATAACTCAAGGGTTTACTCCGGTAGATGCGTTGGCAAAAGCCAGTAGTTTTGTAATAAAAGACCGAGGGGTAGTAGATCAAGCGCCAGAAAGTGCATTATCTGCTCCTAAAGCTAAGCCAGCGGTAGACGAAGTAGCTAAAAAACGCGCTAATAACGCTAAAAAGTTAAAAGCAGCAGAAGCTCAACCGCCAGAACTTCCAGGAGAGAGCAGTTCTGCACATGGCGAGAAGCCAGAGTCTGATTTTTCTACCATGACAGAAGAAGAATTCAATGCTTTACCAGAGGCAACACTAAAAAGAATGAGAGGAGACATCTTATAGCTTGCACTATATGGTTGAGATTGTTAACCTTTTCACAGATTCGCCAGTTTAAGCGATATTAAACCGAGGTCGTTACCGTAAGATGACGTTTTCGCCGGATACGGCGTTAAACATATTGGGGTCATACACCATAAAGTATGTGAAACCGTTCCCTTACGATAAAGGTATACGGAATTGCCACTCCAAAAGTTGGCTACGGGAAATTTTGAGTTAAAACTTGTAATAAATAGGAGTATATAGCGATGGCTAATACTAATTTTGCAGCTTTGACTTCAAACCAACTAACGGCTTGGAGTCGAGATTTTTGGAGAGTTGCTCGCAACTTTTCATTTATCAATCAGTTCGCAGGAACTGGGCAAAACGCTATGGTACAACGGATCACTGAACTAACTAAAAGTGAAAAGGGAACCAAAGCTGTCATAACTTTACTAGCTGATATGACCGGAGACGGTATTACTGGCGACAACACGCTAGAAGGGAACGAAGAAGCCCTCCGTGCGTATGACTTAACAATCGAACTAGACCAACTACGATTCGCAAACCGAGTTGCAGGTCGTTTAGCCGATCAAAAGTCTGTTGTAAACTTCAGAGAAACTAGCCGAGACGCACTAGCTTATGCTATTG
>Ga0209194_1002137_pt1 | contig 11008 bp, 6 predicted proteins | sample COGITO_mtgs_1004_FD_184787 | JGI IMG/M metagenome (GOLD analysis project Ga0209194, IMG submission 184787) | Pelagic marine microbial communities from North Sea - COGITO_mtgs_100413 (SPAdes) (version 2) | ecosystem: Environmental > Aquatic > Marine > Epipelagic ...
CCCCAAACCACCCCTCCCCCCACCAATACTCAGCCGCCAGGTTACGACCCTAGTGCCTCTCGCAACGGATTCATCTCTGGACTCGACCAGGGCGCTTTATCCAGCTTAGGCGTGAAAGATCTCACCGCCCAAGGGCTGCCAACAGCGAGCCGTTTTCGCAATAGCAACGCTCAATTTTTTCTCGGCGCTACTGCTCTTTCAGCACCAGAATTACAGCAGGTGAATGTCGGCGATGCAGGCGCACTGCCACCTGGTGCAGTCAGTGCCAAGGTTCTAGACGGTTCCAAAAAAGATGCGCTAAAGAAAATGCAAACTGGCTATGAGTCCGTTGGGATTACCTTTGTTCCTGTCCCTGGTGGCTACGGCGACGAAGGACTGTATGAAATGAAAGAGGCCAGCGGCGAAACCTTTGCTTATGTCAGCCTGGTTGACTTTATCGGGTCTTCCTTCATGGTGCTTTGGTCTGATTTGCCACAGTAACAGCCGTCATTAGAGTACATAAGGTGCATTCCGTTTTTCTGATGGCTGAATATCTCTGATGTGAATTCGCTATGGTTGAATTAAGCGATCGCACCCCTCCATCCATCAGCTCTTGCCAGTCCGCCAGCCCACTGCCGCCAGCCTATTACTACTATGAAGTTTGCTAAACTTGTTTGCCCCTTGTTTTTAGTAGCGTCAGGTCTACATGGCCTAGCGCTCTTTTTACCTACTGGCGGTGGTGCAGACGAAACGGCTAAGCTAGCAGTAGTAGAAGACACCCTCGCAGAAGGCTCACAGACAGACCCTACCAATCAGCTATCCGTAGTCCCCGACCTAAACGCAGCCGCCGAAAGCGATGTCTTAGTGGGGACTGCTCCAGCTACTATCGGCGCGTTCAACAGCGTATTGCCCGCTAGCCAGCCAGCCGCCATTCAGCCAAGCGTCCCCGTTCGGCCATTCGTCGTGGCTGCCGCTGCAAAGCCACGACGGATGGCAGCACCCGTTGGGCCAACATCGCCCGCAGCGGCTGCGTCAACGGCTTCTTCCCCTCCAGCGACGACGGTTATGTCAACTACGCCTAGTTCAGCTAGCACCGCTACCGATAGTCCAACTAGTTCTACAGCTCAAAGCGAAACGCTAGCCCCAATACTGCCCGTCTTATCGCCCTCAGATAGCACATCCGACCAGGATTCTGAGGATTCTAACGCCCCACAGCCGAACACAAGCCTGATTGCCTCTGCTATCACCCAGCTACCCGACTCGCTAAAATCACTGATGAACCGATGGGCGATCGCGCTCACCTACGACCCAAAAGGAACGGGCGATCGCAGTGCCGAAGCCGCCAAAGAAAAATGGACAGACACCGTCAACGCTCAGGCTGGTAGCTCAAGCATCGCCAGACTAGAGCCCGAGCAAATAGAGAACTTCCAAGAACTCAGCTATCCCATCGAATCCTCGATAAAGAAAAGAGGACAAGCCTTCAGAGTTTGCCTGGCTCAACCCCCTAGCCCAGCCGAAATCGGTATCCTGTTCGATTCTCAAGGAGAGATCATCGGCGAGCCAGAAATTATTCGCAGCACAGGATACGACGCACTAAACGACGAGATCGTCGCAATCATCAAAGCCTCCGAAAACTCGCTAGAAAACAGGCCCTCAAAAGCATTCATTTTTGAAGTTGCTGTTGATTACGACGCGCAAACTTGCACCAGCCTGCCCAAGCTTAAAAAAACGTCAGTTCGGGATAAGAACAGCACCAAAAAAGGAGGATAGGTAAGTTTTCTCTGCCTGGTTAATGAACGTATCTGCATCTCTTTGCGAGAACGAGAGCTGACCCAAGGAAAGACCGTCTGCTAGAGCAAAGAGGTCTCTACCGATTCCAAAGTCCGCAATGATATTTGTGATATTGCTTGCCAGCGTAGAGAGGTCTTTGTTAATAACGTTCTTTATTGCTCCGTAGGTAGTGTCGTTGCTTAATCCGCCTTGGAGTAGGTCATCAAACAGGAAGCCATTGTTATTGGCATCCACTAGCCCATCTGGAATAGGCGCTAGTGGATCGCGCATAAGACCTGCTACGCCCAGTCTGTCGTCCAGGTTTAGCGGCTCGGCCAGCTTAACTTGGATAATCTCATTGTTGTCAATCTCCGCACCTGTAGAGTCGCGCCCTACAGAGAAAGGGTAGTTGTTATCGTTGGCAACCAAAAGCGTATCTTCGTCAAGCACTAAAACATCTTCAATGGTGACAAAAGGGAAGTCGAAAGCCGTTTTACCATCGCCGTTGAGGTCAGCGGCATCGCCAATATTGAGCAAGTCAACCACGGCCTCCTTCTCAACAAAGCCATCTTCGTTTAGATCAGAGAAATCGATTTTGAAGATCTTTTTGAACTCAGCCGCGTCGCCTTGCTCGCTATCCCGCTCAATGACCAGAAACTCGCTGTCGTTGATTGGGGTAAAGTCGCCAATCGCATGGTCAGGTGCGTCCATCTGATAAAGACCGGCTAGCCCTTCAAAGCTGCTGCTAGCAACATCAAATTCGTAAATGCGCAGTGAACCAGCAGGGTCGCCCAGTACCGTGCCCTCTAGCATGGGGTAAAGGGTTTGGCGATCGGGGCTAAAGGCCATACCTTCGAAGCCACGAGAGCTAGGGAGATTGGCCGTTGCCCTACCCGCAAGTACTGCCGGATTATCAGGCGAGAAAACGGTGGGCGCGGTAGCGGTATTTACTACCTCTGCGCCGATGCCTGGAAAGTCGGTAAAAAACCCGTCTACCCCAATTTGAATCATCTGGGCAATCTCATCTTGCAGCGTTTGGGGCGTCCCATCGGCGTTAAGCGTAAGAAACGGCTCTTCAGTTCGCAGCGTGTAGGGATGAACCTGCAAGCCTGCGTCATGAGCATCATTTACAAAAGACGTAACTTCGCCCGTGAGCCGGGTGGTAATTTCAGCCTTGCCGTCGCCGTTGCCGTCTACAGGTGTCTCTAGAGCCTCGCGCAAAAGGAAATTGTTCTTCCAGGGGCCAGCGCCTTCAGCGTATAGGTCGCTAATAACTTGCAGAATCTTCTCGGCGTCGAGATCGGCGTAAACTGTGTTCTCTGAAAGCGGCTGCTCGACAGCATCGAGAAAGTCTTGGCCGTAAATAGCGGCTAGGTCATTACCTTGAGCAACGTTGTAGCGGATATCGTAAGGAAAAGAGAAAGGATCGGTAGGGTCAGCGGCAGTGGTGGCATCACCATAGAGCTGCACAATGGGAATATCGCCTAAGCCTTCCGCGTCCAGCCTAGCCTGAATCTCAATCAGGTTTTGGACTTCAAAAGACTGAATAAAAATTCGGTTAGGGTCAGTGAAATCGTTGGCAATTAAAGCATCTACTAGGAGCTGGCTAGTGTCTTGATTGATCGGCGTACTATCTAGATAAGTTCCTTCTTTCGCTAAGAAGGTAGGATGCTTCGTTTCGGGATAAATGCCAATTTTTTTGCCGGTCTCAGCTTCTTTGCGTTTAACTAGATCAATCACTTCAGTGAAAGTGGGCACTTCAAACTGGCCGTCAAACTCAGCGTTCTCAGGTCGCACACCTGGAATGCGTTCTTTAGCTCTAAGTGTTTTGAGTTCGGCGAGGGTAAAGTCTTCAACAAACCAGCCGGTCAGCTCGGTGCTATCGACGGTTTTGGTCGTCTCACGGTCGGCAAATTCGGGGCGATCGCTCACATCAGTTGTGCCTGAAATCTCATTCTCATGACGAGCCACCAACACGCCGTCTTTAGTCACCACCAAATCAGGTTCAATAAAGTCCGCACCTAGATCAATCGCTAGTTCATAAGAAGCCAGCGTATGTTCAGGGCGGCTACCGCTAGCGCCTCGGTGCCCAATCACCAGCGGATCTTGACTGTTAAGCGTGTTTAAATTAGTGATATTGGGCGTCGAGATTGGCGTATCTACCAGCTTGCCGGTGCTGTCAAAGTGCAGCACGTAGGGGCCAAACTCTTCACCAATCCAAATGTCTCCTTCGCTATCAATTACAAAAGATTCAACATCAAAGTCAGAACCCGTTAAATTCCGCTCGGCAGACCCTTCATTTTGAATATCAAAGGGGATCAGGTTATCCGGGTCGCTGAGCTGCACAAAGCCCTGCACGTCAACGCTGCCATCACCACCTTCAGATCCGGTAAAGTTAGGGTCAACTTGGTAGATTCGCAACAGGTAATCGGCACTGTTGGCCTTAGAGCCAAAGCCATTGTCAGAGAGAAACCAGTAGGCAGAACCATTGCCGCCTGGCGCAAACTGCACGCCGCTAAAGCCCTGTACCGGCGGACTTGCAAAAGGCCCAGTGCGACCGTTGGCATCAATGCCCTCTCCTGTCGGTGGGCCTTCGGCAAAGGTATCAGCAGGCAGGGAGGCGTAGCCTTCTAGCTCAGTAACATTTTGAGCGGTATCTTGAGCCTGCGCGAGTTGGCTGTTGGAATTTGCCATGTCGATAATGAACTCCTGATTTTTTGTGGTGAATAATTACGAACAACAGATGATCTGTGCTAAGAGCGGCTGCTAAAGCACCCTGCTGAGAAGAGAGTAGATACTTTGGGTTGTTAAAGCGCTGTTAAAGCCGTGCGAATATCAAGAGAGAACTATTTGCGTCTTAAAAGTAAGAGAAAGTTTTGCTTCATATTATCTAACGGTTTTGCTGAGCGGTTGTTGAGCGGTTGTTGAGAGGTTGATGAGGGCGATCGCTTCTAAACCACGTCCTGTGAAGGCGATCGCCTCTAAACCACATCTTGTTAGGTGATTAGCCGAAGGCGAAGCTGCTTTCGGTAAGTGTGGAGCTAGCTACGTTGTTGAGGACAGCGATCGCCAATCCCCCAGCCGGTGACAAAATCCGCGTATCCGCGCCACTTTGAACTAGATCGACATCCGAGAAGCTAGAGACATCAGAAATGCCGCCAAAGCCAATCACATCTGTGCCCACCGTGAAGTCGGTGATGATGTTACCCGTGCTAGGAATGCCGCCATAGGCAACCCAAAACTGATCGGCACCCGCGCCACCTGTGAGCGTATTACCGCCCTCACCGGCAAATAAAACATCATCGCCAGCGCCACCCGCGATCATGTCATTAGAACCCCCTAAAATCAGGTCATCACCATCTCGGCCAAAGATGCGGTTGCCGCCCTTACTCGTCGTCGCATCAAAAAAATCATCGCCATCGCCACCAAAATAAATTTGGTTCATCATGTCAACTGTAACCGTCGCGCCGCCAGCGGTGGCAAAGCTAAACTGAGGCACAATTGAAGCCGTGATGGGATCAACGCTCTCAGCAGCCGTTGGCACCGAGGGTAGAGGCAGTGGCGCAGCCCCTCCAGTGACAGCCGCATACATAGCCTGATAAATGTGCGATTGATCAACTGTGTTGGTAACGCCAGCGATTTCATTACCATAAGATTCAAAGCCAGAGCCAATCAAGTCGGTGAGTACTTCAGAACCAGCGCCCTGATAGTACACGGGTACCTGACGGTTCGTGTGAGATCCCCAGCCGTATTTAATTTCAGGATCAGAGCCAAAGTAATGGCCCGCCGCATCTGGCGTATTGGCTTCGTAGGTAAGCGCTTCTGCCCCTTGCTCTCTCAAAAGCTGAGGAAAGTTCTCATCTAGCGTCAGGTACTGATCGTGGTCGGCGGTTACTATCAGCAGGTTCTCTTCAAACCCACCGTTGTTGTTAATCCAGCCGATTACATCGCCCACAGCGTTATCAAACTGTAGGGTGTTGCCAATCATGTTGTCTAAGTTGTCGTCATGAAAGCCCCAGTCGATGTCACCACCTTCAATCATCATCCAGAAGCCGTCTGGATCGTCTTCTAGCACGTCTAGCGCGGCCAGTGACAGATCACTAAGCGTAGGGTTCTCGTTGCGCTCTCTCGCAATAAACTCAGCGTCGGTTTCGCCTGGTGCTAATGGCCGCTCTAGATCGGGATTAGGCGTTTGATCCGCCGCGTCGCCAGAGGTAGAGCTAAAAAGAGAGAACTGGTCAAACCCAGTTAGGCTATAGTCGCCGTTGGCACTGGGCACAGGCAGGTTGCCGTTTTGACCGCGAGCGCCGTAAAGCCCGAGCAAACGCTGGCCGCTGTTAGGATCTATGCTGGCAGCCGCAGCGGCTAGGCTTGAGGCTGCGTCTGTACCGCGCTCTAGAAAGTCGTAGCCGTAAATGTTGCTGTTGGGATTGTTGCTTAGTTCGCTGTAGGTCGATTCTTTAATATAGGTAAAGTCAGGTTCTACACCGTCTGGTAGAGCCGCTTCATCGGTGGTCGAAAGGGGATGACCGCCGCCTAGTAGAACGGTGGGCTGAAATTCGCGCAGCTCTTGCTGCAAAATGTTGTCGATAGAAGGAAACTCACCGTCGTATTTGCCTCGGCGGTTAACGTTGGCGGCGGCGGCGGCGGGCGTGGCGTGGTCAATCGGTACGGAGGTAACTAGACCGGTCGATTTTCCGCTTTTGTTAGCAGTGGCTAAAATGCTCTCTAGCGATTGCTCAAAAATATCAACGCCTACCGCATTGTTGTAGGATTTTACACCGGTATAAAGCGTGGTTGCGGTATTGGCAGAGTCTGGATAGCTATGCTTGATATATTCTGGGTCGCTACCGGCTTCCCAGGGTGTGGGGCCACCTCTTTCGGGGTCGTAGCCGACGAGGTTGCCGTTGGCATCTGCTGTGGTTGCCCCGCCCGAAGCTTTGGTGCCGGGGTTAAATGCAGGGTCAAATTCAAAGCCGGGGCGAACGGGGTTTTTGCCGGTAGCAGGGACGGCTAAATCTGCTGGGATTGGCCCTTGAATAAGTTCGTTGCTGTCTAGTAGGGCGCTGTTACCCGTGCTATAAACGCCCTCTTGATTGGCAATAGTAGTGCCATAGTTCGTGGCAAGCGTATAGTTCTCTAGGGTTTGAAAGTTAAGCCCTTCGCCTTTGCCTTCGGTATAGAAGTCTGAAAGAGAGTCTCCAGTGTTGCCCTCTTCTATCTGTTTGGCGATCGCAGCAGCCCGAGCCGCATTCCAACCCAGTGCGTCGCCGACCATTAAAATAACATTCTTAGCCATGGATATAACGCTATCTCCTAGTTCTTTAACCCGTAATCATGTATTTATGCATCCTGCGTAAATACAGTGACAGTCAGATATTAAGAAGCTTTATATAACTGATTAAGGAACTATGAAGACGAGACTAATTCAAAAAGATTTTAAGTCTGCCTTCTAGGCTTAAACCAGTCTTCAAGGTATTTGAGAGCGTTCGTTAGCTATTGGTTAGCTGTCTCCTTTTCAGGTGATTGCATTAGCCGCTTTAGGATTTGGCAGTCTCAACGTGACTAGCTCAGCCAAAAGCACCAAAAGCGTTGATACCCCAGGGGCATTTCATTCTAGATTCAGTTAGCGAATTTACAGGCTTGTAGCTATCGTAGACTCGTAGATTGAAAGCTTGAAGTCACGTATTCTCGTTAATTCAAAAAAGCTATCATTTAGAATGAAACAGCCCTGATGTATTACCTGGCGTCCTGATTGCAGTGGTCTATGTGCAGAAGCCTCATCTATCAGCCAAAGTCAAAGCGTTCTTAGCGTTCATGCAAGCGTTAGCACAACAGCTTAAGCGTAACCATATTGTGACCTAGTCGGTATAGAGCTTGGAGAGCTTGGAGAGCTTGGGTTCTGAAATGGACAGCCTTACCAAGCGCTGCATTCGGTAGATATAGTAGACCCCTAGCTTAGGTTAAGCCAGGGGTCTAAAAGGCGCAAATCCGAGCACACAGAGTGCACCGTTCAAAAGGCCCACTGAGAGTAAATAGAAATCGCGCGATTGAAAAGCGAACAGGCAGCATTTCAGCTAGATTCTTAGCTAAACCAACCGGGCGAATGACCTATTCAACAATGTAGCCTAGACGCATTTCGGCTAAAAACTAGTCAACCTTTTCGACGCCTTTTGCGGCGATGTAAGGTTTGCCAGTGTAAGCATCTACAACATCTTGATCTAGAGTAATGCTGTAGGCCTCATCTACTGCCGCTGGGTCTAGCTCCATAACGTCACCAGTGACTTCAACATTATCGTCTACTTGGGGAGACGGTAGGTTATGAACAACTAACATCTCTTCGCCGCGCATAGATTCTTCATCAATTGCAGTAAAGAGGTTAGGTGAAAGGACTTCCGTGACCTTTGTGCTGATTGTGACGGTTTCGCCCATTAGGCTGCCGAGGTCATCAGTTGCATTGTCGCCACCGACTTCAGCATCGGCCGGTACAGCAGCCTGCTCGCTAGGTGTGTCTGCTTGCGAATCAACGTTGTTTAGATCAGGTTCTGCGTTGCAGGCTGCGAGTGAGAAAGAAAGGGCAATGGCGATCGCGCCGCCAATTTTGGTTACTTTGCTCAAAAGTTGAGTTGTCATGAGATCTTATCTCCGTAAGTGTTTTTATACCTTACGGAAACGATTGAGCGATCGCGCTATACCCAAAGATGTATAATAGATTACATTTTTGTAATGCAGATAGAGCAGGCTATTTAGCCGGTTTTGTTGCAGTTGACGAGCAGAGATAAATAACTCCATCATCACTCCCTCCTCAACGTCAACGGCTCGATAGAGGTACTCCCGTGTCCCTTTTATCTTGCAACGGGTTTCATCTATCTGCCCGCCATAGATCGTTGATGGGCCTCATTTTTGCAACACAGCCTACTCAACACATACCAGTACTAATACTGTCCGCGCATTCAGCTGCTCAGCAGAGATAGGGAGTGTAATAAGTACAAATAGATTATTTTGAACAGATATTTCTGTAGATTTTCATTCTCTGCAAATACCCATGTATAACCGGTCTTCTTCCTTTTCGTCGCACCAGCTCGCTTTATGGTCGGCTCGGGCTGGGGTGGGCGCTTGTCTCCTGGTTCTCGGTGCGTGCAGTACTGTACAAATTCCTAGCGAGCCGAAGGTATCACCCGCAACTTCCGCTACCTTGCAATTTGCCCAGTCTAAAGAGGTGCCTACAGATCAGCTACCGGCTGAGCTACTCGGTACATTTGATGTCACTCAGGAGGCGTGTTCGGCGTCCTCGATGACTCGGTTAACGATTGCACATAACCAGCTCAATTTCTACTATGGGTTCGCTAACGTCGATTCGGTCGCGCTCCGAGACAGCGGGTACGACATTGATGCAACCCTCTTTCAACAAGAAGGACAAGTAGAAGTCGTTCCCGAGGCAGTCACCTATAGAATTGAGCCAAGCGAGCAGGGCGATCGCATCCAATTTGAAAATGATTGGGCTGACAGTAAGCCAACATCAATGGTTCGCTGCACAGAGTCGGATAGCCAACCCTCGCCAGATGGTAGCGCATACATCGATACCATCACACCTGACAAAACCATCGAGTTAGCATTTGCTAGCGGTGCGAGCAGCGCGACCGTTTCGGACACCATTAGTGGTTTTGACTTTCATGACTATTTGGTGCGGGCATCCGCCAACCAAACTTTAAGGGCAACTCTAAAGAGCGACGGCCCCGCGTTGATAATTGTCATTGAAAACGATGGCTATCAATCTGATGCTGGTCAAAGTCTGCCAGCCAATATTCAAGAAGATATCACCGATAGCACGGGCACATCGAAAGGATGGCTCTGGGAGGGCACCCTCCCTCATAATGGCGTATACAGAGTGCGCGTTATCCATTCTGGGCCAGCGGCTAATCAAGGGTCTACAAGTCCTTATACGCTTACTGTAGGCATTGATTAGCTTCATCAGTAGGCCACGCTAAGAATCAGCACTCTTATAGCATTGGTCGCCTTCAATTCCTGAAATCTAAAAGATAATCGTGCTGTAAAGCACAGAGACAGATGAAACAAGAAACGAGATACATCAATACCGACCTTGACCTAAAGTCAAAGACTCCATTTGATACGCTTCACCTAGAGCTGGCGCAAAGGTGCTGCATTCTTCATTACTTGAATGATGACCCAGGAGAGTGGTTTCTAAGGCTAGAATCATTAGAAGAGGAAACTTTTACGGCAGCTGAACACAATATCCGATCTATTGTGAATGTTCTTAGCTCTCTTTCAGCTGTGGCCAAGGCTGAGCTTTCTACCTGTTATCTTCGCGACTTCAATATGGGCTTTCGCTGTGGGGATACTTTGGCCTACTCGCATGAACTCCCGGCCTCCATTGTTCAAGCTGTTGCGATCGCAGGCTGCTCTATTTCACTCACCCTCTATCCCATGCGCGATCCTGATGGGACACCGAAAGCATAGGCAGTTATTGTGAGAATTTTTGAAGACAGAGCCGCGAACAACATCTCATGTATCTCAATCTTGTTCATGCACATTTTACGACTGTATCATTTTACGACTGTATCATTTTACGACTGTATCATTTTACGACTGTATAAGGAGACCTATTTTGCCTTGCTCTAACCGTCTGCTAAAGCTTGCCAGTCTGCTGTTGTTAAGCTGTCTTTTTAATACCCCGGTATCCCCTAGCTTTGCCGCAGACAGGTCAGACCCTATGACGCCTCAGCAACTCGCTGATGTCTATGGTCTGCGGAGATCGTCAGAGGGCGATGGGATTAGCGAATCTAAGCCGATAAGCCAAGCCGACTTTCTACGCTCAGCCGATGCCTTTTTCAGCCAAACCGGTCGGGCGATCGCCGCAGAGTCTCCCCCAGTTGGAGCAAATACGGCCATGCACAGTGTCGCGATTCCTTATTTCTGGACTCAAGTAGATAGCCTACAGACAGAAACAGATCGGCTTATTGTTGAGGCAACCCGCAGAGGTCAACGCCCCCAGCCGCAACAGGCTCACTCCATCAGACGCGGTGGCCATCTGCTGCGAGCCCATAGCAAAGAATCCTTAAGTAAGCCCTATGCGCTCAGGGCAAAACAGCTGACGCCTGCGGCCCCTGTAGAGGACTATGATTCGGCCCTAGATCAGTTGAGCAGCTTTGGCATCGACTTGAGACAGCCCGATGGCAGCTTCGCACCGGATCAGCTATTGACCCAAGGCGACTACCTCCGCCACCTACGACAGCTAGAC
>Ga0209194_1002142_pt1 | contig 10993 bp, 9 predicted proteins | sample COGITO_mtgs_1004_FD_184787 | JGI IMG/M metagenome (GOLD analysis project Ga0209194, IMG submission 184787) | Pelagic marine microbial communities from North Sea - COGITO_mtgs_100413 (SPAdes) (version 2) | ecosystem: Environmental > Aquatic > Marine > Epipelagic ...
CTGGTGTTTTGAACTTGACTAGATTATCTTGAGTCATGGTGTATTCCTTTTCTGGTACTTTTGCAATTTCCAGAAGGATACGCCTTTTTTTGTCTCCTACGCTGTACACCAGAAATAGTTATAACTCTCTTCCCGTAGGTCAACGGCAAAAAGCGCACTAACCTAACGGCTTCTCATCGTTTATGATAGTCAACAGTTGTAGTAAATTATATATGCTCTTTTTGCAGCAGTTCTATCCAGTTGGACGTATAGTGTAACGCTGCTAACCCATCTTTATTCATGCCAGTGGGAAGAGACATTAGTCAGCATTTTAATATTAGAAATTATCGGTAATAGTAAAGACTCTTGCTGCACAAAGATTTCAGCGATCGCCTAAAAGCAGGCTGAGGCGCTTGTGCTGTGAGGCTGTCAGGCGCTTTTATTACCGATATAATGTCTATCACAAGCTCTTTAGGCCTGCTAGCCTACCTAGGCAATCGCCACTGCTGCCGCATCTGTCAGTTCTTCTTGATGCCCTGAGCGGTAAACTGCATTGTACCTTTCCCCATTCTCCGACTTGGCGAATCTATCAGCTGCATGAGCACTCAGATAAGCTCATGCAGCTGATGGCTGGAACAAATACCCTTGCACTGTTGTAACTGCGGCTAGAATTAGCAGCATCACCCCCACACTTGTGATATTTAAATCAAATCCTGGTCTACTTAGCAAGGCTAAACAGTGCCGTGATGCATGGATGTCCCCGCTGATCCTTTAAGGCTGATAGAGGAGCCGCGCAGATAGATGGGGTGGTGAGAGGCTCGCCTAGCTAACTGAAGGAGGTCTACTTCGTGGAATTGATTACATCGCTGTTCTTCTTAAGGTAGAGTATGGTGCCGCCAGCAATTAGCAGGGCAATACCCCACCAAAGGGAGTTGCCGGGAATAACCTTTAGTAGAAGCGTCGTTAAACCAGAAGTAATTAGCGACCACCCTAGAGTTGTCTGATATTGCATAGCTATTTCTAAAAGCCTCTTATTTTTGGATTGAGCTGTGTCGTTTTTCTTACAGTCCACCATAGTAAACAAGTTGATATTAACCCTCTACCTGTAGGTGTGGGCAGGTTGACTTACCTCCCGTTAGTCCTTATCAAGTGTGTCTCTAAGTCCTAGACATTTTGAGAAAGCTATTGTGAGCCATAATTTGAGACGTTCTTTCCATAGGGTCTTAAAAGGTCTAAGTTTTGAGATGCATGTCCATCAAGGCTTTATCCTTGTTCGGTACTTTGGAGGCACTATGACACTGTTGGGATCGAAAAAGTCTATGAGGTTAATTAGCTCGCTATGGATGAGTACCAATCTATCGATGTTAGTGTTCTGTTCAGTAGCAATTGTCACAATATCCTTTCTTAGCTTTATGAACCAGCTAGCAAAGTCAGGATTTTTCATTTTCTCTACAAACCGTGCATATCCGATACAGTCATAGCTAGAAATTTCGCTACGATTACGAGGAACAGTCATAATCTCACCGATTGCACGTTGTTCGCCAGTATAGAGCTGAAATGCATTCCCCGCTGCATCTGTAGAGAATGCTCGATTGCTGTTAACCAGTAGCATACTCAATCTACGATTTAACTCAGAGTCTCCTAAGTCCAGGAACTGAATCTCTCGACGTAGAATTTCTATCCATCCCAAATACTCTGCTACAACATATAGAGTATTCATGACTGCATAGTCTCGTGCAGACTGCGATTGACCGTAGAAATAATCTAGAAAGCTTTGCTGATGAATATTGTATATGCGGCTCTGAAGGTCTATAGCTGAACGCAACAGAGGATTTTTGTATCTGTCCATCACAGTAGCTGTTTGTGCTTGCCGTGATTCAGTTGTGCGCTGCTTTGCAAGTCGGTCAGTTAAACGGGCAATCCGAATTTGTCCATAGATGCTAATAGTGGCGCTGACGATTGCGACACCGGCTGCAATCGTAGCAGTCATAACTTCAGGCTTCATTGACTATTAACCACCCACTATCTTCATTGGCTTTATAGCCTATCAGAGCACTAGCGGCTGTATTTCACTTAAGGTAGTTTCGACCAATGAATATACCAGCACTAGATACCCAGAATCCCGAGAAATCAAGCTTCGTCAACTATGTCTGGTATGAATATTGCCGGGAACTACCTAAGCGGAAGAGATGTAGATAGATGAGTAGGAAGCTATGCGTGCTGTAATGTCCCGCACGACTGAGTAATTGTAATCGCAAGCTTGTTCGTACAGAATACATATTATAATGTCGCAAAACCCTTTGTTTCTGACACACCTTCTACAAGAGTTTAGACAACAATAAGGGGCTTTCTGACAATTTTCAGAAAGCCCCTTATTGTAACGAGTGAAGCCATTAAGCTGGAATCTTAGAAACGGTAGCCAACACCGGCTACAAAATCAACACGCTGGTCATCAAGCGGTAGGTAGTTGACCGAGCCGTTGAGCGCATAGCGATTACCGAGCTGATAGTCTGCGCCCGCAGTGGCGACGACCTGAAGCTCGGTGTCACCGTCAGTGCTCACACCGGCACCAGCGCCCACAAAAGGCTTTAGTCCACCAAAGCCATTGAAGTCATAGGTAACCGGCGCAAGAACCGTGACGCGGCGGTCGCCATCTTCATTGTTTAATTCAGTGGTCACGCCCGGACGCACAGAGAGGCGGTTCGATAGCGCGTACTTACCGTTCACAACCGCGCCTTCGTTACTTGCCGCTGCACCGATGTAGTTGTCGCCTTGAACGCGGGTGAGGCGACTGACGATGGAAGGCTGTGCGTTGCGCTCACTGCGCTGAGTGAGAATAGAGGGGCCAACAGTAGGGCGATCGCCTGTAGGGTTAGCGTGAGCAGGAGAACCGAACGCGCCGATAGCCAAGACGGAGAGTGCAACCAAGCCAGCAACTTTAATTTTCATAGAACAGAACTCTTCAAGGAATACCCTGAGACGAAGAAGGAAGAAGACAACCAACTTCTTGCTCGAAGCTGATATTTGAATTATGTGCTATGTGCCAGATGAGTTAATTTCAGATAAGCCAGTTCTTCGTAGTGGCTCTATAAACACCTGATACAGGTAGATACGCATCGTATTATATCATCTAGGCAGTGTGCCAGATGGCGCAGTTGGCTCGGTTTAATATTTACGGGGTTTGAGTACAGTGCTCTGAAAGAGCATGATATAGAACGGTTCTACCGAGAATAAGTGCAATTATTTGAAGTAGAACCTTTTACACTTCTATCTCGTGGTCGCATCGCTTCAACTACCGCTGTCTGCTGTCATTTTGAGTACCGAACTCAGGCCGGTACAATGCAACACCTGCACCTAGAGAATTGAGCTTAGTGCGATCGCCTGAATAGATAAAGAGCAAAGATTGTGGCAGTCCTTTGAACCCGTGTGTTATTCCGAACTCAGACGCAGGCTCGAAGCCAAACCGGGTGTAGTAGTCTGGGTGGCCAACAACGGTGACAAACGGAATACCTTTAGCCCTTAGCCTTTCCAGCCCAGAGACGATCAGTTGACTACCGATGCCCTGTCCCTGATAGTCGGGCAGAACGGATAGCGGCCCTAGCCCCATCCCCTGCAGTTGACCGTGGGCGCTATGAATTGAGACAGGTGTAAATAGGATATGACCTACCGGTTCACCGCGAAGTGCGACTAGCGACAACATCTGCCTACATCTACTACGGAGTAATTCGATTAGCTCGGCCTCACCGTTATGACCCAGTTCGCTGCCAGAGAACGCTTCAACGGTGATGCGCTGGATGGCATCTTGGTATTCAATTGCATCAGGTTTGACGATCAATCGGTCGGTTGTTCGCCTTCGTGTCGGCGGCGGTTTTGTATTCTCTGTGCGGTGCTTGATTCGTTGTTTAGTCTTGTAGAGAGAGGCGCACAGCTTGGTGCAATACTTTGAACCACTCAATTGCGAGGGGTATCGAGTGTAGGGTTTGCCACAATTACAGCAAACCAGTTGGGTTCTTCGATTAGTCCTTCCCATCTTCTCCTTCTAGACTCAGCCTTCCTAGACTATGCCTTCCTAGACTATGTCTTCCAAAGAATAGTCGTAGTTTTCTTTCCCTGTATAGTCTAGAGCCATCTGAAAATGCCTGTAACCCTTGAAAAATCGTCAACAAAGTCTAAAATAGTGAGCTTATTTGTTAGAACTTCTCGGCTTCTATGCTCAGACCTATCTGTCTTGTAATCACGGTCACACTCAACTTATCTACATCGCACCGCTTTCGGCACCCCTACAAAGAAAACGGTCGTTTTCCTTGCTGTCTAAAATGCCGCTGCTTGAGCTACGCAATCGCCTGTCAATACTGAATTCTATGCGTTTGATTTGTCGCAAAAAGGGGCGTTAATTTAGCGATGTCAGGGCCGTACCTCAATTAAGTTGAATGATATGGCCTAAAAAAAGGTGAGATCGCAGGCTTCGTCGGTTCTTTCAAAGCCCAAAGAATCGCAATTATTGGGGTTTTGAGTGGCTTCGAATAATGCAATCACCACCCACTGCACCCTTACCGATGCGCGATCACTTAAAAATCGAGAGCAATTCTGAGCAACTCAACTGCTGCTATACCGTGTCGTAATGTCAAACAAATTATAGCAGTCAGCACTAAGATGCTTACATAGGAGTGCCGCGTGAGAACAGCCTTCGGTGCATTGCCGCTGCCTTAACCTTTATGCTGTTATAGTACGACACGGTGCCTGATGGGCTAAGGGTTTGCCGTAGTGGGCATCCAGATTTCGGAAGGATCGTGAGATAGCAGCCTTTTAGATAACTATGCTTCCTCATCGACAAAAAGAACCCCACGGATGAGCCCATTGCTATCTGCTCGCCCACCTAGCGAACCCGCTAGTACACCTAAAGCCGCTACAAATATGCTGAGCTTTATATGGTCTATCGTGCGCACCGCAGGATCTACCGTAGGCCAAGTTTCCATCAGCTGACGCGGAAAAATAGTCACCGTTCCCACGAAAAGGAAGCTCATGAAAATGGCAAAAAGCAGAGCCATCGTAAGCAGCAGGCTGAAGATAGTTGCCGCGCTAGTCACAACAGTTGATTCTGCTAGCATCCGACGGCGACTAAGTACATCTCCGAAGGCAAAGGTTCGGTATAGAGCAGCAGTGGCGGTGGCAATCGCGATGATGGAGAACAAAATTAGCTGATAGAGTTCGACCGTGCTAGCAACGTCCCACATGTCAGGCGTAAAAAATAGAAAGATAATAGTAGAAAGCGCTGCTGTAATCATCGTCGGTAGACGCGCGAGCAGGCGAAATGGATTGGCCCGAATAACGGCAATCAAAATACTCTTCCAGTCCCTGACTAACGTGACTAAAACAAACCGCCACTGGCTCCTTCGACTCATTCGTTCGTGAGCCTCTTGAGGCAAAGCGTCGCGCATCTGCTGTCGCTGGCGAGCCGTAAAGTTAACCATGCCAGCGAGATCTTCTACATCTGTAAAATCGTACATGATGTTTTGCGGATGCTTGGAATAAGAGAGGTTCAGCAAACGACTAAAGGTCTGAAGCAGCAAAGTTTCTAAACGACGAACAGTCAGTGCCCTATCTTCCAAATTACCCCAAAAGGTAGGGTTAAGACGTTTCGTTGAGAGGATGCCAACGTTTGTAAGCTGACTAGAGAGTGCCAGGGTAGAGCCGAACGACGTTGTGGATAAGTCAACTTCGGTGATGATGAGCAAAAAGTGTACATCTCTCTCTATTTTTTCAGTCATGCCGACGTGCAAGAAATCAAGCGGAGCGTAGGCTCCAGCGGTTGGCGTCAGATGCGGCCCTTCAAAAGAAAGCGCGACTACACGCACGCCGAGTGACGCTTTGAGCTGGTGCTCAAAAGTACCGACTGCTTTAGTCGAGCAATTAAGAAAGCGTTCAGAGTCTTTTCCCTCTACATCCATTGTCATTACACCAACAATGTACTCCTGGCAGCTCTTTGGTTTCATGGCCTCCATTCGCCTATATAAATGCGCCTGCATAAAGATGTGCTGCGAGCATACGCTCATTCTAGGGCTGCATAGCTATGGCTGAATCTGATATCAGCGGGCTATTCACAGTACTAGAATTGAGACTGCAATGCCTCCTGATCGTATTCGTTATTCAAGGTTTACTTAAACCGTCTGTCCCAATTCGCTGCCTGAATTTCATTTGTGTCATTCTTATGGCTTCATCATGAGCCTTTTCCAAATCCTCGAGCTCAAATATAGCCACGAGTTTTTCGCAGTACTCAACCATCTCAATCCCCACTGTTTCAGGAATATAGTTTCTTGCGACATTGCGGCTACCCGAGACTGGAGCTTCCCACAGCTTTTTCATTGTGGCTGCATCCATACCAAACAGACCTCTGTAGATATAGTTTGTCCACTTCCCAAATTTGTAGGGACTGTTTCCACCCTGCCCTGAAATTGCATAGGCCCAGTCTTTTCTCGCTGGCTTTCCTGCTTGTCTGGCTACAAGCCACTGCTGAATTCTTACGCTGTCCTCGCGCGTATAGGTCTGTTTTAGAAAAGTATATGCCTCGGAATACAAACCTTCAGCCGCAAACCAAGCCAGAAAATCAATCAGCCCATTCTTCGCTTTTGCCCGTAATTTACCTGGATTCTTAGCCCAGTCGCTGACTAAGTCAACCCAATCAGCAATCTCTATAACGCTATAGCTATTTCCGTCATTTCCCGAGATTTGGATCACCCTAAAAAGCTTACCAGAAGGAAGCTTCAGGAATTTTCCTCCAGTATTTGGATCACCCCCTTCAGGTTCAATATCGACCACTCGTTGGATGATAGTATTGACAGGTACGTCAGTGTGTCGGCTCATCGAACGATAGCCAACGCCGATTGTCGGTCGGTTGAATCCAAAACCATCTGGGTCAATGATGACAGCTCTAAATTCTCGGTCCTTAAACTTGATAGGAAATACTTGACCGGCTTCCAACATGATGAATGAAAATAAACGACTGGAATGAAATTGCTTGTATGATTACCTGAAAATGAATCTCCATACGTGAGATGAGCATTTGGATCGTCCTAAAACCCTTACCTCTTATACACTTCATCAACTTTGACCTTACATTTGGATCACGTATAAAGCATCAAGTGATTTCAAGTTGGCTTAGATATCAATCCTGCTACATAGCTTTATTGAAACAGCACAAATGCGTACAAGCGTACTTAGCTAAAATTCTAGAATTTTAATCTGCTCAATCACTGAGCGCCTCTATTTCTTGTAGAAGTCTATCTACCTCTTTGAGCTTTTTTTGAGCTTGTTCTAGTTGCAGTAATGACTTCTTTTTTCTAACTGCTTTGATACGAGCAAAAACGGTGTCAGAAATCGACGGTGGTGGCGATGGCTGTTCCTGGGCTCTTTCTTTCTCTAGATCTCTGACTAATGCCATGCAGTCTTGCTTCGTAAGACCAGCAGCATCTTCAATAAGCTCTGTATGTATTTCAGAAGGTTGCCTGTTTAGAAGTACAGCGTTCGTAGGCGAGAGCTTCCCATCCCGTACGGCATCTAATATCTCAGAGGACAAGTTAAGCATAGGTAGCCGATTAGAGACAAAGCTTGAAAGCTTCATCCCAAACTCTTTTAACGTTTCGGTCACAACCCTAAGAGCATCTTCTTCAAAGCCTTCTTTGTTTGAGACTGAAGCACTCACGTTTTTTGTTCGATGGAGATTAGCTTTAACTTCTTCAATAGGCATATTCAGGTGAAGTGAAAGCAGATTAAGAATACTCTCCGTCTGCTCTACAGGAGTGATTTCCTCGTTGAGTAGGTGAGCAATCAACGCTGCTTCGAGAGCGATCGCATCATTCATATCACGGACAATCGCTGGGATGTCCTTCATCCCTAGAGCGCAGCAGCTACGCCAGCGCCTCTCGCCACTGATGATCTCGTAACGTCCCTTAGTACTGGGTCTGACCAATATGGGTTCTAATACACCATGCTTTTGGATGGATTGCTTGAGCCTCTCCATTTTCTGAGGATCGAAGTAAAGCCTTGGTTGCTTCAGTTTTCCAGGCAGTTGAAGTGGCTGTATATCGTCTACTGATAGTTTGAAAGATTGATCTGACAAAGACTTCAGGCTTTCAATTTCCTCTTTTAGCTGAGTAATTGTCTCGCCTTCTTGTGCAGATAATGCACCCCCAAACATTGCTGTCATAGGTCGTTTGCTCATTCTTGCCATGTCTCTACTGCATCTCCTCAGATATGTTGTTCGCAATCCTTTCATAAATCTGGTTGCTGGGATCGCTAGACCTATAAAGTCCTAAAGGAAGTCCAGCAGCAGCAGCGTTTGCAATGTAAGCACTATCTTTCAAAGTAGGAAAGAGTTGAATCTGCATGTGCTGCATGATGTCAGGCAGTCCCTGCATGTCGGAAAGTCCGAGGTTGTCACGGTGCATAGCCCTGTTTTTCGCACCATTAGGTACGACGCCCATAATTTGTGGAGTTGGCCTCAGCCTAAGTTCCGTTCGCGTTGCACTAATCCACTCAAGCAGTTTAGCCATTGCGTCCATATCCTTATCCTCCGGTTTGAGAGTAATGAGAACATCTGTGCTGGCTGATAGTGCTGCAACGTGCAGCTGTTCAATAGTTCCTGGGCAGTCAATTAGGATAATATCGTGTGATAAAGGATGGTCTTCTAACGCATCAGCTAAGAGATAAGAGCCACGCTTATCTAAGACTAATCGTTGACTTGTTTCGGTAAGTGGCAAGCCACCTAAGCAAGCGTCTACACCATTGACCCGATCTCGCCAGACAGGAAACAGCGGATATTTGCCATCGAAGTCTGAACGTAGCACGTAGTCCATTGTTTGATCTGCTAGTGGATCATCTAGCCCACAAAAAAGGGTGAGCGAGCCATTAGGATCAAGCCCGAACATAGCAACGGTTTTGCCTTGTTTAGCTAGCTGATAGGCAAGGTTTACAGTGAGAGTGGTCTTACCTACTCCCCCACTGTTTGACATAATCGAAATGATTTTTTGTGGCATCGTCTTCGTAGCGTGTTACTGAAGCCTGCGGCAATAGTCTATATTAGATGTGTCGAGAATTCTAGGAATTTTCTAAAAATATACAAGTTAAAATTCTAGAATTTTAATTGTCGAGTGGTCAAAGGCCTTGTCCTTGAAACAGCACGTATCGTGAAGCCTTGCTTGGTCAACTGTCGTTTAGAGTAGTCTGCGATGGGTCCATAGACCATATACGCGATGCTATCCAGCCTTTGGGCAGTCGGACTAGATAGCAATACACTGAAAATGAGACTCAAGCAGCTTTCAGAAACAATGCTCAAGCTCACTGAATAGGTAAGAACTGTACACAAGAGTAAATCGACTTTTCTTTGTACCTACGTTACGGAGAGGAAGTAGCAGGCTGACTCGTTCTCTAATACTCAATGAATCTTCCAAGACAGCAATTTCGCGCCCTCGTCACCCGTGAAGTGAACTGATTTTGAACCAACTGGGGAAAGGGCGTGGTAACGCTCCGGATCGGTCTGATTCTTTGCTGCTCCAGAAAGCGAGCGTACTTTTCAACTCCCGGCTATCTGCGCTCGGCTCTCTACAATGAGAGATGGATAATTGAGTATCGTTTCACCCGCTTCCTATGGCCTCAGTTGTTTTAATCACAGGCTGCTCATCGGGCATTGGTAACGCTCTTTGCTGGGCTTTTCAGAGCAAAGGCTATCGCGTTGTCGCAACCGCTCGGCAAGTAGCGCAGCTTCAGGAATTGCAGGCAGCAGGGATGGCTGTAATGGAGTTAGACGTTAACAATCAGCAAACTGTAGAGAAAGTTATCCACTCAATTCTTGCAACCGAAGGCAAAATTGATGTTTTGGTCAATAATGCAGGGTTTGGGCAGTTCGGCCCGCTGATTGATATTAATCAAGCAAAGCTTCGGCAACAGTTTCAAACCAATACTTTTGCGCCTTTAGCTTTAGTACAGCAGGTTGCCCCGTCCATGAAGGCGCAGAGTTCAGGACTCATTGTGAATATCGGTAGTATCTCAGGTCTCGTGTCGACACCTTTTGCCGGTGCTTATTGCGCTTCCAAAGCTGCCCTGCACAGTCTGTCCGAAGTCATGCGTATGGAACTTGCACCGTTTAATATTCAGGTTGTGACAGTCCACCCGGGCGCGATCGCCTCTAGTTTTGGCAACTCAGCAGAAAGCAGTCTAGACGAAGTCGTTAGGCCAGAATCGTGGTATGCCAAGTTAGAGACGAACATCCAAGCAAGGGCAAAGCTTTCTCAATTAGCCGCTACGCCACCTGATGAGTTTGCAGCCGAGCTAGTCGCTCAGGTGACAAAACCCAATCCACCCAGTGTCATCCGACTAGGAAAAAAGAGTATCTGGCTACCCTGGCTAAAGAGGATATTGCCCAATCGTCTCATGGAGTTTATGCTCACCCGCAAGTTTGGCCTCACTGACCTTAGCTGAGCCAGTGCTTTAGGCTCAGCTAGGCCTTGCTTCGTTTCTTGTGTCAGAGAACTAAGGCATGTGAGGGTCACAGTTTGTATCCTTCGCTTTAGCAGGTCATCCGCATCTAGTTCGTAGACAAACTTAGGGTTGGTCAGTTCTAAAATAATCCGTCGTCGGCGTCAGAACGTTCGATAAGTTCATTGAACGCATCTTCCGCCTGCTTCTCCACAGCCCTGCGGGTATAGCGGTCGAAGGTAACGGGTGACTTGATCCGCATCAGCTTCCGCGCATAGTCCGGCTGCACTCCCTTCGAGACGAGATAAGAGCCAAAGGTATGCCGCAATCGATGCGGATGTACCGTCTCAGTACACTCTGCAATCTCTGCTAGGTCCTTGACTAGCTCGTAGATGCCCCAGTAGCCCAGCCGCTTTCCGTAGCCATTGCGCGACAAGCTTCTAAACAGTGGCTCACCCTCGGCTGTATCAAAGCCCTTGCCTGTGCACCAGCCTAAGTAGCTATCTAACGCCAAACGCGCGTTGGGTGCTAGCGGCACCGTCCC
>Ga0209194_1002153_pt1 | contig 10955 bp, 13 predicted proteins | sample COGITO_mtgs_1004_FD_184787 | JGI IMG/M metagenome (GOLD analysis project Ga0209194, IMG submission 184787) | Pelagic marine microbial communities from North Sea - COGITO_mtgs_100413 (SPAdes) (version 2) | ecosystem: Environmental > Aquatic > Marine > Epipelagic ...
ATTTGACCGAGCAACCGCCATTGAGATCACTAAAGCCTACATGGCACGCTATGCCACTGAAAAGCGATTGGGACACAAGGCAACGGCACAAGACATTGCCAGAATCCACAACGGCGGTTTAAACGGGTTTAAGAAGCAAGCAACCGAAAAGTATTGGGTTAAAGTAAAGGCCGAGATAATCAGAATGGAGGCAGCTCAACTAAAACCAAGTCAAACAAAACAAACTAATTTATAAAATGAAAACAGAAGAAGAAGAACCGGAGGAATGCCTAGCTTGCGATGGGTATGGCGAATTGCCCGGCAACCCAAACACTAATGAATTTCCAACCTGCCATGCCTGCAACGGCACTGGCTTAATCCAAGAATAACAAATATGAATCATTCAGAATCTATAACAACATTCATGCGATGGGCGCATGATCGGATCGCTAAGGAATTTGCCGAAAATGAAGCTTACAGGCAAAAGACGGGTGAATTTTTTGAAGTAAAAAAGCTCCGAAGCCGAAGAGAATTGATCTCAGACAATGAAAAGCTTGAAGTAATTGCTGAAGTTGATCAATTGAGAGATGGCGGGGAAAGTTCAAAGGCCGCTTGCATTATCGTAAACATCCACCCAACAACTTATTCATTATGGCGCAAAAATGCTAAAATGGGTAATTATCAAAGACCAAGAAAACAAAAATGAAAGTTAATATCACGGACAATGGAACTTATTACTTTGGAATTGATTGCGGGCTGGATGGCGGGATTGCAATGATTAACCAGAACGGCGAATTGATGAGCAGAATGCCCATGCCGACAATCCCAAACGGCAAAGGCCGCAAAATTGATTTGCTTGAACTATCAAATCTGTTCAAAGAAATTGGGCGGCATCCGGGCAATCAAGTTTTTATTGTTGAAAATCCGGGCGGCCATGCTCCAAGCGCGGCAGGTTTAAGATCAATGACTTATTCATTTGCGGTGATTGAAACATTGTTGGTTTCAAATTTTTTGAAGCATCAAATTGTTTTGAGTCAAAAATGGCAGAAGGAATTTTGGAGCAAACCAAAGATGCCAAAGGGTCAAAAGTTTAACACCAAGGCGGCGGCCTTAAATTCTGCAATGCAGATTTGGCCAGAAGAAAGTTGGTTGAAGTCTGACCGATGCAGCAAGCCGCATGACGGATTAATAGATGCCGCATTGCTTGCAGAATATGGCAGAAGAAAAGGCTTTTGATGTTTGAATTTCAACATCAAAATAATTTTAACAAAACCAAAATTGACATCATTGATACTATGGAAAATGAAATGAGAGAAGCCTCCAGCCTCATGCGATACTTTGAATCTTTGGAAGATCGAACAATGGGCAATTTTGAGAATTACAGAAAGAAGGCAAAGCTGCTTGATGATTGCCGGGCAAAGAAATTCCCGAACCTTGAAAGGCTCGGATTAATCCAACAACACACCGAAGAAGAAGAAGAATAAATTATGAAATATATTGCCACTGATGAAGATGAAAAGCTGACACAACAAATTATTACAAACCCAATTGATTTTAATGAGATCAACGCTAAGTTAATTGGAAGCGCGGAAAGCTATTGCAACGAATGGCTGCCCGGCGGCAAGGTAAAGGGTGGCTCATACAGGATTGGGGGCATTGATGGTTCAATTGGATCTTCAATGGCCGTGAACTTATCAACTGGCAAATGGTATGATCATGCAACCGAAGACAAGGGCGGTGACCTTATCTCACTTTATGCGGCAGTTTATAGCCTTACACAAGGTGAAGCTGGTAAAGAGTTAGAGGGAACTGTCAATATTGTGCGGATGAATCCGAAGCAGAAAGCAACCAAGCCAATTGTTTCTGAATCAGATTGGGAACACGCTTTGACAATTCCAGAAACTAAGATGCCAGAACATTGGGAACATGGTGAAGCGGATATTGTTTACAAATATGCTGATTTAAAGGCAAATCCAGTTGGGGCAATCATGCGTTGGGATTTGGCAGATGGCAGCAAACGAATCAGTCAAATTAGCTGGATGCGCCACAAGAAAACAGGCCGATGCACTTGGAAGTGGCAGGCATTCAATGCGCCAAGGCCGCTTTATCGGGGAGAATTGCTCAACAAGATGCCCGGCGCGGATGTTGTCATTGTTGAAGGTGAAAAGGCGGCAGATGCATTGGCATCCAAATTGCCAGACCATGTGGTGCTGTCATGGGCTGGCGGTTGCAAGGCAATCAATCAATCAGACTGGGCGGTGTTGGAAGGCAGGAACGTGTCAATTTGGGCAGACAATGATGCTCCGGGCAGAGAATCGGCAAAGCAATTGCAAGATATCACACAAGGCAATCTGATTGATGCGCCAAGCGACAAGGCAGAAGGCTGGGATGCAGCCGATGCGGTTGCTGAAGGTTGGACAACTGAAGGTTTGAAGGAATTGATTGCCAACAATGTTGAACGGCAAACATTCAATGTAAATTTTGGAAATGAAGGGCGGCCAAGGTCAATGGATGAAGCCAAGGCAAGGCGGCCAGATGTGATCATTGACGGGCTGCTTTATGCCAAATCAAAGATGCTAATTGGTGGCGTTGCCAAGGCTGGCAAGTCTCACTTTGCAATGTCTCTGGCATCGTGCATGGCGGCAGGTAAACCATTTTTGCAGTGGGCAGCACCTATCCCGCAAAAGGTTCTTTATGTGGATTTTGAATTGCATGAGTGGGAATTGAATGAGCGTTGTGCATCGGCTTGCAATTGGGATGTGCCACATAATTTGGCAACCATAAGTCTGCGGCAGCATTACGATGTGCGCAGCACTAAAGAGCTAAGCAGGGTGCTAAAGACAATACAGGCTAGCCAGTTTGATGTGGTCATTTTAGATTGCCTTTACAAATTCAACAGCGCAGATGATGAAAATGACAATTCAGCCATGAAAGTAATTGGTTCTTGGATGGATGAGATGATTGCAAAGCATGGAATTACTCCAATTTTGATTCATCACTTTGGCAAAGGCGGCCAGGCTGGGAAGGATGTGATTGACCGCTTCCGGGGCGCATCATCAATTGTTGGGGAAATGGATGGGCTGATCTCGATTATTAGCCATGAGAATGAAGGCTGTTATATAGTTGATTCTGTTGTTCGCTCATTCCCTGCAACTCAACCATTTGTGTCTAGATGGGATTACCCGCATTGGGTATTGTCTGAAGACTTAGACGCAACAAGGGCAGCAAAGCCGGGGTTCAAGAAAATTGACAATGACAATTCATTGATTTTGAAGATGCCAGAAGGTCAAGAGAATGCTAAATTCTTTAATGATTTGGATGTTAGCTTGTCCAAGGTGCAATTCATTCGGCGAGTCAAAGAGATTGGCGGCATCAAGATTGCCAAGATGGTCAACGATGCTGGCAGGGTTGAGAACGCCTATTACCAATGATCAATCAAGAATCAATTTCATCTTTATTTGATTACCTTGAGTCAAAGGCTAAGGAAATAAAGGCTATTTCTGAGGCCGTTGAAGCCGTTGACGGGTCGCAAAGGCAAAGGAAGGGCAACCGGGATGGCCGAAGCCGGGAAGAGTGGAAAAGGCAAGCAGAGGCCGAAGCCATTGAAGACTTTGAAGCAATTAATGTGGGGAAATCAATATCAAAGGCGGCAAGTGATAGGGGAATCAGTTATAGCCAAATGAAAAGAAGGCTAAAGCGGCTGAATAGATAATTTAAACGGGCGGTGCATAATTGCATTCATCTATCGCATGATGATAGAGCGGGCATCTAATATGATAGAGCGGGCATTTAGGCCATTAACAATGCGGTCTTACATATATCATAATCAATTAATATATCACATCAAAACAGCACTCAGAAAGCGCGTGGGGGGAATTTATTACCCACACTGAGCTTGCTACATCATCCATATCATTTTCCTTTAGTGTGATGGACGAGCAAACCAACCAACCAAACCAACCAAACCAATATGTATTACATAAGTATTGACGGCAAACCAGCATCGAATACAACCAGCGATATGAAGCAGAAGAAAAAGAAAAAGAAAATCAACACAACGAAAACTGGCAAGATGGTTTCATTCCGCATGTCTTGGGCTTGCGTTGATCAACTGCAAGCCTTGGCAGATGCAACAGGCAACTCAAAGTCTGAGGTGCTGCGCAGTGGTTTGGATGCATTGAAAAAAAGCTGTTTTGATATTGAAAATTCAAAAAATCATTGAAAATTCAGTGAATTGTAAATTAATTGTAAAAAATATGTCAACTAATTGTAAAAAACCACCCCCCATTAAGGAATCTATTAAAAAATTGAGCAGCTTGGGTAAGAGGACTTCATTCGTTTTTTTACACAAAATAAAAATTTAATATTATGTCACAAAAAATTGAAGAGTTTAAAATTGAGGAATTAAAGCCTTATTCCGGGAACAGTCGAACGCATGACAAAAACCAAGTGGCTCAAATTGCTAAAAGCATCAAAGAGTTTGGCTTCACAAACCCAATCTTAATTGACGGCAGCAATGGAGTGATTGCGGGGCATGGCCGATTGATGGCAGCTAAAAAGCTTTCAATGGAAAATGTGCCATGTATTAGGTTAAGCCATTTGAGCGATGCACAACGCAAAGCTTATGTGATTGCTGACAACAAGTTGGCATTGAATGCCGGGTGGAATGAAGAATCATTGAAAGCAGAATTTGAAGAATTAATGAGTGATGGAGTGGATCTTGAAATTACTGGATTTAGTGAAAAAGAGATTGAAAAGCTTTTTGAAGAAGATGAAGAAGAAGAACCAGAAGTTCTCTTTTCTGAAGATTTGATGCTTTCGCACAATTATATTGTTCTCTATTTTGACAATGAATTGGATTGGCAGGTTGCAACTGATAAATTTAATTTGAAAAAAGTAAAATCTGCTGATCCAGCTGAGGGTTGTCAAAAGGTTGGAGTTGGCCGAGTAATAAATGGAAAAGAGTTTTTGAAATGAAAATTTACATTCCAAGTTATAAAAGGCATTTGAATTTGTTGGGCATTGAATATTTTAAAAGTGCCATCTACATTGTTCCAGAAAGTCAACGTGATGATTATGCAAAAGTTGTTGGCTCAAGTCGGGTGATTTGTTTGCCAGATTCAGAGGATGGCAACATTGCAAAGAAAAGAAATTGGATCTTAAAAAACATGAAAAGCCCTTTGGTCATGTTGGATGATGATGTTTCTAGTTTGGGCTATTATGAAGCAAGGCCATCCGGCAGCACTAAACGGATTGATATGAATCCAAAAATTGTAAATGACTTTATAGAAAAGTCTTTTGATTTGTGTGATCAATTCGGCGCAAAAATGTGGGGATTGGCGCAAAACCAAGACAATAGAATCTATAAAGAGTTTGTTCCTTTTTCTTTGGGCAAAATATCGCTTGGACCTTTCCAAGGGCATTTGCCGCATGATCTTAAGTTTGATGAAAGCGTTGGTGCAAAGGATGATTATGACATGGCATTGCAACAGTTGAACAAATACAGGAAAATTTTGCGGTGGAATAAATTCCATTATATGTGTGAACATGGAGGCAATGAAGGTGGTTGCGTTTCTAGCAGGTCAAAAGAAAAAGAAATTGAACAATGCGAAAAAATCATGGCTAAGTGGGGGAAAAAAATCATTTCTTATAAAATACCTCCTAAAAAAATATCTGATTTGTTGAATGCAAAGCACGTGAATATTCCAATTGGAGGAATTTAATTTATGGCAATTGAAATTCCATTTGATGCAATCCGAAAGCGCAACATTGCTAACATTCTTGCCAAGGTTAAAAGCGGGAAGTCTTTGACGGCATCGGAAAAAAGAACTTTAGACGATGAAGAATCAAAGGCTAATGGATTCCGGGAAACCAGAACCATTGAGCAAATGGCAAAAGAATATTTTGTTTCTGTTCGGACAATTAACAGGTGGTTAAAACTTGATGCTCCGTTTCATGATGATGAAGGAATGAATGCTTTTGTCATGAAGCAAAAGAACATTCCAAAAAATTTCATCAATTGGCAGATTGCAAAAGGTTTTACTGAAATTGATGAAACAACAGATGCAGACATTGGAGAAGAATTTGAAAGCCAAACAAAGTTAAGGGATTTTTATTTCGGCAAATTGAGCGCGGCAGCTCGGCGCAATGATCAAAACCAAATTAAGTATTGGAATGAATTATTGCTGAAAACCGAAGAAAGCATGAGGCGCACTGAAGCGCATCAAAAGAAATTTGATTTGGAAAATGGAGAAACCATTGACCGAGTGGAAGCTGAGCGGATTATTCGGGCTATGATTTATGGCGGCAACGCTTGTGTTCGGGCGCAAATAAAAGAAATTGCAGAAGTGTTGGCCGCTGAATCTTCACCTGCTGAAATTTATGAAACGCTTTCTCCGGCCATTTTGGGCGGTCGCATATTTGAAGGGTTAAAGGCTTTGACAAAATCAGATAGTCAAGTGCGGTTGCCAATGTGGGTGGTTGAGTGTTTTCAGTCTGACGGGGAAAATTATTTAAAAGGAATTGATTTGATTGATGCAGATTCTTAAAAAGTATGAAAAAGTTGATCCTATAACATGGTCAAAACGAAACATTAATCTTGATTATGGCTCATTTAATTCTGCAAATCATCCATTGATTGTTGAGCCATTCCAATCATTGGCAAGATGCCGAGGAAAAACCATTGGTTTAATTGGTTCAGTGCAGCACATTAAAACGCTTCTTTCTCAGTTGTGGCATCTTTACGCTTTGCAAGTCGAACCGGGACGGGCGGCCATGTATGATTTGACCGAGGCAGCACTAAAGGAATTTTCAGATGATAAATTCACGCCATTGATTGATTCAACTGATGCGGTTTTGGATTTAATACCAAACCAAGCTTATAGGCGCACAAAGTTTTTTACTTCAACCAACTTTGGTGCAATCCGATTGTTGTCTGCCAATGTCTTGGCGGCTAGAAATTCAAAGACATTGGAGCGAATTACTTGTGATGAAGCTTGGGCTTACAAAGATAATTGGCTTGATCAAATCCGAGACCGGATGAGTTCCTATGCTTGGAGCGGTCAATTGTTTTTGCCAACTTCTGGCCAAACCAAAAACAGTGAAATTGATGAGATGTGGCAAAGATCGACTCAAAAGACTTGGCACATTAAATGTGATTGTTGCAAAGAATTTATTCCTTATATCTGGAGAGCTAAAGCGGTTGGTGATGAAGTGCCAATTGGTGGGATGAGATGGGCAGCCAAAGAAGAATATTTGAAAGAAGATGCCAGAATTGATTTTGGATTGTTGGCCGCTTCCGTTTATTATGAATGCCAATTGTGCGGCGGGAAACTCAATGCTGACATTGGAAAACAGAAAGCGCGGAACTTTTCTGGAAAATATATTTCTTTGAATCCGGATGGTGATGAAAATTTAGATTTTTTTCACTACAATGCTATGGCGCACATTCCTTGGCCAAAGTTGGTTGAACAATTCAAGCTTTCACAAGTTGACCGGGAACGGGGCAACCTTGATTCTTTAGAAAATTTTATACGCAAGCGGCTTGCAGAAAGTTGGGCGGTCAATGATTATATGTCTGCCGACATTCAAGCAAATGCAATGGGCGGATATGAGTTGAATGAAGTTTGGGACGCAGCCGGGCAATTTATCTTCTGCACTGTGGACGTTCAAAAAGATCATTACTATTATTTAATCCGGTCTTGGGCAATTGTTGATGGAACTTTGCGGTCAAGGCTTTTGGATTGTCGCAAAGTAATAACAACGGCAGAAATTCGGGAAGCTTGCGACAAGTGGAAAATCCCACAACATCAACTTGGAAGCGGCGGAGCTTGCCGGGTCTTTTTAGATGGCAATTACAATACAAACCAAGTTCATCGTATTGCATTGGAGAATGGATGGATGGTTTTCCGTGGTGATGCGTCAAAGGATTATATGAACCAAGATGGATTCCGGCGCATTTACTCAGACTTAAAACCCGTTGATGCTTATGACGGCACAGCAATGAGCAGAGGCGCAAGGGTTGGGCAGTTTTTCTTTTCAAAGCAATCAGCAAAGAATCGACTTAGCTTGATGCGGTCGCTGAAAGATCATCGGGGCAATCCGATTTGGACTTATGCCGACAATGCTGGGCAGATGTATGAACGGCAAATCAATGCTTGGGTAAAGATCGCAAAGGAAAGACCAGATGGCTCAGTTTTTTATGATTGGATTAATCGGGACAAAAACAATGATCACTTTTATGACTGCGAGGCAATGCAGATGGTTTGCGCGGCAATGTGCAAATCACTTGGAACTGAAATTATTGCAGTTGATGAATAGATTGTATTGACAATGATTGGTTTTATTAGTTTGTTGCATGCATCGAAGCAATTCTTGCGACGAATAAAATCAAATATGAATAAAATGAAAAATCAGAAATTAATCACAAATAACGTAGAATTTACAGTATCCAGCAAAGACAATGGCGGTGAAGAGACTGGCAAAATTTTCACAAAAAACTTTGAATTGAATTTTTGTGAACGCTGGGACAATAAATTGCAGGAAATTGTGATTGATGTAAATACAGGCGGGGAATGCTTATGCATGGTTTATGATCATGGGGATGCTTATTATGCAACTTCCGGAAACAACTTTAAATTTACACGCGAATCTGACACAAACAAATTCAAAGCCATTTTAAAATTAGCACTTAAACTTTTGTAATATGAACCCATTTAAGAAACCAGAAGAAACAGAATTTAATGTTCTCAACTTGGGTGCAGGGGTTCAATCCTCTGCGCTTGCGTTGATGGCTGCATACGGCGATATAACTCCATTGCCAGATTTTGCAATCTTTGCAGACGTTGGCGCAGAACCAGATGAAGTATATGAGTGGCTGGAAACTTTGCGCGGTTTAATAAATAAAGCACCACATCCATTTCCAATTCATACTGTTAGACATGGCAATCTTACTGAAAATCAATTGAAGCCTGCGGTCGCTACTAAAAAGGCAATCAATTATGAAATTGGCGAAAAATATATGCGTCGAATCATTCCGATGTTTGGCATCTTGCCAGATGGTAAAAAGACAGCAGCAATTGGCAGAAGTTGCACAGCAGATTACAAAATTAAACCAATTGAAAAAAAGATAAAGGAATTGTGTGAGATTAAGAGAGGGCAAAAACACATTACTGTCACTCAATGGATTGGAATCTCTTGGGACGAAATACAGCGAGCAAAAGAAGCAAGGCAGCATTGGACTCAATTAAGATACCCATTATTGGAATTAAAAATGACTCGCTCCAAGATTATTGAATGGATGAAAGACAGGGGTTTTCCAAACCCACCGCGTTCTGCTTGTTATTATTGCCCATTTCACAGTGATCACGAATGGAGGCGAATGCGTGACAATGATCCAAAATATTTCAATAAGGCAATTGAGTTTGATAAAAAAATCAGAGAATTAGGCAAAACAGATCGAGCAATGAAAATGGAGGTTTATTTGCATAATTCATGCAAACCGCTTGATGAGATTGATTTTGATAATGATGAAGATAAGGGTCAGCAGGTTTGGGATTTTAAAGCCGAGTGCGAAGGAATGTGCGGGGTGTAAAAAAAGGAATAAAATACATCAACCAAGAAACCACACAGAAATGTGTGGTTTTTTTGTGTTCCAAATTATCTCAATGATTTAAACCGCTTTTTCCGCATCAATAAAAGCGGTTTAAAATTCCATTAACGTGAAAGGGGCGTGAAAACCTTGGGCTTTTCACGACATTGATTGCTTAAGCTTTGGCTTAAATGATGCAATTGACTTTTTGCCGTTTTCTTTACATAACAAAAGCAATGAGAAGTTTGCTGTTCGTGATTTGGATTAAAGCATCAAAAGATGCAGCCACTGCTTTGGCTATTATTGAAACCCTAGCAGTTGGTGAATTTGATACTCAGTCACGCGGCGGGGCAAGGATTGTCTCAGCTAATGTTGCTGGCAAGCAATTCCAATATGAGTTGCCTCCGGGTTGGAGCGCATCGGATTTTATTGAGCAACTGAGGTTGCTTTACAAGGTCGTCACAACTGGCGGCGCATCGGGTGGTCAAATGACGGATTCTGAGATGAATGAATACGTTGTGGATGCCGCAAATCAAGTCACTAATGTCAGCAAAGCCCGATTTGCTGACCAAGCTGGAAGCAGATACATCTAGGAAATGGCAACGAAACCAATAAAATTACTTCCAAGATTAAAAAAGATTACTTCCGGAGTGGCTTCATTTTGGGGCAGAGGCGGCAGCAATGAGTTTTATCCCGGCGGCGCGGATGATCAACGCAGATTTGGCCGTGGCAAATTGGCGCGGGACATTGCTGAATTGATGGTGGAAAACCGCCAAAAAATGCTGCTTGGCGACAGTCGATACATTTATCAATCCTTTTCAACTGTATCTGGCGCAGTAAAGCAAAAAGCTAACTATGTTTATGGCAACGCATGGCGGTTGCAATCATACAGCGCAAACACTGAATTTGCTTTGGCCGTGGAAAAAGATTTTGCCCAAATTGATCGGTTGCTCGACACAAGGGGAACAAGTTTTTCATTTAGGAAATCAGCATGGCTTGGCTCAAAAACCATTGATGTTGATGGTGACTATTTTATCGTATTAACGGAAAACGCTGAAACTGGTTTTCCAAAGTTGCAATATTTAGAGGCGCATCGGGTTGGCTCATTTGGGCTTCATGGCGGTCATACAGTTAAAGAAGGCAGGCACAAGGGGCGCAGAATATTTGCGGGCGTGATTGTAAACGATTATATGCAACCTGTTGCATATCGAGTGCAGGACGAATCTCACAAAGATGGATTCCGTGATGTAAATGCTAATAGCATGATTCACGTTTCTGATTTTGAATGGTTTAGTCAAAGCCGGGGGCAGCCAACAGTTGCGGCCGCTATTCTTGACTGGTATGATTTAGCAGAAACCAGAGACGCAGAAAAGATTGCCGAGAAGGT
>Ga0209194_1002157_pt1 | contig 10919 bp, 5 predicted proteins | sample COGITO_mtgs_1004_FD_184787 | JGI IMG/M metagenome (GOLD analysis project Ga0209194, IMG submission 184787) | Pelagic marine microbial communities from North Sea - COGITO_mtgs_100413 (SPAdes) (version 2) | ecosystem: Environmental > Aquatic > Marine > Epipelagic ...
TTCTCGGATTTAAGCGCTTCCAGCAAGCCTAATCAGAAACGCTGATGGGAGCCAGGTCATCGTCAAATGATGGCTTATTTTGTCGTGCGAGTGTTACCTGAAAACGGCCATTTTTGCACCATGCCCATTTTTGCACCATGCCTGACAACGCAACACTCGGTACCTGGTGCCTGACCATGGCTTCCAGGACTAGGACTTTCACCTAGCTAACAAAGCCGAGCTTTGCTCGGCGCACATGCAAAAAGCCCCTAGCTATAAGCCCGACATATTCTAAGTTCATATTTCTTACACTAAAGCAACCGCTTTTATACGGAAGTTTATTTTTCTTTAGACATATATTCTTGGTTCATTAGGCACATATTCTGGGTTTATACCGATGCAAGCATTGCAGCGTAGATTACGACTGTCTTGCTTTGGTGTGCGAATAATCCTGAAAAATGTTTAATGAGAGGATTTTTACTAGGTTAATTGATTGTGAACAATATTCTAAAAGATATTGAAGCTCGCCAGGCGGAGTTTTCTACACTGCCATTTTTCAAGTTTTTGGAGCAGGGCAGCCGGATTGAAGATGCCAACACGTTTGTTTCTGGCTTGGCCTTTTTTATCCTTGCTTTTCAAGACATGCTGAGGATAAACGAAGCGCAGATTACAGATCCAGTGCTGCTGCCGATTGCCCAACACCATCGTCAGGAAGACTTAGGGCACGACATTTGGTTTTTGCACGATATCCAAAAGCTTGATGCAGACTGCGGCGCAGCGCTGTTGTTTGGTGAGAAGTCTGTACAAACGAGGGATACTTCTTACGAAATCGCCTCTGAAATCTATCGCGCTTCTGACGACCGCATTCGCTTAGTCATTCCTTTGGTGTTAGAGGCCGCAGGCCATGTTTTCTTTAGCCGCGCCTACCACTTTTTCGATCGAGCAGGTTATACCGAGCATCTCAAGTACTTCTCTAGAGAACATTTTCAGGCCGAGCTAGATCACGAAATGTTTGATCAGGAAATCAATCAGCGCTTGCAAGCGGTGCATCTGACTGATGCGCTGAAGCAAGAGGCGAGCGATGTGGTCGATCGCATTTTTACTGCGTTGATAGCGATGGTGAGTACGCTCCACAATCAAATTGAACAGATTCAGCTAGAGAGAACGCAACTAGAATCCGCGCTAGACAAACATCGCCAGAACCCAGAGCTAGCCTCAGTTCTCTAAGGGCAGCCTCGAAAAAAACAACGCGACTAATATTTTCTCCATTGTGTCACTGCTAATTCCTTCAAGGTAATTCACAACATGTCTGCGACTCACGTTGAATATTTGATTATTGGTGCCGGGCCTGCGGGGCTTCAGCTTGCCTACTTTTTAGAAATGGCCGGTCGAGCCTATCGAGTTTTGGAGGCGGGGCCGTCGGTGGGCACATTCTTCCGCCGCTATCCCCGACATGGCAAGCTGATCTCTATTAATAAGGTGTACACCGGCTACGACGATCCTGAAATTAATTTGCGCTGGGACTGGAACTCTCTTTTGAGTCATGATGCAACGCTGCGGCTGCCTGCTTTTAGTCAGGATTATTTCCCAGATACGAGCGCTTTGACTGATTATTGTCAGGCTTATGCAGAGCGGTTTGAACTAAAGATCTCCTACAACTCGACTGTAACCAACGTTAAAAAGGTGGCAGATAAGTTTGCTGTGAGCGATCAGAACGAGACGCTTTATGAGGCCGATCGCTTGATTGTTGCAACCGGACTTTCACAGCCGTATGTGCCTTCCATTCCAGGAATTGACCTGGCGGAAAACTACATGAAGGTCTCGACCGAGCCAGATGATTTTGCCAATCAGCGGGTGCTGATTATTGGTAAGGGTAACTCGGGATTTGAGACAGCGGATAATTTGATCAATACGACGTCTTTAATACATGTAGTGAGCCCATCGTCCGTTAAGATGGCGTGGCAGTCTAAATATGTAGGCCACCTGAGAGCGGTTAACAACAACTTTTTAGACACATACCAGCTCAAGTCTCAGAATGGAATTTTGGATGCTGATATTGTTAGTATCGAGCGAACAGGAGATGAGTACAAGGTGGCCGTTAGCTATGCCCATGCTAATGGGGAGCAGGAAGTGCTCAGCTATGATCGCGTGATTATATGTACTGGCTTCCAATTTGATGGGTCGATATTTGATGCGTCTTGTCAGCCGTTGCTGACGATCAAGAATCGCTTCCCAGCGCAGACCAGTGAGTGGGAATCGGTGAATGTGCCGGGCCTATATTTTGCGGGTGTGCTGATGCACATGCGAGATTTCAAGAAAAAACAGTCTGGTTTTATTCACGGATTTCGGCATAATATTCAGGCGCTGCATCAGATACTTGAGTGTAAATATCACCAGCAGCTTTGGCCGAGCGATCGCCTCCCAGCAACACCTCAGGCCATCACCAAAGCCATTTTAGCTCGGGCGAACTCAAGCGCTGGGCTTTGGCAGCAGACAGGCTTTTTGTGCGACGTAGTGGTGGTAGATGAAGCGACCAAAACGGCTCAATACTACCGGGATTTATCGCGAGACTATGTTGTCAGCAGTGAGTTTAGCCAGTCTGCGCACTACTATGTCGTGACGCTGGAGTTTGGTGAGAGCGTGGCGGATATCACCGATCCGTTTTCCATTAATCGCGTAAACAAGGACGACGCGAGCAACGCCGAGGCTAGCGAATTTATCCATCCGATTATTCGTCGATATTCCGGATCGTTCTTAGTCGATGAGCTTCATATCATTGAAGATTTGGAGGCAGACTGGTCAGAGGCAGTGCATATTGAGCCTTTGAAAGCTTTTGTACAGAAGCAGCTTTCAGAGGAGGTCTCTCCGGTGCTGATGTCTGAAATAAGCGCGCTGAAAAGGACTGAAGAGCCAGTGTATATGTCGTTTGCGACTGCTGTTACAACTGTGGGTGGAAAACGCCTGGGCGATCATCTGGTTGAGGCAGGACTGGTGAATGATGTGCAGTTACGCTATGCGCTCTCAGAGCAAGCAACGGTACCATTGCGACTAGGAGAGATTTTGGTTCGCCATGGCTGGCTGACTCAGCAGACGGTAGAGTTCTTTGTAGATCGGCTGTGTTTGACGCCGACTGCGGTGTAAGTTACACCGGCTGTCATTGGGCTGCTTTATGTTTTTACCGGCAGCTCAATGATGAACTCTGCTCCCTCGCCGACCGCTGAACGGCAGGAGAGTTTGCCGCCGTGGTTTTGAGTAACAATCTGGTAGCTGACGGAGAGCCCAAGTCCGGTGCCTTTGCCAACAGGCTTAGTGGTGAAAAAGGGATCAAAAATGCGAGATTGCATCTCTGCTGGGATACCCGGACCGTTATCGGTAATGTGAATTGCAACGCGGTCGTTACCGATGGATTCTGTCCAGATGCGAATGATCTTATCTTCGGCTGTATGCTCTTCAAGGGCGTCGATGGCATTGTTCAACAGGTTCATTATCACCTGATTGAGTGCACCGGGCTGGCATTCAACTAAGGGCAGGTTGCCGTAGTCACAGGTCAGGGATATCTCGGCGCAATCAGGCGTTGCCTGAAAGCGATGATGAAGAATTCCTAGTGTGCTCTCGATGCCTTCGTGGATATTGACACGCTTGCTTTCGGATTCGTCGTGACGAGAAAAGTTACGGAGTGAGAGGACGATTTGCTTAATGCGATCGCTCCCATTTTTCAGCGAGCTCAACAGATCTATAGAGTCTTTGACTAAAAACTCAAGATCAATCTCTTTCAAGAGAGTCTGTACGGATGCGGGTGGCTCGGTATCTCGCTGGTAGGCATTAATTAAGCTGATCAGGTCTTGGTTATATGTGTCTAAATGCTGGACATTGGCATAGATAAAGTTAATGGGGTTGTTAATCTCGTGGGCGATGCCTGCGACGAGCTGCCCTAGTGAGGACATTTTCTCAGATTGAATGAGTCTAGCCTGGGTCTCCTGCAGCTTTTTGAGGGTGATTTCCAAGTCATCGACTTTTTGATTGAGCGCTCGGGTCTTTTTGGCAACTTCGACTTCTAAGCTGTGGGAGTAGTTTTCGATTTCCTGATAGAGCCGGGCATTTTCGATAGATATGGCGGCCTGACTGGTAAGAAACTGGAGCGTTTCAACGCGATCGCGCGTAAATGCTCCCTCCATCAAATTATTCTCCAGGTATAAAATGCCAACTAGCCTACCCTGGAGGCTAATCGGCATACATAGTGCTGAAATTGGCCGATGAAGAGTGATGTAGCGTTCGCTCTCGAACTGCCCACAGGTACTGAGGTTTTCAAAAATAGCGGACTTGTTGGTTCTAGCTACGGAATAAATGAGGCTCTGGGGCAGATTGGACGTTTCCTCAACCGGAATTTCCACAGCTTCAACGGCTTCCAGGTTCGTCTGGGCTCTGACAATCCACTCTTTGCCCTGTTGTAAAACAAGGTAGCCTGTTTGCGCACCTGCACTGGTCACCACAATTTTTATGAGCGTAGCGAGCAGCTTATCAAGCTCAATTTCTGTTGAAATGGCCTGTGCAGCCTTGAGCGTTGCTGAAAAGTCTAGCCAATGACTTTTGCTGTTAGCGGCGCTGGTAATGGTGCTTATGGCTGTCGCTTGAGTGTTTCTTTGGGCGGTAATGGTGATACGGTGTGCTTCGGCGGTAGCGAATCCTAGAAGCTGAGGATAGTGTTGTTCTAGATGAACGACTTTTGCCTTAGCGCCCCACCGAGCGTAGCTATAGTAAGCTTCTTGAAGGTAACCTGCGGCAATTTTGGCTTTGCCCCACGCCAGATAAAACTGAGCTGCTAGCTCATTGGCTAAGGCGGCTTCTTGCAGGTAGCTGTGTGCTGTGGCACCTGTGATCGCCTGGTCGTACAGCACCATCGCCTGGTAGGGAGCTTTGGCAACGCGGCAGCGCTCAGCCTCCACCAAATCAAACTTGTGCTGGTAGTTTATGGGTGCGTGGTCAGCCCAGTGCTTTAGCTTAGTTTGATTCGCGTTTACACGCGCTTCAACTTGAGCGATTTCTGTTGAATTTTCTGCTGCTAAATTTTCTCCTGTGCTTTGGGTTTCCAGTGCCACCAAGGAATCGTAGCAATAGAACAAAGGCGTCATCGCAAATCCGTCACCCCCCGATAAGTACTTTCTAACTAGAACTGCATATTCCTGGGCCTGGGGAAGTGCTCCAAATAAGTAGCTGAGGATAAGCTTGTGCGTGTAGATCTGATAGAGTCCGGTTCGGTCATTGGCTGCTAACAATTGGGGAAGAACGCTCTCTTCATCAAAATTCTCGCCCTTGAGCAAGTAAGGCTTAGGGCAAGCGTGGATCAAGTTGAGAACAGCTTGCTGACACATTTCTCCGTAGTTCAGAGTCATGCGCTGCTTAAAGTTGGCAAGTACCTGGTTGTATGCGCTGATGCTGATCTCTAATCCCGTTAGCTCATTGCCCATCAGGTAAGCATTGTGACAAATATGGAAAGCGGTATATCCCACATATTCAAGATCGCCACACTCTAAGGCCATTTGGTAGCTGTGTCTGAGGAGCGAAAGCGATTCGCTAAGAGGGCCGGTATGGTGCTTGATGAAGGCACCGACAACAAAGCAAACCTTTGCCTTGAGTTCTTTGGAAGGGAGATCGAAGCTAAGGTCTAAGGCGAGCTGGCCAAACTGGTCGGCAGCAGCTATGTCGTTGAGAATGATGTTGCACAGAAGGCCATAGGCGGCATAGCTGTAGGCAGAAATGGGGGCGTTGCCATGCTCAATGGTGGCTCTGATCTGAGAGAGAATAATTAATGGAAAAAGTGGGGGCATGCCGATAAAGGCCGCTGGGATAATGCTGGCGGTTAGCCGCATCACAGCTAACTGTTCGGCAGATATCATTGCGGGCAAGTCGGCTAGGGCTGAGATATTTTGGCCAGCTAGCAGTTTGGCAGTGGCTTGAAAGGCTTGCTGGATATCGTTGGGATTGGGCTGGGTGGGGAAGGTCACGCCGAGCTGATGGAGGACTTTGACGGCAATTGAGATCGCAGCCAATACCTGGTTTTGAGAGGTGCTCGCTTGAATCTGCAGCTCATATATTTTGATCTGATCCAGCAGGGTGACGGTATTGTTCTGAACAATCTCGGCCCACTGTTCCATTTGTTCAAAGTCGCCGCAGAGCAAGGCTGTTTCGGCCGCTGATTCGTACAGGTTTAAGGCCAATGAATATTGGTTTTGCCAGCAGTTGGGTCCGAGTAAATCGATGCCTGCTGTAAGGTACTGGTTGGCACTCGTGTAAGCCGTTGAAGCTTTGGCTTTTTGCCCGGCTCTCAAATTGAGCTGGCAGAGGCGATTAATTTGTGTGGGCTCGGCGATCAGGGCGACGCCAGTGTTGAGATGATTGACAATTTCAAAGAGATTTTTCTCTCTTTCGTTTTCAGTGGCATAGTCTAGAAGACGCTGGCCAATTTTTAGATGGCTGCTTTGTTTTTCATCTTCGCCGATCAGCCTGTAGGCAGCCTGCTGAACCCGGTCGTGGAGAAAACGGTAGATGGGGGTATTGTTGTTTCCTTCGGTGTTGACAGCTTGCGAGGTGTCATGCTCTCCAACATAAAACTTGTAGACATCGCCTTCAGGGACGATCAGTCCATCTTGGAGGGCGCACCAAAGGGCGGCGGCGATATTTTCTTTGGAATGTTCGGCTGCGATCGCCAACGTCTCCAAGTCAAAGCGATTGCCAACACAGGCGGCTAGCTGAAGCACCTGCTGCGTTTTCTCTGGCAATTTTTGCAACTGCTGCACCATAAATCCCACCACGTTATCGGTGAAAGCCAAGCTGTTGACTTGGGCAATATTACATTCCCAGTAGCTTTGCCGAGAGTTGAACCGGATGTGACCTTCTTCATGTAGCGACTTTAAGAACTGGGTTGTGAAAAAGGGATTGCCCTGAGTTTTTCGAACAATCAGCTCGGTGAGTGGCTGGGATCGCTCTGCAGAACAGTGCAGCGTATCGGCGACTAAGCCGTTTACATCGGCGGCGCTCAGCGGCCCGAGCGTGAGGGTATTAACAGTGACACCAGCGTTTTTTAGATCGGCTACGGTCATCATCAGTGGATGGGCCGATGAGACCTCGTTGTCCCGATAAGCTCCGAGCAGCAGCAGATAGTACTGCTCGGCCATCAGCGATTCGATTAGCTGGAGAGAGGCCGAGTCGGCCCACTGCAAGTCGTCAATAAATATCACCAGCGGCTGTTTGGAACTGGTAAAGACAGCAAGGAACTGTTGTATCAGCCGGTTGAATCGATTTTGAGCAGCCCTACCTGAGAGAGCAGCGGCAGGCACTTGAGGACCGATGATACGCTCAAGGGTAGGAGCCACCTCAATCAGGACTTGACCGCTATCGCCGACCGCCGCCAGGATTTTGCTGCGCCAGTCGGCGATAGCGGTCTCAGATTCTGAGAGAATCTGTTCAATCAGCTCTTGCAATGCCTGCAAAAAGGCGGAAAAAGGCAGATTGCGATCGAGCTGGTCAAATTTGCCCTTGATAAAGTAGCTTTGCTGGCGCGTGATAGGCCTAAGGACTTCATTAACGATGGCAGTTTTACCAATTCCGGAAAAACCGGCAACCAGCAGCATCTCGCTGTTGTTGTCAGGGGGGGCTATGGTGTCACGTCTATCCGTTTTAGCGGTAGCGACGCGCTCAAAGGCGGCTAGCAGCGTTTCGACTTCGGCTGCTCGTCCGTAGAGCTTTTCTGAGATTAAAAAGCGATCGCAGATATCTCGCGTACATAGCTCAAAAGGAATAATCTTCCCCGTGTTCTCCCATTGGCCAAGGCAGATTTCAAGATCGTGCTGCAGTCCCTGCGCATTTTGGTAGCGGTTCTCAGCATTTTTAGCCATGAGCTTGGCGACGATAGCCGATACGATCGGCGGAATCGCTAGATTGGCTTGGTGGGCTGGCTTTGCAGTTTTAGCAAGGTGGCAATAGACTAGCTCTAGCGGATCGTTGGACTCGAATGGGAGGGTTCGGGTGAGCAGCTCATAAAGGGTAATGCCTAGGGCATAAAAGTCAGTGCGATAGTCAATGCCTCGGTTCATGCGCCCAGTTTGTTCGGGTGATAAGTAGGCAAGCGTGCCCTCTAGACCATGAGGATTTTGGATCGCTTGCGTCTCTTTGAGGAGCCGTGAGGCGATCGAAAAATCAATCAGCTTAATTTGGCCAGTGTCTGGATGAATCAGAATGTTGGCGGGCTTGATGTCTTTGTGGACAATTTGGTGGGTATGGAGATCGCTGAGGATACCGGCAAGCTGATGTGCGATCTGCAAACAGGCTGCAACCGCAAGGGGTTGAGCTTTCGCATATTGTTTGAGAGATACGCCGTCAAAATCTTCCATGACCAAGGCATAGCCATTTTGCCAGGGTTCTAGGGCAATGGAGCGAACAATCCCAGGTATCGAAAGATGGTGGGTAATGCTGTGTTGATTGCGAAGCTGTACCAAGTCGCTAAAGCTAGGATGTTCCTGCTGAAGCACTTTAATAATGACAGCTTGAGAAGCCGTAGGGCTGAGGGTGTTCTCTTTCGTATCAGTACAGCGGGTGGCTCGATACACGGCTGTATGCTCCCCGTCGTAGAGCTGTTCTGTAAGAATGTAGCTAGAGATGCTCGGGTAGCTACTCGCGATCACCGTAAATACCATGGGCTGTGACAAAAAATTTTCATAGGAAAAGAAGTGTCCCTAGAGTGCCCTAAGACGGGGTGGTTCAAAAAAGGCTTAGTGCAAAAGCGGGGATGGTTCATTGGTGAGTGACACTTTAGGCTGTTCAGCTCGTCTCAATGTGTACTGTGGCCTGGTTCAAGATCGGCTAATTTTAGGTAGCGTTTTGACTCGTGGATAAATCGGTCAGATGCTGACCCAGCCCAAATTTAAGGCTTTGATGGCTGGTCGAAAGTGTGACCTGAACCTAAACTATGCCCAAAACGCCGCCTCATCCCAGGGATGAAAACCTCAGGAAGATTCGTTTGGTGGGCCGCGCCAAGTGGAAGCGGCTGATTGGCTACCACCGTCGTTCACTGGCTGAAACCACGATGTTCCGGTTCAAAACAGCCTTTGGGGGTAAAGTCTCTTCGCGCAAAATGAACCGACAGGTGAACGAGTTGAAGGTGCAGTGCCTAGTGCTCAACGGGACAATACAAGGGGACTACTCCTAGCTCCGCTGGCCCTGTGGAACAGGCCACTGTTACTAATCCCATCCATCCTTTGTATGGCCAGTGTTTACCTATCCGCCGGATACGCCGACTAAGCACCCATCGACTAGCAATTCTGGAGCATCCAGACCAGCAATTCCAAATTCCAGACTACGGACATTTTGTCATAGCAGGAATGCCTTCAGGCGCAGCGATTCCAAATGGATAGTCTAAATCTAGAGCAACAGCTAGTATAGTCAGCAACGGTTCAAGGCATCCTGCAGATGACAGCACTATCGCTCAGTTTCGACGGTCTACTGAGCACCCTTCAATCAAGTATAGGAACCCTATCAGACCCGAGAAAGCCGAGCAATGGCAGGATTTATAGTCTGAGTGATGCCATGTTGGGAGCCTTTGGTGCTTTCTACATGCAAAGTAGCTCATTCTTAGACTATCAACGTCATCTCGAGAGCAGAGAAGGTCGTAGTAATGCAGAAAGTCTGTTTGGTCTCACCCAAATACCGAGTCTCGAACAGATTCGCAATATCCTCGATCAAGTCGCCGCAACGAACCTGTTCAAGATATTTGACCGGATTTATCAGGCTTTGGAGCAGCAGGGATACCTAAAAAGCTTCGAGGTGTTAGGGTCAACTCTCTTGGTCGCCCTAGACGGCACGGAATACTACAGTTCCTAAAGCATCAGCTGCCCCTGCTGCTCTACCCGCACGTCTCGCAAAGGGCAGCTCACGTATAGTCACAAAGCCATTCTGCCGGTGATTGTGACCCCTGCTCAATCCGCCGTGATTTCGTTGTCCCCGGTGTTTATCGCCCCTCAAGATGGGCATGCGAAGCAGGACTGTGAGCAAGCGGCGGCCAAACGCTGGATAGGGGCTCATCAACCCATGGCTAGGGCGCGCAGCGTGACGCTGCTCGGCGATGACCTTTTCAGTCGTCAACCGATGTGCGAAGACGCTATCAGCAATGGGTTCAACTACATTTTCGTGTGCTTGCCCGAATCGCATCCGACGCTCTATGACTGGATTGCTTTCAATGACGCCAATGGCAAACTAAAGACAGTGAAGCGGACGGTGTCAAACGGCAAGACCGATGAAATTTGGCACTATCGCTATTTCAATGACGTGCCCTTACGAGCAGAAGACCCCAGCTTGTCGGTCAACTGGTGTGAACTCACCGTCACCCGTAAAAGCGACGGGCAGCGCCTCTATCTCAACAGCTGGGTCACCAATCATCCCTTGAATGGGCAGCGGGTGATTGAAGTGGCCACCGCAGGCCGGTGCCGATGGAAAACAGAAAATGGTTAGTGTCTGTAAGTTTTCGCCACCTTTTCATCTGAGGGATTGAGGTGTAATCCAGAAGGAAAGCCCTTCAGGAGTAGCCTTTCGTGAAAATCAGTGAACGCGAGCAGCAAATACTACGGATACGGTCAACGAGCTTTCAACCAGAACTCTCAACCGCCCTAGAATCGAAGCTACGCCAAGCCGTGGTCGAGGTGACTCAAGCAACCATAGAAGCGGCCCTGGTGGAAGAACTACTAGCCGAGCGAGCGCGACAAGGCGAATCGTTCGGCAGACGCTCAGGCTACTTCAGCCGGGTACTCGACACAGAGCAAGGTCGTATCGAAACGCTACGGGTGCCGAAGCTAAGAAGCGGCAACAAAGCACGCTCATGGCAAATTCTTGAGCGTTATCAACGGGGCATTGGCAGTCTGGTCAACTTTACGTTGAGCCTATACGTTATGGGC
>Ga0209194_1002161_pt1 | contig 10906 bp, 7 predicted proteins | sample COGITO_mtgs_1004_FD_184787 | JGI IMG/M metagenome (GOLD analysis project Ga0209194, IMG submission 184787) | Pelagic marine microbial communities from North Sea - COGITO_mtgs_100413 (SPAdes) (version 2) | ecosystem: Environmental > Aquatic > Marine > Epipelagic ...
GAACATGGCGGCGCTGTGGAAGCTGCCGATTCTGTTTGTCGTGGAGAATAACAAGTGGGCCATTGGTATGTCTCACGAGCGAGCAGCCTCCCAGCCAGAGATTTATAAGAAGGCCAGCGTTTTTGGAATGCCAGGCTATGAAGTCGATGGGATGGATGTGCTAGCCGTGCGAGCGGCGGCGAAAACTGCCGTTGAGCGGGCCAGAGCCGGAGAGGGCCCAACGCTGTTGGAGTGTTTGACTTACCGCTATCGCGGTCATTCGGTGGCCGACCCAGATGAGCTACGGCCGTCTGAGGAGAAGCAGTTTTGGCGCGATCGCGATCCGATTAAGCAGTTCGAAGCTTATCTCATTGAGCAAGATCTGGCCAACGACTCTGATCTCAAGGCAATCCGCGACAAAATTACCAATGTCGTAGAAGATTCGCTGACCTTTGCTGAAGAAAGCCCTGATCCAGATCCAGCGGACTTGCGCAAATATATCTTTGCTGAAGACTAGTTTGCTGAAGACTAGCTTGCTGAAGACTAGCTTTCTGGGGACTAGGCCCTTTCCTCAACTCTTACTCAACCTTCCTTAAATATCCTTTCAAAATGGCACAAACCTTTTTATTCGACGCGCTGCGCGAGGCTATCGACGAAGAAATGTCCCGCGACCAAACGGTGATGGTCATGGGCGAAGATGTCGGTCAATATGGCGGCTCTTATAAAGTGACCAAAGACTTGTACGACAAGTATGGCGAACTGCGCGTACTCGATACGCCAATTGCCGAAAATAGCTTTACCGGCATGGGCATTGGGGCCGCGATGACTGGGCTGCGACCCATCATTGAAGGCATGAACATGGGTTTTTTGCTACTGGCCTTCAACCAAATCTCCAACAATGCGGGCATGTTGCGCTATACCTCTGGCGGCAACTTCAAAATCCCAGTGGTCATTCGTGGCCCTGGCGGCGTGGGTTCTCAGCTTGGCGCAGAGCATTCGCAGCGGCTAGAAGCCTACTTTCAGGCGGTGCCGGGTCTCAAAATTGTGGCTTGTTCAACGCCTCGGAACGCCAAAGGACTGCTGAAGGCAGCGATTCGCGACGATAACCCGGTGCTATTTTTTGAGCATGTACTGCTTTATTTTAATAAAGAAGATTTGCCGGACGATGAGTATGTTTTGCCTCTAGACAAAGCTGAGACGGTACGCTCTGGAAAGGACGTCACGATTTTGACCTACTCGCGGATGCGCTATCACGTGATGCAGGCAGTGGAGTCGTTGGAGAAGAAGGGCTATGACCCTGAAGTGATCGACTTGATTTCGCTTAAGCCGATTGACTACGACACTATCGGCGAGTCTATTCGCAAAACGCACCGGGTGGTTATCGTTGAAGAGTGCATGAGAACAGGCGGAATCGCGGCGGAAATTATTGCTTCGATTAACGATCGCTTTTTTGATGAGCTAGATGGCCCGGTGATTCGGATGTCTTCGCAAGATATTCCGACGCCCTATAACAAGGGTTTAGAAGATTTGACCATTGTTCAGCCGGCTCAAATTGAAGAAGCCGTTGAAAAAATTATGCAGGGTCACCTGTAGGCAAGCAGGGAGGCAAGCAGACAGGCAAGCAGGGTTTTTTCCAAGTCACAATTCGTCAATCTTTCTGCCTCGATCGCTACGACCGGGGCAGTTAAGTATTAGGATATGTAACGCATTCGCGCTTGCGCTCGTCAACTATAAAGACTGGCTTGAAGTAAGAGCTAGCGGCCACCTTTTATTAATCATCATTATGGGTAAGCAACGTTTAATACTGGCCTCGCTGCTAGCGCTGACAATTGCAGCGGTCGTCATCATCGTGCAGATTCCGACGCAGCTAGGACTCGATTTGCGCGGTGGCACCCAGCTAACGATGCAGGTTCAGCCGACCGAGAAAATTCAAGAAATTGGTGATAGAGAACTCGCTGCGGTACAGCGCGTCATCGAAAACCGAGTGAATGGCCTAGGCGTTTCTGAAGCCGTTGTGCAAAGCGTTGGCCAAGATCAGCTATCGATTCAGCTGCCGGGCGTGAGCGATCCAGAGCAAGCAGAGCGCGTACTAGGCGGAACGGCGCAGCTAGAGTTTCGTAACCAGAAGGCGGGTTCAGAAGCAGAGATTGGCGCTTTGCAGACCATTTTGACGACGCAGCAAGCGGCATTCCAGGCTGCTTTGGCGACGGGCGATCAGGACAAAATTGAGGAGAGTCAGCAGGCGATCGCGAAGACGCAAACCGACTTTCTGGCGCTCTTTGATAAATCCGAACTTACCGGCGATAAGCTCTCAGATGCTCAAGCGACTCCTGCTAATGGCCCCGGTAATGCTTGGGAAGTGGTGCTCTACTTCGATGATGAAGGTGGCGATCTCTTTGCTCAGCTCACCCGAGATATTGCCGGTACAGGGCGCGGCCTAGGTATTTTTCTCGATAATCAGCTGATCAGTCTGCCGGGCGTAGATGTGAAATTTGCAACGACTGGAATTGTGGGCGGCCAAGCGGTTATTTCTGGTAACTTTACGGCGGAGAGCGCTCGCGACTTAGAAATTCAGCTGCGCGGCGGTTCCTTGCCACTGCCCGTAGAAATTATAGAGAACAGAACGGTGGGGGCAACGCTCGGTCGCGATAGCGTGCAGCGCAGCCTTTATGCGGCGCTTTTCGGGCTAGCGCTAGTGCTTGTCTTTATGGCCGTCTACTACCGTTTGCCCGGCGTGATAGCCGACGTTGCTTTGGTCTTCTATGCGCTGCTAACCTGGGCGGCTTACAACTTGATGGGCGTAACGCTAACCCTGCCGGGTATCGCTGGATTTATTTTGAGTATTGGCATGGCGGTAGATGCTAACGTGCTGATCTTTGAGCGTACTCGTGAGGAATTGCGAGCTGGTAAGAGCCTTTATCGTTCTGTAGAATCTGGCTTCTACCGCGCTTTTTCTAGCATTTTAGACAGTAACGTAACGACCGTGATCGCCTGCGGTGCGCTGTTTTTCTTGGGCACTGGTTTAGTCCGCGGCTTTGCGCTAACGCTGGCGATTGGAGTGGTTATTAGTATGTTCACCGCTGTTACCTGTAGTCGAACGCTGCTGTTTTTTGCGATCGGTTTCCCTCAGTTCAGAAAGCCTAATTTGTTTTGTCCGGGAGTAGAGTCTTCGCCTAGGGGCGCTGCGTCTTCTCAACCGTAAGACAGTTATGCTTCTTTTATTTTTCTTGCCAACCCGTCCTCTGCCAAACCCACTGCCTACTCTATGAAACTCAACGTTATTAAGCAGCGCGTCCTCTGGTGGTCCATATCTGGATTTATCATCCTAGTCGGCATCGCTTCGATGGCCTTTTCCTGGCAGCAGTATGGTGCACCTATCAAGCCTAGCCTCGATTTTGTTGGCGGCACCCGGCTACAGTTAGCAAGAGATTGCAGCGTCGCTAGCAACTGCTCAGAGCCTATAGATATTGCACAGGTTCGACAGGTTATTGAGGCGCAAGGGCTCTCTGGCAGCAGCCTCCAGCTGATTGGAGACGACCAGCAAACGATAGTTGTTAGAACGAGCAATCTAAATGTTGATGAGCGAGACGCGCTGCAGTCTGGAGTCGCTGAGTCAATTGGTGTGATTGACTCGAGTGCGACCAAAATTGATACTGTGGGGCCAGTTTTAGGTAAGCAGTTGCTTAAGACGGGTTTGCTGTCTTTGCTAGTAGCGTTTGCCCTAATTGCGGCCTACTTGAGCCTGCGGTTTCAGCCGGACTACGCGGTGCTGGCAATTGTCGCGCTGATTCACGATTTGCTAGTTACCTTGGGAATTTTCTCAATTTTGAGTTTGCTTATCGGCTACGAAGCAGATAGCCTTTTCATCGTGGCGCTGCTGACGATTGTAGGCTTTTCTGTAAACGATACGGTTGTGATTTATGACCGCATTCGAGAAACGCTAAAGCTTCATCCTAATCGCCCGATTAACGACATTGTTGAGGACTCTGTTAACGACACGCTAGGACGCTCTATTAATACGACGCTAACAACCGTCCTGACGCTGTTTAGTATTGTGCTGTTTGGTGGCGGCTCGCTTAAGTTTTTTGCGCTAACGCTGATCACGGGTTTTGTTGCGGGCGCTTACTCCAGCATTTTTATAGCCAGTACTCTTTTGGCTTGGTGGCGCAGCCGCTCTGAAGACGATGGCTACGATAATGACAGCGACTACGGTGATAAATATGACGAGCCTTTTGGTGGATCGGCTGATTCTACGCCAGGCCCTTCGCTGTAATGTAAGGTCTGTAGCTGGCTGATTGCGTCTTTATATTAGGCTCGCAAAATTTGTACTATCCAATTTATGGCCCGCGTGGTTAGTGTAATTGTGGCAGATTGTGCATACTTTTGCGTTGGTATCTAGCTAGCTGCAAGCGGTTTTGAGAAAGCGTAAAGTGTTTTGTTGGCGCTTATTGGCAATGAGAAAGTTTGGAAGATTCGCAGTTGTTTGACCCGCCGCCCGATCCGTCGTCTGACTCGTCATCTGGAAGCGCACAGGATGCTGAAGAGGTGACACGAGCGATTGAGGCTCTTCGTCGGCAAATGATGCGGGACTGGTGGCGAGTTTGCCTGGCTTTGTGGCTAACGGTGGGACTCATAAGCCTGTGGTGGCTGCGTTCAGACTTTCAGGAGCTAAGAGAGTATTTTACCTGGGCGGCTGTGCGAGCTACTATCGTTTTTGAGCGCGTGCCTAGCGTCGGCCTGATTGCTTGTTTTGCGGTTACGTTTGGTCTGCTGTTGAGCGAGAGCCGGCAAATTCTGTTTGGGTTGTCTGAAGGTGAGCGATCGCGTCTTCTCACCCAACTCAACAAAATCAATGAGCAAGGCCCCTCTCATCCCCAGTGGAAAGTAATCGCGCCCGAAGCGGACTCTAGAAAAGATAGTTAAGGCTTTTAGCGCTTGGTTTTCTGTATAACCTGGCTTGCTGCTGCGCAGTCGAGCAACAGCTTTGCTTGAGGAACTTGTCTTAGAATCGAGGCTGGACAGTTGGTATTCACCGATTGGGTGAGCATTTGGCTGATGACTGTAGATTTGTTCTCACCGAATGCAATGCAAAGGCTCTGAAGTGCGGTGCGGATGGTGGCAAGGGTGAGCGTAAAAGCGTACCGAGGCACCGCCTCTAGGTCTGCGAAGGCGTTAGACTCTGCCTGCTGCTGGCGGTTTTGCTCGTCTAGTCGAACAATCTTCACCCCATCTGGATCGTTGAAGCTGGCAACGGCTGGATCGTTAAAGGCCAGATGACCGTTGTTGCCGATGCCTAAGCAGCACAGGTCGATAGGGCTTTGGCGCAGCTTCTTTTCGTAGTCTCGGCAGATGTCTAGCGGTAGCAGTCCGTCTCCTTCTAGGCTGTGCCATTCCTTTAGCTTTACCTTGCTAGTGAGGTGGATCTTTAGATAATGACGAAAACTAGCTGGATGACTCGCGGCAATGCCTAAATATTCGTCTAGGTGGAAGCCTATGATTTTAGACCAGTCTAGTGGATTGTTGGGGTGGGTGAGCTGGTTAAGAAACTGAATTTGCGATCGCCCGGTTGCAAAGATTGCGGCTGCCTCTCCCTTCTTTTTAACGGCGGCTTGTAGGGTTTGAATCGCGATCGCACTTGCCGCTGCCGCTACTGCTTCGGGCGACTCATAAATCAGTACGGTCAGTTCATCGATTTGCTGGGTGCGAACTGGCTGAGGTACAGATATAGACTGATTGGGGTTGATGTCTGTGGGATCCAAAATAACGACTCGATTGGTAGGAACAGCTCAGCGTAAATTAGCCAATACTAGCGGGTCAATATTTACTGACTTTTAAACATTTACTGCGGTTTCTGTTTTTTTACGGTGGCAGGCTTCATGATCGCTATGTTGTGCGCTCAAACTGTAACGCTGTGACCTCCCCTCGCTCAAACCGTCCTATCAACGTTATGCCCAGCGATAAGATACCCATTCGGCTCAATCGCTGGTGGTGGCTGCTCGGGATTGTCATCCTCATTATTGCTTGTTCTACTACGCTCGTGCACTGGCTTACAGAGTACTGGTGGTTTAGTTCGGTAGGCTTCGAGAATGTTTTTAAAGTGCGCTTGGGTTGGAGTATTCTATGCGCACTTTTGGCCTTCGCTGCCTATGGCCTAGTCCTATTCGCTAACTATTGGCTGGCGCTGTATTTAACGCGCGATCGCCCTTTTTATGCGCCTAATAACAGCGATTGGACGCCGCTGATTCCCAGTATCACTATCTACGGCGGCGTAAGTTTGATTGTGCTGCTAGCGCTGGGCGCGGCGCAGCGAGGGGCGAGGGCTTGGGAGCCTCTGCTTAAGTTCCTCAATCCAACGGCGTTCGATATTGCCGATCCGATCTACGGGCGGGACGTCGGGTTTTACATTTTTCGGATGCCGGTCTATCAAGGGTTGCAGCAAGAAAGTTTAGAGCTGCTGATTTGGGCCTTGATGCTGTCGCTGATTATCTATGCGCTGCGAGGTGAGATTCGGCTAGAGCGCGGGTGGAAGTATTTTTTGACCGGGCCGGTAAAGACGCATCTGTGCATGCTATTGAGTGCGATCGCGCTAGTCTCCGCTTGGGGCTACTGGCTGGCTCGCTACGATTTGCTCTATTCTCCAGCGGGCGTTGTGTTTGGAGCGGGCTATACCGATGCCAATGCCAGACTCCATGCTTTTAGCATCATGGGCGTTATAACGCTGGTTGTCGCTGGGCTATTTATTGTCTCGCTCTGGCGTCAGGGATTTTCGCTACCGATTACCAGCATCTCTCTGTATTTTTTGGTTTTACTCGCCATCAGCGGACTATATCCCTGGATTCAGCAAAGCGTTGTGGTAGAGCCTAACGAGCTAGATAAAGAAACGCCCTTTATCGACCATAACTTAAAGTTTACGCGGCAAGCTTATGGGCTAACCAACGTGCAGCGCGAAGAGTTTGCGGTCACCGATAGTTTAGACACCGCAGCGCTAACGCAAAATACAGCCACGTTAGACAACCTGCGCCTTTGGGACTATCAAACCTTGCTCAGTACCTACCAAGAGCTGCAGAGCTTGCGTCTGTACTATCGTTTTCACGATGTAGATATCGATCGATATACGCTAGATGGAGACTATCGGCAGGTGATGCTCGCGGCTCGCGAACTGGACTACAGCAACGTCCCCGAAGCCGCTCAAAATTGGGTGAACAAAAGCCTGAAATATACGCATGGTTATGGCGTTGCGATGAGTCCGGTTAACCAGGTGACGGTAGAAGGTTTGCCCGACTTCTTTATTGAGAATATTCCGCCAGTGACCTCTACGGATATTGAGATTTCTCAACCGAGAATTTACTACGGCGAAGAGACCAACCACTATGTTTACACTGGGGCCAGTACCGATGAGTTTGACTATCCGCAGGGCAACGATAATGCTACTAACGAGTACGACGGAGCGGGCGGCGTAGCCATTGGCTCTTTGGGTCGCCGTCTGGCCTATGCTTTCGAAGTTGGCTCGGCTAAACCCTTAATCTCGAACTACTTTACGGGCGATACTAAAATTCACTATCACCGAAATATCGTGGCTAGAGCTCAGCAAATTGTGCCTTTCTTGCAGCTCGATAGCGACCCCTATTTGTCATTAGTAGACGGGAGGCTTAAATGGATCCTAGATGGGTATACGACGAGCGATCGCTATCCCTATTCAGAACCGCTTGCCTCTTCTCCCGACGCGAGCGTCTTACTCTCTAGCGAAACGCAGCTTGCTGATATTGCAGGTAACGGTACTAACTACATCCGTGACGCTGCTAAAGTTGTTATAGATGCTTACGACGGCTCGCTAACAATTTATCCGATTGATAGCACCGACCCGATTCTATCGACCTACCAAAAGATCTTTCCTGAGCTGTTTACGCCGCTTGAGTTGGCCTCTGAAGATCTGCGCGGGCACTTTCGCTATCCGCTAAATCTGTTTCAAATTCAGTCGCAGATCTATCGCGCTTACCATATGGAGAATACCGAAGTATTCTATAACCGCGAAGACCTTTGGCAGTTTCCGCGTCAGATCGGGGGTAGCGGCGCAACAGAACAAATGGATCCCTACTACGTCATTATGAAACTACCTAACGCAGAAGGCGAGGAGTTTCTGCAAATTCTGCCTTTTACGCCTGCTAAAAAAGGAAACATGGTGGCTTGGATGGCCGCTCGGTGCGATGGCGATCGCTATGGCGAACTGGTACTGTACGAGTTTCCTAAGCAAGGCATCATCTACGGCCCTCAACAAATAGAAGGCCGGATTGACCAGAATACCGACATCTCTCAGCAGCTTACCCTTTGGGATCAGCAAGGCTCTAGCGTTATTCGAGGTAATCTGCTGGTTATACCTGTCGATCAGTCGCTGCTGTACTTTGAGCCGGTCTACCTTCAGGCTGATCAAGGTGCGTTGCCTGAGCTAAAGCGAGTGATTGTTGCCTTTCAAGACACGATTGTGATGCGCCAAACCCTTCCCGAAGCGCTAGAAGCCGTATTTGGGAGTCTTCCTAAGACTAGCCAGCTAGCCTCACAGTCTTCAAGTTCGACAGGTTCGGCAGCAAGCAAAACGGCTGGTGTACCCGTAGATATTATTCAATCTGCCATCGAGGCTTACGAGCAGGGTGAACAAGCTCTACAGAAAGGAGACTGGGCTGCTTATGGCCAGTCTCAAAGCCGGTTGGGTGAGTTGCTCGATCAGCTCAGTGGTGGACAAACCAGTGGTGGACAAACCAGTGGCGAATAAACCAGTGGCAAATAAAAATCCTAGATCTAGCGTCAAGCTAAAACTAAGATTTTTGTAGTGTTCTATTTGCCTGTACGTTTTCTTTAGGTGAGCGTTCTTTCGCGAATTTCTTGTCTTTCTGCTGTGTGCAAGTCCGGTGCTAAGACCATGACCGGCTGGGTTGGTATTAGCGTGCGAGAACCCTCTCCCCTTAGAACAGCCGCTAGCAAGTTTTCATAGGTTGCGATCGCCTGCTTAAAGGAGTAGTGCTGGACGGCAAACCGTCGTCCGCTATCTCCCATAGCCTTAGCGATTTTGGGGCTGTTGTACAGTTTTTGAATGGCCCTAGCAAGCTCAGTAGGGCACTCTGGTTTCACTACGAGGCCGCTATTGCTTTGCTTAACGGCTTCGGCAGTAGCACCGTCTGGGGGGACAGAAGCAATAATCGCTCGTCCGCTCGCCATAATAACCTGCGTTTTAGAAGGCATGTTAAAGCCCACCACCTGCCGCTTCTGCATAATCAACGATACGTTGGCCGCTGCTAGCATCTCAGGAAGATCTGCTCGATTTACAAAGGGAAGTAGCGTTACGTTGTCTATTTTGAGCTTGTTGCTCAGGGCTTCTAGCTCGGCGAGCTGGCTGGGCTCGCCGACAACAACGAACTGGATATCGGAATTATTTTTTAGCCGCTCGGCCGCGTGGATGATGGTTCGAACGCCCTGCGTGCGCGCGATGTTGCCGGAATACAAAACGACAAATTTGTCTTTTAGCTTGTGCTGGTATCGAAAAGCATTGTTCTCCATTGGCCTGGGCGTAATAAAATTCACGTCTACCCAGTTGGATATGCAAATCATCTTTTTGTCTGCGACACCTTTAGCCTTCAGGTTTTTAGCGAAGCTAGGCGTGATGACGCTAATTTTCGTTGCACTGGCGTAGGCAAACTGTTCGAGAAGCTCGAATACTTTAATCGCTAGTGCGTTACTCAGCAGACCGGTTTGAATGGCGGCTTCTGGTAGGATATCTTGCAGGCTAAGAACGACCGGACAGCGGAAGACTTTTTTAGCGATCGCAACGGGTATGCAGGCGGGCAGTGATGGACTCGTGGATAGAATGATGTCTGGCTTCCAACCGCTGATAGCTTTGACTAAACTTAGCCCGATGAAGCTGCCTTCGAGCATGGCCCGCCCAATGAGTCCAGGTTTGGGCTTAACTGCAACGAAGCAGCGGTCGATCTCTACGCCATTGCGGACTTCTCGTTTGTAAAGTTGGCCTCTGTACCCAGGATAAATCTTACGCTCTGGGTAGTTGGGCATGGCTGTGACTACTCGAACCTGATGCCCTTTTTCTACTAGCCCCTCTGCTAGTTCTGTCATTAATGGCGCAATGCCGATAGGCTCGGGGTAGTAGTTGTAGGCGTAGAGAAGAACTCGCATGGATGATGGCTCTTTAAGACTAGGCGTTCTTGTTTTTTCAGTAGGTGTAATAGGCTGTGTGACTGTCAAAGAAAGATATGAGAACTACTGATGAAACTCTCTGATCTCTGTGTATAAACACTAACCGTCTAATTTCTTGCATCACTCAGTATGTTTGCGGGATTCAGCTAATCTTTAGAGAGTAGAGAGTTCTGCACCAACGTTTTTATAGATAGTGCAAAATAAAGATTTCCTGATTAATGAATACGCGTATAATTACGGATGAGATAACGCTCTTGAGTTTGCTTTATGTAATGCTTAAACTGCTGTCTTAAAAGAGGTTGATGCAAATCAGCAGATGCTGGCAGCTAGTCTCAAAGTAATTGGGTTAGGAATATTTTTTAGTGCTTTGCTCTAGGTCTATTAATGCCCGAAAGAGCGAGAAGAATATATAAACAACGTACTTATCTCTTAAACTATTTTTGAGCTGCTTTGATCGAGATCTGAACAAATAAGAGGTTTTGATGTCTGTTTCTAACAAGCGTTCGTGGGATATAAACAGATTTTTTGAAACGCTTAATTATTTTGGCGAAGTGCCTTTTATGGGTAGCTTTCGTTGGCTACAGCAACTGATGGGCCAACAAACCACATTTACAGGTGTAGATATGGGCGTGTTAGAGAGAAAGATAGTTGTTTTGATTTCAGCTATTCAGGACTCCACTGCGCCTGCGATTTACCGTTCCGAATCGTGGCAAGATTTGTTTAGAAA
>Ga0209194_1002165_pt1 | contig 10892 bp, 10 predicted proteins | sample COGITO_mtgs_1004_FD_184787 | JGI IMG/M metagenome (GOLD analysis project Ga0209194, IMG submission 184787) | Pelagic marine microbial communities from North Sea - COGITO_mtgs_100413 (SPAdes) (version 2) | ecosystem: Environmental > Aquatic > Marine > Epipelagic ...
CGTCGTTTTAGAAATGACAGAGAACTTCCCAAACCAGCTAGCATTCACCATGAGCGAAGGTGACTTTAAGCAATTCGACGGCATTTGGAAGCTACAGCCGACCCCACAGGGCACTCAGTTGTCTTATGAGGTTTCGGTCAAACCACCTAGAGCAATGCCTGTCTCCTTAATTGAGCATCATCTCTGCCGCAGCATCACCGTCAACCTCCTTGCTATTCGCCAGCAATCTATGCAGATGGCGTAGCCCAGACTTTACTTACGCTCATATCACTCAACATTAAAAAAAGCCGCCTGATAGTCTCTACGACGCTTAGGCGGCTTTTTTTGAGATTCAGGCTAAATGCAGATAATCAAGGCTATCAGCGCTATAGGCTCCAAACAAATCGGATTAAGACAAACAAGCTCAAAACAAAGCCCCGCAAGCTATAACGCTTACGAGGCAATAGTTCTAGCTGATACCCCCAGGGGAATTCGAATCCCCGTCGCCTCCGTGAAAGGGAGGTGTCCTAGGCCTCTAGACGATGGGGGCGCATGTGTTTGAACCTTTATAAAGATACCTGCATCTCGCACCTTGTGTCAAACCGCAGAGGCATTTTCTTTGGCACTCGAAAAAACTAAGCTAGGCGGCTAGAGTTACGCAAGCGAATGAGCTGACGGCGCATCTTAGGAGAGGCTTTGTCAACGTCTTGCAGTTGCTCAACATCAACCTGGCTGTCTAGCGCCTCTAAATATTCATCATTTCCATAGGCGAAGGCATCAACTAATGTCTCAATGAGTTCGTCCTGATTGCTCATAGTCATCTGTTCTTCAATGATCCTGAATTTGAGGCGTACTTCGCACTCATAAATTCCAACATCACTATCGGATAAAGACGATCGATTCGTTGAACTGTCCATATATTAAAACTAGGTTCCGCAGGCTATAGTGATCTAAAGAATTTGGTAGACCCTTCAATTCAGCTATCTGAACTTTCACAGGCGACAAAATGCCTTGCAATATCAGACTATCTGAGTAACTATTGAATTCCCCTTATCTCTTTCGAGATAACACCTTGAGAAGTTGATATGAGAGGGTTTCTCTTATTTCTAAAATCAATGATTTTCGATTTACAGAGCTGAATCAAAGGGCTTTAGATTTAGCTAGTCGATATTCTTGAAGATATTCTTTAATGTCCTTTGCGGAGCGTGCTCTATAGCAACAGAATTACTTATAACAGCCATAAAGGATAGCAGTCACAGAGCATAAAGCCTCACTGAGATAAGGGGCCGATAGATTGGCTGATAAGCCATTGTCCTTTACCTACAAATAACAGTTTATGAAATTGTTCAAGTCAACAATTATACAGACAAATATTGATTTGCTGACTGGCTCAAACGCGTTGCAAAACGTTCAGATTCTGCTTCTCACAGCTGTCCTAGCAGCTCATTAAAGTGCAATCCCTGACTATCGGTAGCTTTCTTGATCTGATCAATGCTGCTTTATCTGATCCATTTGAATGGGCTTATGTGAGTTAAAGACAGCTTTACATAAATTTATCGCCAGGTGGCCAGATGGCGTATTGACCGTCGCAGCGAGGCAATAAGTACATACACAGTCTCCATGTCAGCCATACATAGTTCAGTTACAGCAGGAAATTTTTGGCTTTTCTAGCAGCTTTCTTTTTTGTGCCGCTTTAGATTTGCGTTTTTCTAAGCGATCGCAAACTTTTCTAATAGAATGACGAATACCGATAGTCTGACTATGAGAGGGGTTCAAGCTTGGCAAAACGATTGTCCGATCAACAGGAGCCTAACCCTGCAGATGTAGAACCGCTAAGCCGTCCGCAGCTTTTAGCCGCAATGGCAGCGACCGCCTTAATTTTGCTTTTAATCGCGAAGGTTTGGCTACATTTCGAGCCAACTCAGCTTCTATTTGCGCTGCGTTGGCAGGATATTGGTTTGGGCATAGCGCTTGGGTTGGGCATTTCAAGTATCAGCGCGCTAGTTTACCGGCTGTGGCCAGCTTATCGACGCTCCGCTGACTTCTATCTAGCATTCGTCCTAGCGCCGCTGGTTATAGCAGATTCTATTTGGATCGCGCTGCTACCGGGAATGAGCGAAGAGCTGCTTTTTCGAGGTGTAATGCTGCCGTCTATAGGACTCAACGCAACCGGCTTAGCGGTCTCTAGCCTTTGCTTTGGGGTTTTACATATGTCGGGAAAACACCAATGGCCTTATGCTATCTGGGCTACGCTGGTGGGCTTTATTTTAGGCGGCAGCGCACTAGTCACTGGCAACCTACTGGTTCCGATTACGGCGCATGTGTTTACCAACTTTATTTCTAGCCTGTTTTGGCAACTCACAAGGAAAAAGAAATTAGGCACCGCTCGCTAAGCCATACAAAAAGAGGCATGGGATCTTTAATAGTCTGCGCGTCCAAGCAAACCTTAAGCGTTCACTCAGCTACGAGGCGGCGGCAGCTTGATGTGCGATCGCCGTCTCTGCCGCTTCGTTCACTAACGCTAGCGCCTGAGAAACCACCTGAGCATCTGCGCCCGGCTGACAAGAGCGCTCAGTAATGTATCGCTTCCAAATGCGGCTACCTGGCTGCCCATAAAATAAGTGCAGCATATGGCGCGTCATGCTGTGCAGTTTGACGCCCCGTTGAGTCCAATAGTCTAGATAAGGCAGCATAGCTTCTACAACCTGATGCCGAGTTGGGGGTACGCTCGAATCGCCAAAAATTTTCGAATCTGCTTGGGCAAAGATATACGGATTGTCGTAAGCCGCCCGGCCAATCATCACCGCGTCTACTGATGCTAGCTGTGCCTGCGCCTGCGCCAGGGTCGTAAAACCGCCGTTAATTTCGATCGCCAGTTCCGGAAAGTCTCGCTTGAGCCGGTGCACGTCGCTGTAGCGCAAAGGGGGTACAGTGCGATTGTCCTTGGGGCTAAGCCCTTGCAGCCAGGCTTTGCGAGCGTGAACGCTAAACTGCCGACAGCCTGCCGCCGATACCACTTTTACGAAATGAGCCATATCTTCGTAGCGGTCAATATCGTCAATGCCGATGCGATGTTTGACGCTCACAGGTAAAGGAGACGCCGCCATCATGGCACTAACAGCATCAGCTACACGCTCAGGCTGAGCCATCAAGCAAGCACCAAAGTTGCCGTTTTGAACGCGATCGCTCGGACAGCCCACATTCAAATTAATTTCGCTATAGCCAAACTCGGCGGCCACGTGAGCGCAGTTCGCCAACTGCTTAGGGTCATCGCCGCCAACTTGTAGCGCTAGCGGATTCTCGTCTGGGGTAAAGCCTACTAGCCGCTCTAAGTCACCATACTGAATCGCCATACTGGTCACCATTTCGGTATACAGCAACGTGCGCTGGGTGATTTGACGCATGAAGTAGCGATAGTGCCGGTCGGTGCGATCCATCATGGGCGCAATACTGAGCGGAAGCATGAATTTCCTTTTATGTAGACGAGGGATTATGTAGCTGAGAGATTATGTAGACGAGGAATATATTGAGTCGTCTGAGTCGTCTGAGTCGTCTGAGTCGTCTTTTCAAGAATAGCCCTTTCCCAAAAGTAGATTAGGCTTTGGTCGATTGGGCGATGAAGGACGCGGCCCGATCTGGCTGTCCCCAAAGCACCCGTTCTCGCTTATAGATCACCATGCCAGGAAGTGCACCCTTTGGCTTGTAAACGTTTTTAGGCTCTGTATAAACAACGGGAACCTGTTCTGACTGACGGGCGCGGCTGTAGTAAGCAGCAACGCTAGCGGCCAGCTGCAGAGTATCGTCGTTAGGCTCCATTCCAGCGTCCAAACGCAAAAGGACATGGCTTCCTGGAATCTCTTGAGCGTGAAACCACAAGTCATAGTCGCTAGCTTGCTTAAAGGTGAGCTGTTCGTTCTGGCTGTTGTTGCGGCCTATCAGCAGTTCCATCCCCTCTGGTGTTTGGTATCGGCGAAAGCCTTCCTCCTCTGGACTAGCCTCTTTAGATTTGCGGCTAGAAAGCTTACCCGGTTGATAGCGCCCTTCTGGATCGCGCAGGTAGCCTTGAGCAACCAGCTCGTTACGGATTTCTTCGAGCGATCGCAAATCCGCCTCCACTTCATAGTCAGGCACCTGCAACAGTGCATCTTCAACCTGCTCTAAATAGCCAATCTCACGATTCACCGCCGCCAGCAAAGGCATCACTGCTGTTCTGGCTCGCTTAAGTTTTTGATGCTGCTTATAAAGCGCCTGCGCATTTTGCACTGCGTTTTTCTCAGGGTTCAGCGGCAGCATTACCGGTTCACCCGTCTCAAAACTCGTCAGCGTGATTTGCTTCATCCCTGGCTGCCAGAGGTGCAAATTAGCCATCATCAAGTCGGCCTGCTGCCGGTAAGCCTCCGACTGATCAGACTGAGCCAGGCGCGAACTAAAGGTATTGGCCTTTTGCTGTAGCTTAGCGAGTCTGTTTCTTAGCCGCTGCGTAAGCTGATGGTGCAACCGGCGAAACTCATCCTGGTTAAACTGATGCCGGTAGTAGTCGCTCAGCAAAATCTGAACATTCTCGACCGGACGCGTCACACCAACGCCCAAAACGGTGTAGCCGGTTTTACCTTGCCCTCGCCACCCTGGCTCGAACGACTCATCTTCTAGCGTTTTTAACCAGCTTTGCCAGCAGCCGAACAGTCGCCGCCAGTCGGCCTCTTCTAGCTCCGGCGTCTCAACGCCTAGCGGTAGCGCAGCCGACTCAATGAGCTGCGCAGAGACCGCAGAACTCACGCCGCTATAGGCTTTCACTATCATTTTTTTGAGTTTGCCAGGAATCAACGCGATGCGATCGCGCCAATCTACAAACGACTCTTCTAAATTAGGCAACTTACCGCGAATCGCGGGCGGCGCTACATACAGTTGCCCCGTCTGAATTGGCCGAACGCTAGACTGCTGTTCGCTAACCTGATGCGCCGCCGTCACAATCTGCCGATCTGCGGTAGTGAGAATGACGTTGCTGTATTTGCCCATCACCTCTACGTACAAATGCCAGAGCGCAGGTTCGTCCGGGCGGCGAGCAAATTGTAGATCAAACGCTCGCTCCCAAGGCGAAAGCGGTTCTATTTTAGTCAGCGCTAAGCCGCCCAGTTGATGTTTGAGCTGTTGAGAAAACGTAAAGGTATCGGGTAATTTGGGCGGGGGCGGAGCCATATGCAGCCTAGCGGCCTGAGGATGCCAGGAAATGGCAAGCCATCCTCGCTGGTTCAGCGTACGTAAGGCCATAAAAAGAGTAAAGCGATCGCGCTGATAGACCTGTTCGCAGCGGGCAGGCAACCAGCGACTGCGCAAATCAGCGGTAACCGCTGTAAGGGTAGTGAAATCAACTGGTTGCAAAGAAATATCCTCTTAGTTAAGCTTTTATCGGTTAAAACGCAGTGAGCTAAATTCGTACTAAAAACTAAGCCCCTGAGGCCAAAAAATACTATTATTCAGATCCGAAAATTATTGAGGGTTCAGGTTAGCAACTCCTTCGTATTGAACAGACACAAAACTCATTTCCACCGTTAGCATTGTAAAGGCCGCATATTCTTTATAAATGGCTCAAATTCAGCCGCTTTAAGGGCTACGCATCTATATGTATCTGACATACTCAGCCCCTTTTACATTCTTTTTTGTTATTAGTCTGTCCTACTGTATAGAAAATATATGGACAATCTAATAGAAAATCATCTTCTTAAAATCGTCGTCCCACTATTTTTTTAAAGCCGTTTAAAAAATCTGAATAAACCCTCCATTAGAGCTATTTTTCAACGACCCAACAGGCAGCATGAAACTTATCAACATCGGATTTGGAAACATTGTTTCCGCAAACAGAGTCGTCTCTATCGTGAGTCCGGAGTCTGCTCCGATTAAACGCATTATCTCCGAGGCACGCGATCGCGCTCAGCTAGTCGATGCAACCTATGGCAGACGCACACGTGCCGTTATTATTACCGATTCAGGCCATGTCGTGCTTTCTGCGATTCAGCCGGAAACCGTCGCCAACCGGTTTGTGAACAACAAAGAGGGCGCTATGAGCAAAGACGCTAACTATAAAGATCCTACCTACGATGACTAGTTCGCAGCAACCTATCCCTAGCGATTGCAAGCGATTGGCTCGTGAAGGTCGATTCATTAGGGCTAAGGTCGATTCATTAAGGCTAAGGTGGATTCATTAAGGCTAAGGTGGAATAGTGTATCCACACTGCCCTACTCCTCTCATCCAAACGCTATCCGCATGACTGCTCCTTCTCGTCCCGCCCAGTTAGATAAGCTCGTTAAACGCTTTGCCCGCATCAGCGAGCCAAAGCGCCGCTACGAGCAGCTGCTGTGGTACGCCAAAAAGCTAGAAGCCCTTCCAGAAAAAGACAAAACTGCCGAGAACAAAGTGCCAGGCTGCGTTTCGCAAGTCTATATTACGGCTGATTTAGCAGACGACAAGGTGAGTTTTCACGGCGATTCGGATGCGCAAATTACGAAAGGGCTGTTGGCAATGCTGATTACGGCGTTAGACGGACTTTCGCCTAGCGAGATTATTCAGCTAACGCCAGATTTTATTAAAGAGACGCAGCTCGACGTGAGCCTAACGCCCTCACGCGCCAACGGGTTCTACAACATCTTTAAGACTATGCAGAAAAAAGCGCTGCTGCTCATTAGCGAGTCTAATTAAGTAGCGGTTGATGGCCGTTGGTTAGCTAAAGCCTTGAGCCTGCACAAACTCATCGATTGCCACAAAAAGCTTTTCGATAGTGCTGTGCTGTGTGTAAGGGTTAAGCAAGACAGCTTTGAGCCAGCGCCTGTTTCGATAGGTTGGCAGCGAGAGAAAAACAGGCGCTGCATCGCGTTCAAGGTCTTTATCACAAAAGTCCTTATCGCATTTAGAGCTTTTGTCGAAGTAAGCCACATGGCCATTGAGTAAGTGGCTCTGCATCTGGCGGTTGAGGCGATCGCACTCCTCAGCGTTCACGTCCCTTGGCGCTAGGCAAAAGCACACCAAATTCATCTGCGGCTCGCTAGCAAGCTCCAGGAAAGGCCGGGCTTTTACTGCCTCAACAAACTGCGCAGTTATTTTATAGTTGTGGCCAATAATCTCCGCATAGCCTGCCGCCCCCAAGTGCTGAAGCGATAGCCACAGCTTGAGAATATCGGGATGCCGAGTCCCCTGCACCGTCAGCTCACCCAAGTTCGGCCACTCACTGTCTTCGCCCATGTAGGGCGCACTAATACGGAAATACCGATCCAGCAGATCGAACTGCTTAAACAGCACCACTGCGCAAGTTTTAGCAACATACAGCCACTTCTGCGGATTGAACGTAACTGAATTCGCCTGCGAGATACCCGAAAGTAAATGACGATGGTCAGGCGAAAAGGCCAAAGCCCCACCATAAGCGGCATCTACATGCAGCCAAAGCCGATGACTATGCGCGATCGCAGCTATTTGCTCGATCGGGTCGATGCTGCCAGTGACTGTTGTCCCAGCCGTAGCCACCACCGCAAACGGCAGCTGACCCAAGCGCGAAGACTGAGCGAGCTTAGCTTTAAGATCTTCAATCTCGATTTGACTATTCGCGTTGGTTTGCAATGGAATAGCGCTATTAGCCCCTAATCCCATCATCATGGCGGCTTTTTGCATTGAAGTATGAGCCACCTCTGAGACGAAAAATACAGGTTGTCCCTTCAGCCCTACAATGCCGCTGTCTACTGCGTCGAAAGCAACGTTGCGAGCCACCGTCAGCGCCTGCAAGTTTGCCAAGCTGCCACCGCTCGCCATCACGCCACCGGCAGATGAGCCTAAGCCGAAAAGACTCGCTATCTGCTGCATCACTAGCCGCTCTAGCCGAGAGAAAACCGGCGACATTTCTACGCTGAGCATGTTGTTATTTAAGGCTGCAACTAGCAAATCGCCAACGATGGAAAGCGTCGTCGGAATAGAATCCATGTGGCCAATATAGCCAGGATGAGCCGCATTCATTGAAGCCTGAAGCTGCGATCGCACCCACCCCAATAACACATCGCTATCCACAGACTGCTCAGGAATCTGCGCCCACTGCTCGAACTGCTCAGTGGCAATCGGCTCAGGCAGCGGCGATCGCGCATTCGCCTGCGTCATTTCTTCAATCAGTAGCGCCATCACTTGATGCAGCAATGCCTCAATTTCAGCGCGATTGTGACCAGCAGGGTTGATAAAAGCCGTCTTGGGTAAAGCGCTCACAGGCAGTCAAAATAGATTAGCCCGCCAATTGTATCGAGAGTTGTTACCTATGGCCCACACTGCATCGCGCATGCCAGCGATCGCCTGGGGATGTCTTGCAGCCTTTACTTGGGGGCTTACTGGCACCTTCATCAAGCTACTTCCCGGCTTTTCAACCATCGAAATTCTGGCTATTCGCACGTTGCTATCGCTAGCCGTCACGCTCGTTATATTTCTGTTTCGCCCGGCCTTACTATCCGAATCGTTAGCACTCCTTCGCCGCCCAATCGGGATACTGCTCTCTAGCCTGATGCTGTTCTATTATCTGTTTGCGGTTCGCGCCTTCCAGCTTGCGCCCGTTAGTGATGTAGCTTTAGTCGTTGGGCTATCTCCTATTATCGGGCTAGGCGTAAAAGTAGTGGCCCGGCAGAAATTGGCGATCGCCGAAATAGCCGGTGCTGGCATAGCATTTTTAGGACTCATTCTATTTGTGTCGCCCAAAATTCAAGGAATGGCAGGCAGCGATCGCACAACCTACCTTACCGGACTAGGCTTCGCACTCCTTGCCGCTTGCGTTTCACTAGGGTACGCAGCCCTCTTTAAGCGGTACTCAGCTAGCCATACATCGCTCAGCCCAATCGCCGTTTCCTGTACCACCTTCGTCATCGGGTCAGCCATCATCGCGCCCATCGTCGCGGCCAGTTCGCCTACCTTCATCGCTAAAGTAACGCAGCCCAACTCACTCAACATAGCGCTCGGGCTAGGCGTTGTATGTACTGTCGTGCCCACGTTTTGCTACAGCTACGCAGCCAAACATCTGCCGCCCATCCTGACCACCACGCTCAACTTACTAGTCCCTATTTCCGCCGCCGTGCTGGCGTTCTTTTTAATCCAAGAAACCATGCCCGCCATCAGCATTTTGGGAGCTGCCTCAATTATTGTCGGCATCGTGGTGCTGTCTTCAGCGAAATCTACGATCGCCCCACCCAAACGTTAGACGCTGTTTAAATTAGACGCTATTCAAAGACGCTATTTAAAAATGAATCCCGCATTCGGTTTTTTCACTACCTCTCCAGCGCCCCGCCCGCTCGTCCTCATTTGCAGCAGTCGGCGTCGTCAGCGGCTGGTCACCAATGCTGGTATAGCCCTGGTCGTGGAGTGGGTTATAAGGAACGTTGTGCTCAAAGGTATAAGTCCAGACATCTTTGCTAGTCCAGTTCGCTAGCGGATTTACCTTTAGCCGCCCGTTCTCATCGCGCTCGAAGATAGGCAGATCTTGTCTAGTCTTGGACTGATCGCGGCGTCGCCCCGTAATCCAAGCTTTTACGTTCAGCTCATCTAAAGCCCGCTGCAAAGGCTCCACCTTAGTCAGCTCATAGAAACGCTCAATATCCTTTTCCCAAAGCGCCTCACCGTACCGAGCGGCAAAATTGTCCTGGCTATCTACACCGGCGGCGCGGTAAACATGCAGGTCTAAATCATAGAGCGTCTTAGCCTTTTGAGCCGTCTCTAGCGTTTCCAAAAAGAGATGCAGCGTGTCTAAAAAGACGACTGGAATTGGATGGTTTAGCTCTTTATAGAGCATATGCGTAATCGGTAGCAGGCTAAAAGAAGTCGTCTGCACTAACCCCTGCGGAATGTTTTCGATACACCAGGCCAGTATTTCTTGAGGAGAGGCTTGGTCAAATCGCTGATTGAGGATGCTTAAATCGAGCGTCGCTAAGCTGCAGTCGGACTGTTTAGCACGTTTGCTATCTACAGCAGTCGCAGCAGGCGCTTCTATGCACTGAACCATATTAGTATCGCCGGAATTAATATCGCCGGACGTTGTTTACTAGGTAGTCGACAGCCCGTTCGGATCACCCGTTCGGATCACCTGTTCGGATCACAGAGAAAAAGGCTGCTTCATGTAACATTTTCAATCCTACTGCATAATCCCGCATATTCCGGTCGGGATACCGGTCATTAACCGATCTCGTCAGCTAGACAAACCCAACAAGAGGCTGAAAATGCCCTGTAGTAGGCGCTTTCCCGATGCACAAAATTTCAAGATAGCTCTAATAGATTGGGTGCATCTCGAACCGTAGCGGATGAAACCCATTTCAAATGTTATTAATTACACACAATTTGCGCTCAGGACGCTTTTCGTTGGGCAAGTGAGAGAATAAGAGCAAGACTCCTCTACTCACGACTTTAACTACTAAACTCTAACGACTAAAATGACGACCCTCATTTTCTATAGCAAGCCAGGCTGCCATCTTTGCGAAGGGCTTGAAGAAAAACTGGCCCAGCTTCCAGTTCAGCTAGAAAAGCGCGACATCACCCAAAATGAAGTGTGGTTTCAAAAATACCAGTATGAAGTACCCGTGCTGTGTATGCCAATGGAGCAGTCCGCAGAACCGGTAGAACGTCCGTTGCCCCGCGTCTCTCCTCGGGCTTCTGTTAAGCAGGTGGCGCAAATGTTACAGAAGTATGTAGGCCCCTTTGAGGCATAATCTCTGCCAAGGTCAATCGCAAATAGATTCTACAGAGTGAAACTCAGAATATCTATTGAGCGATCGCTCGTGGTGATTAAGGAGACTCAAATGCTGCTAAAAGAACTGCTCTCTCAGCTAACGTCCGTACAAATTGAAGCAACCAGCCTTGAAATGCATGATAGCTGGCACCAAGAGGTAACCGGACTCTGCGCAAATTCTCA
>Ga0209194_1002168_pt1 | contig 10884 bp, 10 predicted proteins | sample COGITO_mtgs_1004_FD_184787 | JGI IMG/M metagenome (GOLD analysis project Ga0209194, IMG submission 184787) | Pelagic marine microbial communities from North Sea - COGITO_mtgs_100413 (SPAdes) (version 2) | ecosystem: Environmental > Aquatic > Marine > Epipelagic ...
CATCTTATTTATTGATGAGTTGCACACCATTGTTGGGGCTGGTGCCAGCGAGGGGGCAGTGGATGCATCCAATCTCCTGAAGCCGCAGCTTGCTCGCGGTGAACTGCATGCCATTGGCGCAACAACACTTGATGAATACAGGAAGTACATTGAAAAAGATGCAGCACTCGAACGACGCTTTCAGCCAGTGCGTTGTGAAGAGCCTAGCGTTGAGAGCACCATTGCCATTCTGAGAGGTCTGAGGGAGCGTTATGAAGTCCATCACGGGGTTCGCATCAAAGACGGAGCCCTTGTTGCCGCAGCCAATTTATCAGATCGCTACATCGCAGATCGCTTTTTGCCCGATAAGGCGGTTGATCTTATTGATGAAGCAGCTGCACGACTCAAAATTGAGCTCGACTCCGTGCCAACCGAAATTGACCGCATTGAGCGTCAGGTGATGCAGTTTGAAATGGAGCGACAAGCTCTTGAAAAAGAAAGTGATGATGCCAGCGCCGCTCGACTTGGAAAGGTCATTGAAGAAATGGCGGATCTCAAAGAGGAATCTGCCACTTTAATGGCGAGGTGGAGAAACGAGAAGGATGTCATTGACGTTGTGCGTAATGCCCAAGAACGCATCGAAGAACTTAGAAACGAGGCGGAGCAAGCTCAGCGACTCGGGAATCTTAATCGGGCATCGGAAATCACCTATGGCGACCTTCCTGGAGCTGAGAAAGACCTCGCTGATGCTCAGGATAAGCTCGCCCATCTCCAAACTGATTCACGCATCCTCAAGGAAGAGGTTACCGAGGGGGATATTGCGCGTGTGATATCCTCATGGACAGGTATTCCGGTGAGTAGACTTCAGGAAGGCGAGCGAGAAAAGCTCGTGAAGATGGAGGAGCGCATCGGTGAGAGGGTTATTGGTCAGAGCAATGCGATTGTGGCTGTCTCCAACGCCGTGCGCCGTGCGCGAGCTGGCTTACAAGATGAGAATAGGCCCATTGGCTCGTTTCTTTTTCTGGGACCTACTGGAGTTGGCAAGACGGAGCTCTCAAAGGCGCTCGCGGAATTCTTATTTGATGACGAGCAATCGATGGTCCGCATCGATATGTCCGAGTATATGGAAAAACACAGTGTGGCGCGTCTTATTGGAGCTCCTCCAGGATATGTTGGTTACGAGGAAGGTGGGCAGCTCAGTGAGCATGTCAGGCGTAACCCTTATTCGGTGGTACTTTTTGACGAGATTGAGAAAGCGCACCCCGACATCTTCAATGTATTGCTTCAAGTACTCGATGATGGTCGTATTACAGATGGGCAGGGACGCTGCGTTGATTTCCGGAACACGGTTTTGATCATGACATCAAACATAGGTAGCCAGTTTATTATGGATGAGCAAAATGCCGAACAAAGAGAGGCAAAGGTGACGGAAGCACTACGTGGTCATTTCCGTCCAGAATTTCTCAACCGAATCGATGAAACAATCATCTTTGACCGTCTCAATCGTGAGGAGCTTACTGAAATTGTCGGGCTACAACTGGAGCGCGTGCGACAGCGGCTAGCTAAGCAAGGAATTGGTCTTGCCCTCTCGCCTGAGGCCAAGGAATTCATTGCAAACCAAGGTTATGATCCTATCTATGGAGCTCGCCCGCTCAAGCGTGCTATTCAGCGCCATCTGCTTGATCCTCTGAGTCTTGAAGTTCTTGAAGGTAAATTCAAGGATGGTGATTTGATTCGTGCTGAGATGCATGGCGGTAAACTTACATTCAAAAAATAAATCGTTAATAGCATGACTTCGAGTTTGTTTTGTCTGTGCGTAGTGCGGCATGAAATGTGACGCATAGGCGGAGGAAACGAGCCATTTCAGGTATCACTATCTGGTGTCAGTCACACGAGTGATTTCTCCTTAGCTGAGCCTCGCCCAGAGAGGTGAATGCCATGTTGAAAAATCATGAATTATTGTGTGGATAACTATCAGATAATCGTTATAGTTAACAGTAGCTACATTGAATAGATTCATTACTGAAATTATCGTAACCATCCTACAGGTTATTGACTTCAGTTTTGAAGTTCATACAGCGGCAACTAACTAACCATATTAAGAAATGTCTAAGAAAGGAATATTCAGCATCGCATCAGGAGGAAATAAGGATTCATCTACACCCGAAGCCACAGATGAAGGGGCGGTGGATTCTCCGTTTGCACGTGATGATAATGAAGCTCAAGCAGGAGGAGCGGATGAACCTTTTAAGATGGACGGTTTTGGCCAGCAGTCTGATCAAGATGATGCAGAGCAAGCTGACACAGCAAGCGATTCGCCCTTCAAGGCGGTTGCCGATTCTCATGATAATTACGAAACGGCCAAAGCGAACCTTGAGCCTCAACAAGATTTTGCAGCCGTGCCCGCACCTTTTAAACCAGTCGTAGCATCTTTTGGCGAAGACTCTGATGTAGCCTCATCTCAAGATGATCAGTCAGCAGAATCTGATGCTGAAATAGCAAGCCACTCTCAAGTTGTGATCAATCAAGTGCCTGATGTTCCACCAGTGATCCCTGCAGCCCATCAAGTTTCCAGCTCACCAGCTTCGCATCAACAGGTTAGCGTATCGTCAGGTATGCAGCAGCTTGAGATACGTGCCATTTTTGGTGTGGATCACATTCTTGATGCGAATGAAATCATTCAGCGAGCACGTTCCCTCTCAGGAATTGGAACTGTTGCAGCAGTTGGAGGACAAGAGAAGCAAGCGCTGTCCGATTTCCGTTCAGCAGTCAGCACGCTCGGCTTGGGTGACCCAGAACTTATGGAACTTAACTTTGGCAGTGGCTCGGTTGACTTCATCACAGAAGGCGACACGACTCTTGCCGTATTACAACAAGGTCCTTACGCACCAGGTGTTCAGGAAACTCTGATTATTGTTGCAAGAGAACTTAACAAATTGGCCTAGCCGATTTGTCTGACCAGACAACGAGGCGGCCCTACTTGAAGAATTATATGGCTGCTAATAGCTTAGATCTGATACCAAATGGCTAAGTGGGTTCCAAAATCGGGAGAGGTTTCCATCAAGATTGCCATTGTTGGTCAGCCAAACTCGGGGAAAAAGAACATCATTGAGCATGTAGCTGAGCAGTATGATCAGTCGGCTTTAAGGTCTGCGTCTGTATCTGACGCTGAAATTGTTCGTGCAGAATTTATTTGGCCAGAGCCGGTTCCCGATGGGCCTTTCATTAGGGTAGGGCTGCTGGCATTATCCGGGAAGCCTTTACACCAGGCTGCTGAGCAACTTTTGCTGGCGGATTGTGACGCTTTGGTCTTTGTCGTTAACTGTGACCCCAGTAAAATCTCGGAATGTAAATCGACATTGGCAAATCTCATGAGCAATGCTAGTGGCATTGGATTAGATTGGGGCGAGACGTTGCTGGTATTGCAATACAACAATGCAGAGCGGTATCCCAACACGAGGCCGGAAGATTTAGACTCGTGGCTTGGGGTCAATGTCGAGCGTGTTGAGCGGTATCATACAAAATCTAATAACCGTGATCATCAAGTGCTTGCTGTCAATGCAGTAATAGGTGCAGTGATTGCCAAAATAACTCAGCAAAGCGCCCCTGAAGCTGAAGTAGTCGCAGTCGCCAATTAGCGTGTAGTTAGCGTGTAGGCAGAGTTGTGCATCGGGCCAGCAGCCCTTGTTGCGGGTTCTCTAGTCTGAAGATTCGACCGCCCTTGCCACTTTGAGTATAGCCTGCTCCCCCATGTGAGGACCAAGAATTTGAAGGCCAACAGGTAGCTGGCTGCCAGACTCTGACGTAACCTTTCCGCATGGCACGCTGATGCCACAAATGCCTGCGAGATTTGCAGAAATGGTGAAAATATCTGCCAAATACTGCTGCAGTGGGTTATCCTTGTCGGCTCCTATGACGGGGGCAACATTGGGAGTGACCGGTGAAAGAATGGCATCCACTTTTTGATAGGCATTCTCAAAATCACGTTTGATGAGGCCCCTTACTTTCTGGGCCTTATTGTAATAAGCATCATAGTAACCTGAGGATAAAACATAAGTGCCAAGAATGATCCGCCGTTTTACCTCTGGGCCAAAGCCTTGCTCACGACTACGGCGATAAAGGTCAATGATGTCGTTGGGGTTTTCAACACGGTTTCCATAACGAACACCATCAAAACGAGAGAGGTTGGATGATGCTTCCGCGGGAGCGATGATGTAGTAGGTAGCCACTGCATACTCAGTATGGGGGAGTGAGATTTCCACTAGCTTAGCTCCTGCAGCTTCTAGTTTTTTGATGGACTTATCAACCTGATGACGCACAGCGGGATCTATGCCGTCGCCAAAATATTCCTTGGGGAGGCCAAGTTTCATACCGGCAACTCCATCATTTAACCCTTGTGTGAAGTCGGTGTCAGGCTGCTCTAGAGATGTTGCATCCATAGCGTCACGACCCGAGATGGCATTGAGCAATAATGCGGAGTCTTCAACATTCTGTGTGATGGGGCCAATTTGATCGAGCGATGAAGCAAAGGCTACCAGACCGTAGCGTGAAACCCTGCCATAGGAAGGCTTTAGCCCCACGACACCACAATAGCTTGCTGGTTGGCGAATAGATCCTCCGGTATCCGAACCAAGTGCAGCGATGGCGCTGTGGGAGGCGACAGCTGCTGCGGAGCCGCCTGATGAGCCGCCTGGTGCGCGGGTGTGGTCATGTGGGTTGCGTGTATCGCCTAGAGCTGAGTTTTCTGTGGTAGAGCCCATGGCAAACTCATCCATATTGGTGCGGCCATAGAGAATGGCGCCTGCAGCTCGTAATTTGCTGATCACCGTAGCGTCATAAGGTGATGTATAGGAGCCCTCCAAGAAGCGAGAGGCGCAACTGCAAGGCTGCCCTTTGACATTGATGTTGTCTTTGATGGCTATAGGAATACCGCCCAGTGGTAGGCTGAGGTCAGCGGTTTTTGCTGCTTCCCTTGCGGCGTCAAGATCATGAGAAAGGTAAGCGCCAATTTCACCGTCTTTTTTTTCAATAGCATCAGCTAGGGAGCCGATAATATCGGCACTGCATATGTCGCCGCTGGTGAGTTGCTTGCGGAGTGACGTGATACTTTGGTTGGAGAGTTCCATAGGGGTATTGTAAGATTAAGCGTCGACGACTTTGGGCACACGGATCTGGCCCTTGGCGCTTTCTGGTGCATTGATCAGTAAATCCTTTTGGCTTAGGCTGGGACGAGAGACGTCTTCTCGAAGATAGTTGTCGTCAACAGCGGGCAGGCCCTCGGTATCTGTAGCATCTAGATCAAGGTCTTTGAGCGCATCAATGTAACCAAGGATGGCGCTGAGCTGTTCTTGAAACGTCTCACACTCAGCTTCGTTAAGGTCGATCCTTGCAAGCTTGGCTACATAGCGGACGTCGATTTGTTCAGTTCTCTCACTGCTCATGGCTGAAACTGAACGGATACCATTAGAAAATCAAGCGCGGAACAAGGCAGTGTATAGATGATATTAGAAAAGGATGATATCAGAAAAGGCTGCAGATACGAAGAGCGCTAGCGGCTAGCGAATAGCGTTCTTGCTACTGAAGCGCTCCGCACAATAAGGACAGCGATATGGCTGACGGGTAAGTATCTTTACAGCAATGCGCAAGCGGTAGCTTAGACCCATGCATTTCTTGGATTTCTGATGTTTGCGGCAACCTGTGTTTGCCCATATTCTACTGATGCAGACGGGGCACGTCGTCGCGGAGCCACAAAGCTTAAAAAACATCACAGAAATGACCCCTAGGCTTAAGCCCAGAAAGCCGTAGAGTGCGTATTTATCAGTGTGGGTAATTACCCCCATGGTGAGTAAAAATGTTCCTAAAATGAGAATGAAAATATTCGCGATAAAATGAAGCGAACCAAGCCTTAATGACCAGATGGTTGAATGTGAGAATTGACGGTGCATCGGGGTGAACTCAATAGGGTTAATTTGGTAATGATTGGGATCATTAAAATGCGACTTTATCAATGGCAAGCATTATTGATAGCTGCTGCTGACAATGCTTTAGTAATGATTATATAGCAGTAAATGGGCCAGATGAGGCAGCGATTATTGCTTTGTAGATGGTGTTGATCTTGTGGGTAATATCGTTCCAAATTCTTATTGGACGATTCTGTATATCCACATTCCAAGAGTGAGGATCGCAAGAAGAAGCAAGGCCAGTAGGAAGCCGCTTTTCGTTTGATTGCGTTTTTGGTTTTTTAACTCACCTCTGCTGAGTTTTTCCATGAACTCTTTTTCTCTTTTTCTGCCGAGTAGGTCAGACGGAGGTGGCAAGGTTTGCATTTCTTCCTCTCTGGCAACTCGCTCCCGCTCAGGGCCATGCTCAACAAAGTCCTGGAGCTGAGCGATTTGTTCTCTTAAGGCACGTTCATGGGCGCTTAAGGAGTCAATATTAGGCGGGTTTACTTGGCTCATGGCCTATGAAAAAGCATGTAAGGTAATGAGAAGAAGGCGCAGGTTTACGGAGAAGGGCTTAAATTACCCTGTGTAGTAAACGATCAATGCAATGACTCCGAGCACGACGATCGGCAGGTTAAATGCAAATCCGTTACAGAGCATCGTTGTGAATTCGCTATCATTGCTGCTGGTGCTCGCACGCTTGGGCTTGCTTCCCGTAGAGCCAAACACAGAAGCGCTGCGGCTGCCGGAAAAGTGAGATAGGGCCTGCTCGTATTCATCTTCTGCAAGATCGAGAACGGAAATGGCACGGGTGAGGTCTTGGCGTAGGCTTTCGTTGTTCCAGCCGTCTGGGTTGAGTTGATTGATTTTTTCTAGATGGTCGGCGAAACAGATGCGCGCTTGTTCGAGTTCATCGAGCTCTTGGCGAGTGGCAAAGATTTCCCTATCCATGGATGTTACTGCCGTGCTGAGTTTTTCGTGCAGCTCAACCTGCCCATGAAGAAATTCATCTTTTGCGGCGTTGATTTCCTCGAGTTCGAGCTTTTGACGCTCTACTTCTGCCTGTTGTTGCTGAAGTTGCTCGATTTGGGACTGAGCCTCTTGGAGCTTGCCTGTGAAGTCCTCAGCGAGGGGATTAGAACCGCCGCTGGAATCTCGAGTATTCATTTCTAGTTGAGTCGCACGCACATTCAGGTGCTGTTTGTGAGTAGTAACGTTGGACATATTGGGTAAGGGCTAAATAAAACCTGCCGAAGAATAGCCAAAAAGCATGTCGCTGGCTAGATAATTGTTAATTTTTCTTAACAGTTAATCTTACGAAAATACCTGTATCCAGAGCCAAACCATGCTCGGTGAATGATGTGCCGTGTTGGGATGCCTTGGTAAGGCTATCTGAGCGATAAAGAGTGCCGAGGCACGGGTGGCGACCCCGCTGATAAGCAGCGACGAGGAAATCACCAATTATTGAGTGCTGATCACATGCACGCCCTTTTTATTGACCGGTGAGACGTAGCACTGGTTTTCTAAATTGATCTTGCTGAATACCTCAGAAATGGCTTTGCCTACTCGCTGAGCGATTTGCTCTCCTTCGCAGAGGGCGAAAACACTGGGGCCTGCGCCGGAAATAGAGAAGCCCAACGCTCCATTTGACATGGCTGCTCGCTTCGCATTGTAAAACTCAGGAATGAGTTTTTGGCGGCGAGGTTCCGCGATGACATCGTGAATCGAGCGTCCGATCATAGCGTAATCTTCTTGAATGAGTCCACAGATGAGTCCTCCAAGATTGCCTATTTGTTGGGTGGCGTTGACCATGGGGATGTTGGTTGGCAGGATCTCACGTGCCACTTTGGTCAAGATTTCAATATCAGGGTGGACCACGGCGGCCCACAGATTTTCGGGGACGGGTAGCTGGGCGATGTCGAGCTCTTGATTGGAGCGCACAAATACGATTCCACCAAGAAGGCACGGTCCAACATTGTCTGCATGCCAAGCGCCATCGGCACTTGCTTCACCTTGCATGGCGAAGGGCAGGAGTTGTTGTTTGGCAAGAGGCTCGCCGATGAGTTTGTTGACTGCGTAAACGCCAGCAACTGCAGAAGCTGCGGATGATCCGAGGCCACTACCAAAAGGCATCTTCTTGTGAATTTCTAGCTCAATGCCACGGTCGCTCATGCCTAGATGTCTGAGGAGATCGAGTGCAGCGACGCCTGCGGTGTTTTTTTCCGGGATTTTCGGAAGTTTGCCGTCATCTCCGGTTATTTTTGTGATGCGTAGTCCAGGTTTTTCGGAGTGGCGCGCAACAACTTCATCCCCGGGTGCATTGATCGCAAAGCCGAGTACATCAAATCCGCAGGCGACATTGGCGACGGTTGCTGGTGCAAATACGCGAACTTCTTGGTGAGCATTAGTGTTCATGACTCGATAAAATTTAGGTTATAAGGGGATTTTGTGAGGCGCAGAGATGTCATGTTTGACACTCATTTGCAACGATTATCCCGTCTTTAACCACGGAATGAATTGCTTGGCACACCAGTTACCCCCAAGCCAGTGATGCAAAGAAGTCGGCCGGCATCTGACTCTTCTATATTCTTGTGGATGCCCGTGGTGACAAAAAGCTCATCTAAGTTTTCTCCGCCAAAAGCGCAAGCTGTGGTTTCCATGCATGGTAGATTGACGCGATGAAGTTGTTTGCCGCTATCGGGATCGAAGCAGATAACGCAGGCTCCGTGACAGAAGGCAATCCATAGCTTGTCGTCGCCGTCAATGGCCATGCCATCCGGTGATCCATCTATGTGATCCGTTCGGAAAGCGGTGCGCAGAGCGCTAAGTTGTCCTGTCTCTGTGCTATAGTCAAAAGCGAGAATCTCTTGTCGTGGAGTGTCGATATAGTAGCAGGTCGAGTTGTCCTTACTCCAGACGATACCATTGGAGTTGGTGACGCCTGCATACGCTGTGTGAATGGAGAGGTCAGTATCGAGGCGGTAAAGTGCGGCGCTGCCTGACTTTTTGGTGGTGCTGATCGTGCCTGCAAAGAGGCGTCCGTCAGGGGAGCACTTGCCGTCATTAAAGCGGTTATCTGGCAGATCGGCTTCAGGGTCACCGATGGCAGTGCTCTGATTGGTTGCCTGATTGAAAAAATGGATGCCGTTATCGCCAGCTATAAGGAGGTTCCCCTCCGGGCCAGGGCATGAGCGGGGCACAACAGTGCCGATGCGTCCTATTGTGGTGGCTACGTTCCAGCTGGATTCATGCTTAGATGATGGCTCGTACTCCAGTAGTTGACTGGCTTCAATATCGACATAGAGAAGACGGTTTTCCCACCAGATGGGCCCCTCTCCCCATTGAGCGCGATAAGTCCCTATAATCTCGATGCTTTCCATGCCCAAGATGACTAGCAGTCGTTATTTGAGCTGTCGAGTGGTAGTTTCACGAGGTAGTTCATGTTAGGTGAGAAATACCGTTGTCATTCGAGTAAATGAGCCTAAAATTTCCACGCATGATAGTTGGCTAATTTTCAGGTCTAGCGATGATACGGTATTACCAATCCATACAAACATTAATCGTTGCCCTTCACATGTGGTTAGGTGCCAGTATTGTCTCTGAGGCGAACAACGGGTTCAAATGGGAGACAAAAGAATTTAATGGGCTCGATTATGTCACCCTCAGAAGTATAAAGGAATTTTACTACTTTGATGACATCAGATACGGGTCAGTGATCACTTTGGAAAAGACCGATGTCAAAATGGAGGTGCGTCCAGGCAGCCAACAATGCAGAATGAATGGTGTTTTGTTTGTTCTCAGTCACAAAGTGATTGACCAGAATGGGCGTTATTTTCTTTCTAAAACAGATCTGATAAAACTGGTGAATCCTGTGTTGCGACCAACCCACATCCATAGTGCTCGTGTTTTCGGTATCGTGGTGATTGATGCTGGCCACGGTGGTAAGGATCCCGGAAGCCTAGGACCTTATGATAACGAAAAAGTATACACCTTGAAAATTGCCAGGCTGGTCAGGGATATCTTACAGAGCAAAGGTTATCGGGTAGTTATGACGCGGGATAGTGATGTGTTTGTGAGTCTGGCTAACCGAGTCAACATTGCCAACAAGTATAAAAATGCTATTTTTATCAGTATTCATTTTAACTCAAGCGACAATGCTGGGGCAAGTGGCATTGAGACCTTTACCATTTCCCCTGTTGGAGTTCCTCATATGGGTCGTGGTGTGAGGGCGGGAGATTTTCAGACAGTGCCTGGCAATGTCATGGATTCTGCGAGTATTATGCTGGCTACAGCCGTGCACAGCAGGTCCCTATTATATCTTAGTAATGATAGATCCAGAAACAATTTCCGCATGAATGACCGGGGTATAAAACGAGCTAGATTTGATGTGCTCACCGGAATTAAAATACCCGCCATTTTGTTCGAAGGTGGATTTTTGTCCAACCGTGTTGAAGCACGCAAAGTGCATACACCAGCTTATCAGCAGGCATTGGCAGATGCAATTGCCAGGGCCGTGGATGTCTACAGAACATCAATTACGAGACGTTAGGGAAGGTTTAGAGTTCTGTTGCCCTCCAGCGGATAAAGCATTTGCCGTTGGCTGCGCTCAGGTCTACGCTCGCAGTTGCGATGCCGTCCTCTGAAATAGTCACTGGGATAGCTTCCCAGCTGCCTGCCTCAAGTGTGAATGAGCATTCCGCTTCAATCTGATTGCCTCCAATGACAGGGTGAGAAATCTGTAACTGACTGTTGTTGATCGTGGTGGACAATGCAGCCTCGGCATCTGCTGCATTCATGGGGTTGAGGTTGAGGATGTGTTCGATACCGTTTGGTAGGCCGTCTTGATCATAGTCATCGTTGAAACCGCCTATCGATGGATAGTATGTTAGGGCCCATTGCTGGTAGTTTTCTGCATCAATGACTTCAGCGGGAATAACCTCAAGTGACTGGCCAAAGGGCATCC
>Ga0209194_1002172_pt1 | contig 10878 bp, 14 predicted proteins | sample COGITO_mtgs_1004_FD_184787 | JGI IMG/M metagenome (GOLD analysis project Ga0209194, IMG submission 184787) | Pelagic marine microbial communities from North Sea - COGITO_mtgs_100413 (SPAdes) (version 2) | ecosystem: Environmental > Aquatic > Marine > Epipelagic ...
CCTTTGACTAAAACATCTGTACTTGTATTAGAGCTCAGCCTTAGGAAAATATTAGAGCCTGTAACCTTTACACATCAATCAATCCAGCCTTATCTGTCAAAATTTCTCCAACTCTATACATAGGCGATAATAGGCATCTTCGCCAACTTGCTGAGCGTACGCATCTCGTTTTACCTCTGACCTGGGTAGCTGGTAGTCTTCGATTCGTCGCCCGTAGCGCATGTACCATTCATTCGGCGTAATCGTTGTTAACCACTCAGGCGCTATCGTGGCCAGTTCGTTCAACGTTGCTCGCATCGTTTCACCCACGAGCTCTAGGCGATTGAGTTTGCGGATAGCGGCAATAATCCGGGTCGCATCGGTACGCTGCTTTCCACGTGACTTTAGCAATCCTTGCTCCTGACAGCAGGACAGCAGTTTGTCTAACAACAGGTGCTCTTGTTTGCTCGCTATCAGGCGTCCCCGAAACTCACTCAGGACACTGAAGTCAAACCCTTCGTCGGTTAGCTCTAGTCCTAGTAGATACTTCCAATCGATGCGCGAACGAACTGATTCAGCCGCCTGACGGTCGGATAGATTCTCGCGGAATTGCAGCACCGTCACCAGCGCTAGTCGCCACGGCGGTAGTCCGGGTTTACCTGTGGATGAAAATAGGTCTGTGAAGTCGCTATCCTCAAAGACTGTGCCGAGTTCATTGCGCAAGGTCACGTATGGGTTGCCTTGACGGAAGGCAGCGTTGGCGACCCGTTGGGTATCGGCTGGTACCGGCTCGATAGGCTGAGGCTTGATAGACATTGGCGATCTCGCTCCTGACGCTAGCATCTAGCTTCAGAATACTGATTTTCTGCCCTTTCGGAGTTTGCCAACAGTATCCCTTCGTTTTTGATACAGTACAAACGAATTAATATCTCTGACCTGCGAACAGGATGAAATGGCTACCGTTCGCTAAAAGCAAGTGGTTTCGTTGTTCTGTATCTGATACCAGTTCGATATGCACGCTCTCAAATTCTGCTGGTTAGCTCTGGCTACACGAACCATCAAAGCCGCTGTATCAGTCCTATGCCTAGTAGTTTCCGAGATGAAAGATCCATCGGTTTTCCTTAAAGATGTAGTAGTTTCACAAGACCAATCAGACATGATTAAGGGTGGAAGCGAAAGCTCTCTGCTCGTAGGGGACAACCAATAATTGTGACAAGTACTCGCATATATGGAGTTGGATAGGGTTATTCGTGTAGGCTCACTCTGTACCTCGCCTGTCTGTTCGGTTAAGGACTGGTCAGTTGATTGAGCTATAGCAACCACCTGAGTCATACCTAATAGGCTCGCAGAAGTCAGTACAGTAGCAAGTAGAGCAGGTAACTTCATTTTTGATATCAAAGCACAAAATTTAAGTCTGCCTGTTCGTCGCTAGTTCTGTGAATACCTTCCCCGAAAATTACAAAGGCTTCAGTTGATTATAAAGGTAGCATTTGGATTCTTCCACTTATAGTTGCGCTACTATTCGTACGGCTAGAACAATCATTTCTGCTTCAATATGCGTCTCAGAAACAAGGGTTTCTAGCACATCCGATTGAGTATCAATAGATGTACTTTTCTTGTTCCACATGCTTGCCTTTGTATTTATATAGTACGCATGGCTTTCCTATTGAAAACACCCCTATCTCGTTCTTACTTTCTATTGCTCTCGCTACAAAGCGATGCATCTCATTTGCTGTATTTTTACCGCTTTTTACCGCTCTTTCAAAATCAGAATTTGCTTCCTTGGCATACGAATCTTTCAAACCGATAACAGCTACTTTGCCCTGAGGTACTTCGCTCTTTTCAGCGATAGCTCCATCGTTATCATCGGAAATTATCTCATATTGATAAAGGTGAAAACGAGTGCTGTTAGGACATTGAACTCCAAATATGAACTCTGCACAGAAGGCTGAGAAATTCTTTTTCATTCCATCGTGCTTTTTAGCCCGTTCTAAAACGGATTGAATCGAATGCTGTACTATATCTGATAACTTTTCTGCTGATAATAGCGCGTCTAGATGACGGTCTAGAAACATACTTTTGTCATAGTAGCCTTGCTGTAAATGTTTGTTTTTTTCACAAGGCATAGCTATTTTGTATTCCCCATTTTCATACGTTGGATAGAGTTCGCCCAAATGGTTGCTTATCGAGTTCATCATGTGCTGAGCAACTAAGGTACTGCCAGCGAAAGCGACGAAACAACCACCTTCATAGTGGTAACCCATGTATCCGTTAAGCCATTCGTCACAGAAGACAGGTGCCTTTACTCTGACTGGAATCTCGACGACTTTCTTAAAGCCGCTAACTAAAATAGTTCCACCAGATGTGATAGCCGTGTCTGAAGCAGCAAATAGGCCCTCAACGAAGTTACTTTCTTCATCAAACATTGCTTGGAGAGTGTGACCGGCTATTACAAGTGTCATAGATATTACATTTCTATCGAGGGGTAAGCCCTTTTAGTCTAGGTAGAAAATCCCCATTACCACGCTGCCACACTCAAAAAAACGGTCAATAACTTAGCACTTAGAATTGGTTCTGTGTGAGTTGCGTGATCGCCCATTGATGCTGGAGTCTAGACGCTTGACTTGTCACAAAAAGGGTCGTTTAAAACACACTAGTACGCAGAGTGATAGAAGCAGCTACTAACGATTAAGAAACCACTGTCACTTAATCACAACTATTCTGTAGTGGTGGTGCTGTTGTAGTGCAAACACTTTACTCGACGCTGGCCTGTACGCTGCTTTGCTGATTAATCATGTGCTGAAGGCCGCTTTTGACTTCTGAGAGCTGAAGAATAGGAAAATCTTGAACTCGCGAGATGTGGAAAATTCGCTGACATGACATCAGCATCCTCGCATGGTGATAGCTTCCAGTTCTCTCCAGCATTTCGTCGCGGCTCGAAAGCATGAACTCCATCTGTTCTATGATTTTCAGCGTTATTTTCGGCTCATATCCATGAAACAACAGGGGATAGCACAGCCCTTTCCACATGTGGACAAAAATCAGTCCTTCCTTCAACAACCATGCGTTTCGATCAAGGTTCTTGACTCTCAAGACTACATTCTGAGTGTCAATAGTATGGTCGAGCCATCCGCACTGAACAGACTGAACCTGACAATCATCAAAGAGAATACCATCAGGGCCACATAGAGCATCTAGCAGAGGCTTTATGATGTTATCAACATCTGCTGACGAGTCTAGTTCATACCGATCCTGTGTATGAATCCACCACTCGATATCGACTTGTACGTCATCCGTCAAAATGAATTCGTAATGCTTAGTGATATTACGAACAGCGAAAGTTATGGCATCCTTCTTTCTACGGTTAGCTTGTAGGGACACAGGCTGGATAGGAAGATTCAGCTCTAACTCTCCAGAACCTATAATCGATCTGTTTAAATCCCACTTTGACTCCGGCACAAAAGAAACCCCTTCTTGCAGTACGCGTACCCTAACTCCCGAACCAACCACAGGTCTAACTCAGATTCAGTTTATCTAAGAACTTTTGAGAATACTCCTCTGAGACATTGCTTGAAACACTCCTCTTTAGAGTCACAGAAGGTATAGGTTCTGAATAGGCCAAACGCACTACTAGAGCAATGTAATTGCAGTTTAGAAAGATAGCTCTACGAGGGTTTTCTTAAATTTTAATTTCAGATGAGTTTCTTTAGTGCGAATGCTGCTAGGAGCTGCCTGCCAAAAAATCAGGCGTTCTTAGTAGTAGACATGCACTGCTAGAGTTAATAACAGCGTCCATGTACAAAACGCTATCGATGTCGATAGTTACACTCTATTCATCAGCTACACGTTCTAGTTTTCTTTCTAAAAATTCAATTTCCCTCTGAATATCACTGATTGAGTTCTCTGGATTTTTCAAGTTATTCGACAAGAAGAAGCTTTTTCGGATCAGATCAATTAGTCTAACGATGTTGAGAACTATAGTAGCTGGCCCCCCAGAAATAATCGAATCAATGCTCCGCGCAATTGAATTTTCTTTTCCCAGCTTGCCGTACAGCGCTTCTAGATCATTTTTTATAGAATTTAGTCTACGGACTTTATCCATATCTTTGCGTCTTTCTGCTTCAACTCTTTCTTGAGCTTCAATCCTTTTCTTAAGCTCCTCAGCTTTCCTTTTAGCTTCTAGTGCTCGCTCTTGAGATTCTTCAAGTTCCCTTCTCAGTTTTTCAACATTATCTATCAAGAAGAAGATCATAGCGCCAAAAACGATAGCACCACTAGCAACTAAAGCAACAGTAATTGGATCCATCGTTCACATACAAATGTTATTTTCTATTTCGTGCAAGATTAGGGGCACTCAGCGTTCTCGATTAGGGGGCTTATTGCATGTGCGCCGAGCAAAGCTCGGCGCACATGCAATAAGCCCCAGAGAGTAACTAACGACTCTGAAATACAGAGTTAATGCCTTTCAGATGGGACGTGTCATCAGGAACAGAAACAAAGATATTATTAGCGTTTGAATCGTGATCAAGCTTAATGCTGGCATAGACATCACCGTGTGTGTCAAGTGATAAATCGTCTACATACCCTTGGTTACCGATAGAAGCATGTGCATGAGTCATTGAATCGGTATAATCTTGGCGGAACTCTACATCCTGACCAAGATGAAATGGAGCAGATGGAACATCAACACGCCCGCTCGTATGATGTTCAAAAACTTGCTGAGATCCTAGCCTTTGGAGAGATTCTGAATGATGATATGTACTTGATAAGGCATCACTAGAATCAAAAGCACCTCCATCATCATAGTCATAAGCATCTACTGCGCTTCCAGCAGCTTCTGCAAAATTATAACCATCATGAGCTGCATCACCAATCTCTGCCATAGCCTGATTATGATGGTCTAAAGTAACGTGAGCAGTAGCCCACCCTACAACCCGACTAGCAACAGCTTGAGTCATGGGATCAGCACCGATAGCACTCAGCATCGACTTCGTGAATACACGGGCTGCAACACTTTGTCCAAACATTAAAAAGATCCTCTTTTACAACACAAAACCTGTAACCCTATATTTAGTAAGAGCTAAGAAAGCAACCCAATTAATTGCTAAATAGGCCTAGTGAAAGCGTAGCTGCATCCTAGTGCCATAAGCCTGAAACCGCTGCTGTACAAGGGCTTCAGCGTAGTTCGTTTGAACTATTATTTTGAGGAAAATTTAGATTTTTCCTGATAGGGTAACGAGTTTACGTTGTTTCAGGCTTCGCCTTTGCCCTTATGGCACTTCGTTGCACGTTCGCTTGCACCACCCCAAATAAGAATTATGGATTTTCAATCCTTATTTAGCAATTAAAGAGAAGATTAAATGGGATGGGAACTAGACGCTGTGGGAATAGTGACAGTTTGTTCAACTATTCATCCAAAGTGATTTTAGTCACATATTTTTTGTATAATTCACTTTGAAGACCATGTTTTAAGTATAAAAGAACACGATTTCGAGGGTTTTGAGTACGAACACAACCCGCCAAACTAAGAACTGTCCTAATACACCATAAAGATTAAGCGCCATGGGCTTCTTTAAAATAGACCCATGGTGCTTAATCTTCACTTAAGTTTCGAGACGATCCCTGTACAAGTGGCATTTTTATATGCCTAAAAGCCTGAATTCTGGTTCTGGCTGCGAACTTTTCCTCGTGAAAGAGTTCGCAATCTAGCCAAATAAAATTCGATTTTCTGGAAAGTTAAGCTGACGATTCATAGCCTAAAAGGACGGCAATCTCTGAAGCTCTTGTTTTATAAAGGCTTCAGGTTATTCTCCAAGGAAATTAGCACTTGTACAGGGATCGTTTCGAGACTATAGCTATAGGTCATCACTTCCAAGAAATTCTTTTTCTACCTCGTCTGCTTCTATTGCAACGGCCCGTAAAACGGACATTAATTCTGCGGGATTTGCATTAGCAGATATTGCAGCTTTGAAAATTGCAAGAGTTCCACTGTCATTTGTTGAAACATACCAGCCACCTATCTTATAACTTCCATTTTTCAGCAGCAGAGCGTTGGCCATTGCCGAACTAAGCTGTCCTGGTCCTCTAAGGCCTATTGACCATATATTTCGTATTTCTACACCAGCAAAGCTAGAAGTGTTGCTATTTACAAAAGCAAGTTGCGTTCTACCATCATCGAAACGAAAAATTACCTTAAAATCACCGTCAGAGTCAATCTGATAGTTAAAACTAGAAGAATCTAAGATGCTTTTTATACGTCCATCACTTTGGACTTGACTACCGAACATATCGAGTGCTCTCTGATAATAAAATAAAATTCTAAGCTGATTCTTTTTAGTAGAAAGTAAATATTCTGTATGCAATTCATCAAGAAAATATGTTGGTTTCCATCGAAAAATAGTCCCTGGTAGAAACAGGCCCCTAACCGAGATACTTATAATCTCCTATCACATCGGGCTGAAAGCATCGATATGAGTGGTTTTCACATTTAGGGTTCTGGGTTAGTACAGTGCTTTGAGCTGCTGGGGTCACGGTTTACAGATGCAGAGTAGAACTAAGACCCTGAAACAGCAACAAGCAGTCACATCGCTACTCGGAGCGATACTGGTAAAGGACGACGAATCCTTTATCCCTTCGTCTTAGAACCGATACCCAGAAGAGGCCCATTGCTATATATCAGCAGACGGCGACGCTATCGCTTCATAACTCCATGCCCCGGCTCTGCGCTTTCTCAACCACCTTTCGCGCCTTCGCCAGCACTTCCATCGCATATGTCATGCCCGCTTCTTTACCCTGCGTCTGTTTTAACTGTTGAGCAACTGGCCCCTGTAGCAAGATACGACCGACCTTCCCTATCTCGTCATCGCTCAATCTCTGTCCACCACGCTCGGTCAGTAGCTCGCTCATCAACTGACGCACAACCAAGCGATCGCACTCGTACACGCTCTTACCGACGAACTTCGCCGCGTACTGCTTATAGATCTGACGGCGACGGCGGCGCTTTTCATCCTGCTCTGCCGTCTGCTTCTGCTCGATAGGCCGCTCTACCGCTTTCGCCTCGGCAATTTTAGCTTCGCAACTCGCTAAGAGACCAGGATCGATACTTCTAAGGATCGCTTTAGCAACGCCACCAAACTGCGTAGATGGCCTCTGTCTAGCTATAGAGTTAGTCACGCCTCTCAGTCGCTCAGCTTGTTGCTCAAGCTGTTCATCGAGTCTACTAACTGCCGTTGCTGTAAGCTCCAACTGCCTAGCGCGGTCGATAATGCCTTCAGCTGCTTCTCCAACTCGCTCGGCTTGCCCTTCGAGTTCGGCGGCTCTACCGCGTTCCGCAATTCCTGCGACCACACCCCTAACATCTGAGACATACTCCGGTGTGAGTCGGCCTGCTCTGTCCGCAGCTGGCTCACTTCTGCCTTGAGCTGCGCTATCTCTTCGTACAGCGGCGCGGTGGCGGGGTACAAGTAGTAACCGTACAAAAAGAACCGCTAAGCCGTCCAGTTTAGTGGACAAGTAGCCTGTAAGCCTTATCTTACGGGGTTTATGGCAGCGTTGAAAAGTGTAGGCCGACCTTCTCTCCTATTAGCTACGCTTATCCCCTGAAATAGGCAGATCAGTGACTCGGGACTAGGTCTGGACTATTTTTTTTGAATAACTGTGCCAAGGAAATTCTCTGACGAAAAATCTAGCTCTCTAACCCTTGTTCTGCCGTTGATTAGTTGCCCATTTGGCAACGCTAGAGGCTCGTTTCATCAATCAGCGAGACTTATCGCTCCTTGTCTTGCAAGTCGTTGTTACAACAGCTATTGCAGCGGTAATCGTATGGTTTCGCGAAGAATCGCCCGCTGATCGCGTTCACTCAGCAATGACATTGTCGGCTCCGGTTCTGCGAGGCGACGTCGATGCCTTCTGCCAGCCGTAATCGGGTCACTATCTTCGGGATTCTCCTCGGTCGGGCACAGATGCCCTGACAACTTATCGAGGTCGGCAGTAATCCGTTTGAGGACTCGCAATACCCATGCCTGATCGACGCCTACATAACTCGTCTGCGGGTCTGATTCGGAGCGAAGATTGACCACCACTTTTTCACCCCGAGCTAACTGTTCCAACCACCCGATGCATTGATGCATCAGTGCTACTTCATCGGCCACTTGTCGTGGCCACGCGCTCAACGTTGAGCCATTGTCTTCGCCTGTCGAAGCGTCATCAGGGTGTTCGGCTTCGCTGAGTGAGTTCAGCCAGTCAGGAATCTGATCGGCCTCATCCGAGTGAAGTAGTTGATGGACTCGACTCGAACTCAACGTAGTCGCTGTCGCAATATTGCGAATAGACAAGCCTTGCGAGTGGGCCGATGCGATCGCCCAGATGCGTTCTCGCTCAGTGGCTTCGAGTCGCGACTGAGCCCGAGCCAGTCGATCAGCCACCCGTTTTTCTTGTAAAACCTTTTGTTTCAGACGTTCTGCGGATTCCATACCCCAGAGTCTATCGGCCTATTTTGGCTTTGTCCAGTAAACTGGACGGCTTAGCGTATGTTTTGGGGCGACTACTACTCATACCCCTAGATCTGACTCATCCATCCAGGGGCTGTACCCGCTTTCTTTGAGATATTTGTATAAGCGAGTGACAGCTACTCTATCCTCTTTCGCATGAGCTAGAAAAATTTGGGACATTAGAGGCAATTCTGTGAGGAATATTGTCCAGAGACGGGTTAAATCATAATCTTAGCTGTTCAAGCCTTTTTGCTGCCGAACTTGATTGGGAAAGCACTCAGAACTGATATGATTTGCCGCGTAGAGTACTAGCGAGGGATCGGTCAGAAGCGTTACCACTCCATTTCCCCACTAGCGTCCTTAGTGAACCGGCGTGGTGGGCGCAGATGCAGACGGAGGACTTGCGGGCTCTGACAGGTTTTTTTTGCACTAACCCTCAAAAAGGTATATTCCACTCCAAGACGATTGAGACTCAGAGCTGACAGAGCCATATTATTTGCGCTAAATGCCTTTGACAGCAGGATGTTCAGGTTTCGTCGATTGAGCGCTACGATGTTTTGCCTCCTATCTATCAACACGCTAGGTATGGCAGGTAAACCGATTGAGCGTGGTCTACTGATGGCGCTAACCAGGAGCCGCTCATCAACGAGAGCGCACATTGAGTAGTTTTAAAGTATGAGTAAAATCTGAGTACTAGGCCCCAAAGTAGCGGTGCGATGCCTAATTCCATAACTCTCATAGACACGGTACATAGCTTCATTACTCGAGGATTTTATCCATTTGAGCTCTTTCCTCTGCGTTTAACCTGTATAGTCCGCGAGGCTTTCTTTTTAGGAAAGAAGATAAGACCCTACGGTATAAAAGACTTCCTTCTCCAGATATGAACTGGCGAGCTAGCTCCGCTACCTTCTCGTCTTGTTCTTCCAGCTTCTTCTCCCATATACCCTGGTTCATATCTTCCGCGTCGTCTATAGTCACTTAGTCAATAGTACCAATGAACCAAAATATATTATATACAGTTTTTTCTTCGGTGTCTCTGTCCTATACTCTGTAGTAATATCAGGATCGTATTCACCATACTGAACGATGGCTATGGCTCCAAACTCTCCGAGCTGGCTACCCTTCGCTAGCCCGATAATTAGTGCAGCTGGCTCTCTTCTGATTTACCACCGATGGATTATAGACCATCGTATAAAATCTAAAGATGACCAAATTGACTATTTGAATAGCCAGCTATCTACAGAAGTACGAAGTAGACAAGAGATAGAAAATAAATGGCAGTCAGAAGTAGAAGAAAAAATTAAGCTTCAAGATACTCTTGAGGAAATTTTACAGAGTATCAGGGAAGGAGAAGTATCTGCTGAAGATGTGTTAACGGTAAGGCGGGTCATCTCTAATCTTCAGAAGTTAGGCAGCTTAAACGATCGGTTGGAAGCTAATAGGGTGGCTGCTTCTCATCTACATGAGATCCAACCTCCTCTAGTAAAAGAGGCGGCTAGCGTAACCGTTAGGAGGTTTAAGGATTCCATCATTGAATTTCAAAGCGTTTTACCTTGGAAACACAAACAAAATACGCAGAAGTTTAAAGCAGATATAACGTCATATCTAGATTGGGTATATGACTGTTTGTATGTGGGCCACCCCCAAAACAACCCACTTTACAACTTTGTAAGGCATCCTTTTGTCTCTTCAGCCGAACCATATGTAGAGGCTATTAGGCACATTCAAACTAACGGAAACTGGGATGTGCTAACCGTCGAGCAATCAACTCGTTTGCTTGATATGTTCGATGAATTGGTAGAAAGACTACCCTATGAATTTGATAGGCGATAGCTACATACTTAGCAATTGTATAAACGTAGTAATATATCTATAGACGAAGCGACAGAACTTTTCTCTTGAGGAGTTGCTTTCTTTAGCTTCTTTACATCACTCTTAATATCTTTAAGAATTTTGCAGCGCTCTATTCCGTCGTTCCATTTTGGGTTTGTCATAGCTTCTCTTTTATCTAGCTGTGCTGTTACAGACAGGTTTTCTAGTAGAGAAGCGCTGCATCCGGTAGAAAATCTATTGCATACTCACCTTTATCTAAAGTTAATAACGTACGGTCATGCGTAGCGGCTGCTGGATTGTACTAGAAAGCGCTTTTTTATCGAAGGGGTGCTGTTGTCTCAAAAGCCGTAGACAAACTTTACTTTTGAGGCTTTGATTGTGATACAGGTTATGAAACGGCTAAAGGAACCGATAAGACTGTATATTCACTACCGTCGCTGACTGTCGCATAAACGGTCGGACACTGTTGGCGAACTCATAGGAAAGCCTCTAAATCCTGTATAGATAGCGGGTTATGCAGATTCCAATGCTTTGAATCGGGAAGTCCGTGTCTTGGCTAGCGGCACATCGTTTATCC
>Ga0209194_1002181_pt1 | contig 10837 bp, 5 predicted proteins | sample COGITO_mtgs_1004_FD_184787 | JGI IMG/M metagenome (GOLD analysis project Ga0209194, IMG submission 184787) | Pelagic marine microbial communities from North Sea - COGITO_mtgs_100413 (SPAdes) (version 2) | ecosystem: Environmental > Aquatic > Marine > Epipelagic ...
CGTGACACTGTTGGATCTTTTTCCCACCTTCATGGCGATGGGCGGCATGCAACCAGACCCTGCATTGGATCTGGACGGGTGTAATATTTTACCGGTCATTCAAGGCCAGGCAAGCGAAGCGAAATTCGCCGATGGCACTGCGCGTGACACGTTGTTTTTTCACCATCCCGCCGATGATAAATCCTTTTCGGTGATTCAGCGCAAAGGCTGGAAGCTGATGAAGAATACGGGCCCCCGACTGACCGAAGCGCCGGACTTACAATTGTTCAAGCTCTACAACGAAGATGGCACGCGCAATGATATTGGCGAAGCCAACAACTTGGTGGATCAATATCCTGAAATGACGCAACAGTTGCTGGGAGATCTGACCACTTGGATGGCGGGCAACGATGCGCGGGTGCCGTATTTGAATCCCGATTCCGGGGAGGCGCTAGAAGGGCAGCAGGATGTGCCGGTCGTGACTGCCCTGGGCAGTGAGCACACACAAATTTGGGCGACCTTCGATACCACTGGAAAGTCAAAAGTCGTGGATGCGTTTTTGGTGTATAGCCTCAACGGCGGCACCGAGCTCAAGTATCGTGCGCCTCGCCTCGAAGAGTGGGACCGGGCACCGGCGAAATTGACCGATGGTCGGGTGGAAGCCATTGCCCCTCCGGGGATGACGCACGGTGTGTTTTGCTTGATCGATGCAAATAACTATTTGGTGTATTCCGAGCCAGTGCCACCGGTTGGCAAGGTGCGCATTGATGGCGCAGTGACCCTCGAGCTCACAGATGGATTTGCTTACAAGCCAGGCTTGCTGTCGTTGATCAAGGTCGGGCATGAAGCGCGCGGAAAATTGATGCAGCAAGGCGTCGATGTGACTGTGCTCACTCAAGCGCTTAAAGATGCGCGTGCCGTGGTGAAACAGCCCGTCGAAGAACAACCGTATGCCGTCGCGATTCGTAATCTGCGCCATGCGATCCGCGCCTTTGATGGCAAGGTGTCCGAAGCCGGGCTGAAAGATCTGAATGCGCTGAATCTGGGCAAGTGGTAAGTGTGATTTTGTAGCCTCGATCAGTTCACCGCGTGGAGCGCAGCTCTTTACGCGGTGAGATCGGGGAGCGTTGGAGTTGCGCAGCACCCCCGTCTAATGACGGCATATCCTTATACACAAGTCTGAGCCTATGAAGTTCGCGGTAAAAAAAACTCCTTCCCTGCGAAGGGAAGGTGGTCGGCTCGCCCGACCGGAAGGGTTTGGGGCCGAGCCTCAGCTTTTGTTAACTGCCGTGCGAATCTGTTCTAATACCCACTCTGGGTGGTCGAAGACAGTCTTGTTTTCAAATCGAATCACTTGAATACCTGTCGCTTGAAGGAAGAGTGTGCGCTCGTGGTCGTATTCGGCAGCCATCGCGCTGTTATGCGCCTGCCCGTCCAGTTCAATAGCCAGCTTTGATGCTGGACAGTAAAAATCCAAAATATACTGGCTGACACTGTGCTGGCGGCGAAACTTTCGACCTTCGAGTTGCTTGCCTTTCAGGTAAGTCCAGAGTCTTGCCTCAGCAGGCGTCATATGACTCCGTAGTTTTCTGCGGAAATGCTTTAGCGCAGGCAAGTTGTTGAGTCGCTCTTGGTCACTAACAGACATACATTACAGATTACTTCAAGGGATGGACATTGCCAGCGAAAACCCCTCCGTCTCGGCAGACCGAGCCACCTCCCCTTCGCAGGGGAGGAGCTTTAAATAGGCAATTCATAGCGTCAACTTAAATAGACAAAGACATGTATAAGGATATGCTTTTCAAGGAGGATCTCTTTACGCGGTCAGATCAGGTAGCACCTTCGCACCTTCATACTTTTCATACATTTCCACACCAGCTTTGCTGGTTCCCCCCTCCGAAAGTAGGGTAGTCAAGAATACGAATGACGGGTATTATGGGTTCAAGCACTGGAACGTGCTGTTGGGATTCGAAGTCCTGAATCGCGCTGAATCATTTTTAAAGTTATACCTCATGAAGAAGACAATCAGAACCCTATTCGCACTCAGTGCGTTCATTGGCTTGAGCTCAATTTCTCAGGCAGCAGCGATTGCTACGGTCGATGATAGCGCCACGCAAAATGCGTTTGCGGGTGGTATCGTTGCGAACGACTTGGTGAATCAGGGGCAAAGCACACTGTCTAGCTATGATGCCGGAGCGGAGACCTTCGGCCCTGATGGCCTGAATGACGGATCGGGAGACATTGCCAGCACGACTGAGAATACTTACTACAATAACGACGGTGTGGCACAAACGATTCAGTTCGATCTGAATACAGCCGTCAATACGCAGGGGTATGATCTGACATCGATTATCGCGATTTCGGGGTGGGCGAGCGACACGAACTTTAATTACCATGATTACACGGTTCAGGTCAGTGTGGTGGGCAGCGCTACGTATACCGATTTGGTGACGGTTGATACCACAGCGACAACCGCCTCACGGCGTGTTACGATTACAGATGATGCCACTGGCGTGCTCGCGTCCGGCGTTGATTCCATCCGGTTCGTGATGCCAGCAGATCATGGTAGAATTGTCATGCAGGAGATCGATGTCATTGGGACGGCTACGGCTTCGATGGCATCGCCCGTGACATGGGACGACGGCGCTGCGGATGATAACTGGAGCTCCACTGCCAACTGGGACGGCGATGTCGCCCCGGTCAACGGTGATTCAGTGGTGCTTACAGCTACGACGCAGAGTTATCTCGATTACGCATGGACGATTGAAAGCGGCGAGTCTTTGACTGCGGAAACTGCGGTGCTCACTGGTAACGGCTATGGGGATGATTTAAGTATCGTAACGGGTGGCACATTAACGTTGGCGACCGGAGGAACGATGAATATCGGCTTTATGCGACCTCGCTCGGATGCAACGAGCGGTGGCGATTTTATGATCCAGCCTGGAGCATCGTTGAATACGATGGTGTATGGCTTATCCAGTAAAGAACTGAACATCACCTACATCGCTGATGCGGCAGGCGTGACTACGTGGACCAACTCTCTCTCGGGGGCAGGCATATTTAACATTGGTGGAGACCATTTGACGGTCGATCTGACCAACTACGACATCGCGAACGGCAGCACGTTGATTCTTGCTGATTATGCTGCGGCGGGCGACTTGAACGGCACCACGTTTGCCAGCGTCACCCTGACCGAGGGATGGAATGGAACGATCGACTACGCTTATGACCAAGGCAGCGGTGATCTCGCGATCGCTTTAAAAAATATCACTCCTCCTGGACCACCCATCACTTGGGACAATTCCGGAAATGGCAATTGGACCGATGCCACAATGTGGGTCGGTGATGTAGCTCCCGTTACCGGGGACGGCAAGGATGTAGATATTGACTTTGGAACCGGCAATTATGACGTGAATTTTAATACCACTTATACTGTTGAAAGTGGTCGAACCCTTGAATCAAGGACAAGAAAAACAGGATTTCACCCTGAACTGGCAATCCAAGCCGGGAGCGCTTTGACGTTGGCGACTGGTGGAACCATCGACCTTGCTTTCATGAGGCCTCGTGCGACTGCTGACTTTACTATCGAAGCGGGTGCCACTTTGAATACGGACATTTATGGCTTGGGGAATAACACTTTGAATATCACTTATACTGCGGATGCTGCAGGGGTGACTACGTGGAACAACTCAGACATTTTTGATCCGAGACTCGACAACCTGATTGTTGACCTGAGCAACTATGATACCGCGAACGGAGACACGCTGGTGCTTGTCGACTATGGCTCATTGGTAAACGGTTATGAGTTCGCGTCGGTTACTCTTACAGAGAGTTGGTCGGGCACGATCGACTACGCATATGATCAAGGCGGCGGCGATTTGGCGATTGCGCTGACAAATATTTCGATTCAAGCACTCGACGAGACCGCACAGGGAACCCCGCACAGTTGGCTCGATTTGTATGGTCTCGTCACTGGCGGCGATTATGAAGCGGCCGATCTGCTCGATTCTGATGGTGACGGCAAACTCAATTGGGAGGAATACCGGGATGGCACCGATCCGACGGGCGTGGGCGTGGCCGCACCGATTCCTTTCACTTTGGTGGAGGGCACGAACGGCGATCCAGATACGCTGACTTTTTCGCCGCCCAATACGGCATGGCATATCGAAGCGTCGACCGACGACACCGTATGGGGTGTGGTGCCGCACATGACCTTTGTCGTGAATGCCGACGGAACGATTACGGCGAGTGTTGAAGCGCTGCCTGCCTTGAATGCTGGTGGAACGTATCGCGTGATCGAAACGCAAAAAAACCGCAAGCTGGTCATCTTCTTGACCGAAGGGCAGTCGAATATGGAGGGCGCCAGCAGCAATGCATCGTCGAATGTGTATGGGATGGAGGATCACCCGCTGCCGAATATGCTGCAGCTGTCCCGTGCCCGTCCGAGAGATTTTTATGACGTAGGCGCAGAGAATGAGTTGATTCGGGCATTTCAACCCTTGCAAACAACCTTCTATGATAACTCAGTCGCTGAGGCTCAATACAAATCCAATTCGTATACCGCTCTCGATTTCTATTTTGCGCGTGCGTATGCCGCGGATCATCCTGATGAGGATGTTCTCATTCTTAAAAATGCCGTGGGCGGCACTGGCTTCCGAAATAATAATTGGAATGACGGAGACGTGCTGGATTTGAATGTGACGCCTTTTCTCCAGACGGCCTTGGCTCAGGTGAGCGGTGAATATACGACGATTGAATTCGGCGGTATTCTCTGGCACCAAGGGGAAGCCGATGCGAGCGCATCTGAAGTATATGGGGCCAATCTGGTTGCGCTGGTCGCGAGACATCGGGGCTACGTCGAAGCCGAGATCGCAAACAGCAGCGCGCCGTTTATCTGCGGAACCATGGTGTCCCGCTGGATTGAGGATCGCTCTTTAAATTATGAGGTGGATGCGGTTCATCGCGATATCGCCAACCTGGTCCCAAATGCCGACTTCGTCGATTTGAGCGATTTGGACCAGGAGGGTTGGTCGCTCACCAATCACTTCCTAGTGGATGAATATAAAACCATCGGAGCGCGCTACTATCAGAAGTGGCTCGAAGTGCAGGGCATCACAGGCAAGGGCACACCACGGGCGTGGTTGGATGCCTACGGACTGGTTGTCGACGGCGACTATGCGGCTGCCGATGTGCTTGATTCCGACGGCGACGGTAAACTCAATTGGGAGGAGTCTCAGTATGGAACGAACCCTGCAGGGCATTTGCCGACCGAGCCATCTGTGCTGAACTTGCAAGTAGGCAACCCCAGCTCCGATGACAGCCTCACATTTATGCCGCCCAATACCGCGTGGGTGCTTAAAGTCTCTGCAGACCTGAGTCAGTGGGATGACGTCAGCGAAGCCTTATTTACGATTAATGCCGATGGTTCGGTCACCGTGAATGCCGAGCACAATGGAGCGCTTTCAAAGCGCTTCTATAAACTGGTTGAGACCGGTTGGTAGGGGGGGCGTTGGAAGTTGAAAGTTGAGCGTTGGCCAGAGTACTTCAGTGAGGAGTGAGGAGTGGTCTATGGTTAAAATCACTTCCCAGCAACCAACATCGATCTCTCAAATCACCATTCAAACTTTCATACCCTTCGCACCTTCCCACTTTCATACCCTTCCCACACCAGCAACGCTGGTTTGCCCCCTCTAAACAGAGGGTAGGCAGTGCCCCGCAGTCGGGCTATTATGAAGGCACTCTCGGAATACGCAGCGCTTCCTTTGTCGCTCGTATTCGGAAAATTTCGATTCATTTAAGATATTTATGAAGCATCTCGTTTATTCCATCAGTGCGGCCCTGTTTGTGGGGCTTTCCGCAGCACCTCTTGTGGCAGAGGCATCGCCACAGCCAAACATTGTGCATATCATGGTCGATGACCTTGGTTCACAAGATATTGAGAGCCACAGAATCAATGGGGATCCGGTCTATGAAACGCCGCACTTGGATCGTTTGACACGCATGGGGCGTCGCTTCACGCATGCATATTCGCCGGCTCCGAGTTGTGCACCCTCGCGCGTGGCCTTTTTGCGCGGTCAGCACCCGGTCAATACCGGCGTGTATCATGTATCTGGCGGGCGGATCCCGCGCGCATGGCATCCTCAGAGCCAGCGTGTCTGCCCTTACTATGTGTATGGATTACCGCTGGAGGAACCGATGATTCCTGAGACATTAAAGCGGGCGGGCTATTACAGTGGGCACGTGGGGAAATGGCATGCTGGGGGCAAGTCGGCTGGCTATCCGTTTCCTCTGGATCAGGGATTTGATTTCGGATTTACCGAAAACGAGCGCGGGCATAAATATTATAACGATCCTGATCTGTGGGATCCCAAAGATGGTAACAAAAATGCGTTCTTTGGCTCGTGGGGCCGGATGCAACCCGATCGCTTATCCGATTTCGCCACGACGGACCCTCAGGACCGTTTTCAACTGAACGCCGAAGGGCGTCCGTTTGATAAGCCACTCGATTTGGCGCTCGGGTTTATCAAAAAAAATAAAAACAAGCCGTTCTTTTTGAATTATTGCCCGTATTATGTGCATGGCCCGATTCAGGCACGTAACCGCGAGCGCTTTGAGCACTATCTGGAAAAAATGGGCTACCCCTTTCCGACGGACCCCGGCACGATCTACAAAGATATTCTCGGGCATAGTAACCCGTATTATGCAAGTATGGTGGACGAAGTGGATTGGATGATCGGTCAAGTGATCGAGTATTTGGAAGTGACCGATGATCCGCGCAATCCGGGACATAAGCTGATTGAGAACACCTATGTGATTGTGGATTCGGACAACGGCGGTGTGCTGCCCTATACTGACAATCTACCCTTGCGCGGCGGGAAGCAAAACACCTGGGAGGGTGGGGTGCGCATCCCATTTCTCGTCCGTGGCCCTGGCGTCCCTGCCGGCACGGTGTGTGACACACCGATCAACCTGATTGATTTATACCCCACCTTTATGGCAATGGCCGGAGTGGCACCAGATCCATCCCTCGAATTGGATGGCTGTGACCTCTTACCCTTGATCCACGGTGAGTCAGATCGCGCGCTACTGAGCGATGGCACCGAGCGTGAGTCGTTGTTTTGGTATTTCCCCTGGGATGCGCATATGTCGGCAGCGATTCGTAAGGGCGACTGGAAACTGGTGAATCACTACGTCGCCCCGCAGGGTGGAAAGGCCAAGCATGCGGCTCAATTGTTTCGTCTCTATGATGGCGCCGATACAACGATGGACTTGAGTGAGGCCAACAATGTGGCGGATCAATATCCCGAAAAACTGGCCGAATTGCTGAGTGATTTGAACGAGCAAATCGCAGCCCCCGGTGCGCCGCTGCCGTATCGCAATGCCAGCGCCGATTTTGAGTCTGAGGCTCAAGCATGCCCAGCCATACTGGAATTGGGCTCTGTGGAGGATCGTGTGTGGGCGACCTTTGAAACTGGCGCAGGCAAAAGTCCAATCGTGAGCGCACAACTCATCTATACGCTGAACCCGAAACAGTTTGATACGACCCGAGGCAATCGAGAAGAATGGTTTGCGGCTCCCGCGATCGTCTCTACTGGGCGGGTCGAAGCGACCATGCCCCCAGGGGCAACGCATGCCACCTTCAGTATGGTGGACGCGAATGGCTTCTTGCTCACCGCCGAAGAGATGCCTGCAGTGACGGACGTCGGGCACCAAGTGCACGACTCGGCGATTTTGCAAGATGGCTATGCGTACCGGCCAGGGATGTTCGCTTTGATTCGACTCGGCGAAAAAGCGCAGGCAGCCGCGCGCCAGCAGGGGGCGGATACCTCCGCATTGAATGCTGCGCTCGCACAAGCAAAGGCACAGCTTGCAGTGGATCCCGTGCAGGAGACAGCAATGACGGATGCGATTCGCAGTCTGCGTGCAGCGATTCGCACTCAGGCGGGCGCACCGCAATCCAAGCATCCATTGATCAACCGCTTTCCGACCGATCCACGTTTTTAGCAGCCACTTGCGAACGCAAGCGGTGTGGCCCCTTTGATTTTTAAACAAGCGACTAAGATGAACAACAGATTTTTAAGAGTTAAGACTGCGATGCTTGCAATCGCTCTAGGATCCATCAGCAGCCCCGCCGCACTCAATGCAGCACCGGCGGCTCCAAAGCCAAACATTGTGCACATTATGGCGATGATTTGGGCTGGCAGGATATTGCCAGTCATAAAATCGACGGCAACGCGATCTATGAAACGCCGCACCTCGACCGCCTCACGCGGGAAGGGCGGCGCTTCACGGATGCCCATTCACCAGCGCCGACCTGCGCACCTTCGCGTGTGTCGTTCTTGCGCGGTCAATATCCTGCGAATACCGGTGTTTATCATGTGATGGGGGGGCGGATTCCACGCGCGATTTCTAAGACCGTTCCGCACCTTGCGCCATATTACATCTATGGTCTTCCCGTGGAGGAACCAACGATTGCTGAAGTCTTGAAACAGGCGGGCTATGTGACTGGCCATGTCGGCAAATGGCATGCGGGCGGTAAATCGGCGGGCTATCCGTTTCCGCCGGATGTGGGGTTTGATTTCGGGCATACCGAGGTGAACGGACAGCGGAAAATTTGTAACGACTCGGATTTGTGGCGACCGGAAGACCGCATTAAAAATAACTGGGCTGGCTCGTGGGCGCAAATGAAGCCCGACCGTATTTCGGACTTTGCAACCGATGCTTCGGACGATCCGTATCAGCTCGACGAGGACGGTCGTCCGTTTGATAAGCCGCTCGATATGGTGCTCGGTTTTATGGACAAGTATAAAGATCGTCCCTTTTTCATGAACTATTGCCCGTTCTACGTGCATGGCCCGTTCGGCACCCGCGATCGCAAACGCCTGGAGCTGTATTGTGAAAAAATGGGATTCGAGTTTCCGACCGACTCGGGCACGATCAATCCTGGCATGACCGGACAATCCAATCCCTATTATGCGAGTATGGTGGATACGGTGGACTGGATGATCGGTCAGGTGGTGAACTATCTGGAGGAGACCGACGACCCGCGCAACCCGGGCCACAAGCTGATCGACAACACCTATATTATTGTCGATTCCGATAACGGTGGCTACATCGGTGCGCCCAAGGAATGGATCACGGACAACAGCCCCTTGCGCGGCGGAAAAATGAGCAGTTACGAGGGGGGTATTCGTATTCCCTTCATCGTTCGCGGCCCAGGCGTTGAAGCTGGTTCCACCTGCGACACTACGATCAATTTGATTGATCTGTTCCCCACATTTATGGAGATGGCCGGAGCTGAAAGCGATGTGGACTTGGAGCTCGACGGTAGTGATATCCTACCGCTCATCCATGGCACCTCCGATCAGGTGATTCAGGCCGATGGCAGCGAGCGGGACACACTTTACTGGTTTTACCCGGCTGAAAGCCACATGACGGTGGTGATGCGCAAGGGCGACTGGAAGTTAGTCAATAATCTAGGAGTAGGCTATCTTGGCAAACACGCAGGTGTGGATCAACAGAACGGCTTGGAGCTCTTCCGAATCGTAGCTGCGGATGGCTCCAATGGTGATTTGGGTGAACGCGAGAATCTAGCGAGTCAATATCCGGAGAAGCGCGATGCGATGCTCGCTGAAATGGATGCCTTTTTGACTGCCTCCAAAGTGACGATGCCATACCGGAATCTGAAGGTTGCAACCGCAGAGGAGCGTGCGGCGTCGCCCGCTGTTTTAGAGCTCGGGTTGGATGAAGATCGCGTTTGGGTGACACTCGAAACCGGTGCAAGCCTGGCGGCTATTGTTGAAGCGCAGCTTATTTACACCCTCAATCCGAAGCCATTTGATACCACGCGGGGGCATCGAGAGGAGTGGCTTCCAGCTCCGACGAAAATCAGTCAGGGGCGCGTCGATGCAGTGATGCCTCCAGGCGCCACCCATGCGCTGTTTTGCATGCGTGATGCCAATGGCTTTCTCGTGACCTCAGAGCCGATGCCGGATCTGCAGGAAGCGAACTACGCCGTGAAGGACTCGACGATTGTGCAGGATGGCTATGCCTATAAGCCCGGGCTGTATGCATTGATCCAACTCGGCAAGCAGGCGCAGGCTTCGGCAAGCCGGGCAGGCTTGGATGTCTCGGCTTTGAACGACTCCATTGCAAAGGCGCAGGCTCAATATGTCACAGAGACAATAGAGGAACAACCGATATGCGATGCGATTCGCTCGCTGCGCGGGGCGATCCGTGATTTAAAGGGGACTCCGGAAGCCGAGCATCCATTGATCAACCGCTTTCCGACTGATCCGTTGTTTTAGGCTCGGTAGGATCGCGGGAGTGTCAGGCATAGAGAATAATAGACCTAATACACAAGTCGGAGTGATATGGATTTTCCTAGATAAGCTCCTTCCCTTACCAAGGGAAGGTGGCTCGCGGAGCGAGACGGAAGGGTTCTCAGCCGAGCCTCAGCGTTCTTTTACTAGCTCGACATAAATGACAGAGAAAAACCCCTCCGTCTCGGCAGACCGATCCACCTCCCCTTCGCAGGGGAGGAGTTTTTAATAGTGCATTTATAACGTCAACTTAAAGAGGTGAAGATATGTCGGAGGATATGCTTGGTAGGGGAGCTTTAAGTGTAGGATTCATTGAATTTAGATATGCCTTCAATTAACCACACTGTATGAAATTGAGTCAGGTCATTGCCTTTGTGGTTGGAAGGATCATGGATATGCCAAGTCAGGGACCTGAGGCCTGAGGCCTGAGGCCTGAGACGTGAGGACAGGCAGGACGGAGATATTTAACCTTCATACACTTCCCACCTTAATACTCTTCCCACACCAGCTTTGCTGGTCCCCCCTCTAAACGAAGG
>Ga0209194_1002184_pt1 | contig 10825 bp, 12 predicted proteins | sample COGITO_mtgs_1004_FD_184787 | JGI IMG/M metagenome (GOLD analysis project Ga0209194, IMG submission 184787) | Pelagic marine microbial communities from North Sea - COGITO_mtgs_100413 (SPAdes) (version 2) | ecosystem: Environmental > Aquatic > Marine > Epipelagic ...
CCGACTTTAAAGCTTAACAAAGCGCAACGTCATGCGATCAGTTTCGCCAATAGCAGCATACTTTTCTCTGTTGTTATCTTTCTCGCGAAAACTGGGGGGCAGAGACCAAACACCTTTGGAGTGATCCTTGGTATCTTTGGCATTAGCGTTGATTTCAGACTGTGCCACAAGCTTAAAGCCCATGCTCTCGGCCAATTGAATCAAATAGGCTTCTGGCACATAGCCCTGTTCAGCAGCTTGCTTAACATCGGCATCCGGCGCAGCGCGATGCTGCACAACGCCGAGCACACCACCTTTTTTCAAAACACGGCTAAATGACTTGTAAGCTTGCTCTATGCCACCGAAGCGTATCCAGTTATGGCTATTTCTAAAAGTCAGGACCATATCCTGGGAATTGCTGGCAACCTTGGTTAAGTAACCTTCATCTTCGAAAACTTCAGTTTTAACCTGACCATAGACCTCAGGATTTGCCTCAAGATTAGCCACATATCTGTTGTGCACATTGCGCATATAGTCAGAGGGATTGTCGGCACCAAAACTGGCAACCGTTAACTGGCCGTAATCTTTTAACGCCGGCGCGAGAATTTCGGTGTACCAGCCGCCGCCCGGGAGTATTTCAAGCACCTTCATGCCGGGCTTTAAACCAAAAAACATCAGGGTTTCTTTGGGGTGACGCTGACTATCCCGGGCCTTATTTTTGGCACTGCGGTGACCACTAGCAATGGCATTGTCGATCAGTGGGCCGACTTCGGATTCAGAACTAGAAACAGCATTGGCATTGAGCGATAACAATGAAAATGTAATGGCCAATAACGACGCTAATACAGTCATCTTTGTATTTTTTTTCATGTTTGACCTTCCTATTAAGGTTTAATTTTCATTCACTATCGCATACCTCCCGCAACTCTAGTACTGCGCCAGTAATTTATTTTTTCAAAATAATAGTCCGGGAAATTGCCCTGCCCTGCCGATAGAAACGAATTAGCACAGGCGTGTCCAGAGGTAACTCTCGGACTACCTGTTCGTATTCATCGCGGTCATCAATACGACTGTAGCCCAGCTGCAAGATCACGTCACCGCGATTTAGGCCTGACTCCGAGCCCGCCGAATCGGGTGAAACCTGCTCTATCACCACACCGCCGCGAATACCGAGCGAGCTCATTTCACGATCACTGAGATCGGCAATCACTAGGCCGAGACGGTCACTGCCATCGTCAGAACCAGCGACACTAGAATCACCGCTATCAAGGCGTCCGATTTCGATGGTTAATTTCTTTAATTTGCCCTTGCGGTAAAACTCTACCGGCGCTTTCTTTTCTGGAGCCAACATGCCGACAACATGAGGTAAATCCCCCGAGTCAATAATCTGCTGCTTGTTAAACCGTACTATGACATCACCGGGCTTAATCCCGCCTTTGTCTGCTGGACTGTCCGGTTCAACGGCGTTGATTAGTGCACCCTGAGGTCGGTCCAAATCCAGTGATCGAGCTAAATCTTTATCCACATCCTGAATCACCACACCAAGCCAGCCGCGCTGCACTTCACCATTTTCCTTAAGCTGTTCTATAACACCGACGGCGACACTGGTAGGAATAGCAAAAGAGAGGCCAATAGAGCCCCCGGAGCGGGAATAGATCTGTGAGTTGATACCCACCACTTCGCCGTCCAGATTAAACAGTGGACCACCGGAATTGCCCGGATTAATCGCCACATCGGTCTGAATAAAAGGCACATAGTTTTCCCCTTTTTCAGTGGGAATACTGCGCCCTATGGCACTGACGATACCGACGCTAGCGGAATAGTCGAGACCAAAGGGAGAGCCTATGGCCAGCACCCATTCACCGACCTTAAGCTGATCTGGCACGGCCAGCTTGAGGGTGGGTAAGTTGTCCGCCTCGACCTTGAGTAAGGCGAGATCTGAGCGACGATCTTTGCCCACCACTGTGGCTGTAAATTCACGTCGGTCAGAAAAGCGCACAACAATCTCATCGGCGCCATCGATTACATGATGATTGGTAACAATGTAGCCATCTTCGGAGATCACAAAGCCGGAACCCATAGCCATTACCGGGCGCTGAGTTTGCGGCCGTTGACGCTGCTGAAATAGATCCCGAAAGATCTCCGGAATCTGGCCCGGTGCAACCTGCGCCGACCTGCTCTTACTGGCTTTCTGTACCGTATTGATTTTCACTACAGCAGCAGAAGTATCTTCAACTAATTGGGTGAAGTCCGGCAGCTGGGCAAGCGCACTAAGGGGGTTAAAAACAAGACATACAAAGGAAGTAACAAGTAAAAGTCTTTTAAGCACGAAGTGTTCTCCAAAAATTAATTTAATGTTTCACTGTCAATCAAAACAATCTTTCTCAAATAGCATAGTCAATTTAGAGTACGGCAGGAGTTGGAATTTCGATTCTCAAATAGTGGTTGTTGGGCAAGGCTTTAGCCTATCAAAGTGAGATAACTTTGGGGACCTGAATAGATCAGACAGCAGAGTTAAAAAATAGTTAGCGCTTGTTACAACTCTTCTTTTAAACAAGGGCTACCGAACAATTCGCTCAATGTTGAAAATTGAGAATATTGGGCTGGATCTGTTCTTCCATAAGAACAGGATTAAAGCGCACATCATCGCGCTTTCTCACACTGTGAAAGTTAACCAGTAGGCCACCTAACACCAGCCCGCCAAAGGCACCCCCAACCGCCTGCCAGTCACTGCCAGAAAACAGCCAGGCGCCACCTATAGCAGTAAAAATTGGCAATAGATAAACCAACAGAGAAGCCATTACGATAACGTCTTCGGGAATGCCTATGGTCACTGACTGGCCCACGGTGAATTCCTCTGAGGACCGCTTGTTGCGCAACACACGGATGCTAACAGTCTTGCCCGCCAGCTTAGAGAGGAATTTTTGCCCACAGCCCTTCTCCGCCACACAGACTTCACAGGCAGACTTCTGAATTGTCTCAACCCAAAGGCCATCGGACTCAACCGCAACAACAACACCAGTTTCAAGAATCATAGAAGCGCCGCTCTAGGGTGAAGGGGATATTGATGGAGACGGTGAGGACGGCAGAGAAGGCGACATCGAGATAGCACTGGCAATTTGGTTTGCCGTGGCGCGAGGGATTTCACCCACCACGCAGATCGCATATTCCTGATTATTGATATCCGCCTTGGTTAGCACCGCCACGGTAGCACCCAGATTGGCATCTATGGCCGGCAGGGAGCGCCCTGGGTCAATATCGATAAATACTGAAAAAACCGCGAGACCATCGGTAAACATCATCGATTCCTGACCGTCTGTATCGGCAATTTTATGGGAGGCCATAACAAACCCAGGGGGCAGCCACTGAGTGCTCCAGCTGGATGTCGAGGTGGTGATTTGACGGTTGTTATCGATACAGTTGCTTTGATCCAGAGCAACATCATCAAAGTTGCTAGCCTCTAGATCGAATCCTAAGTCAGCCAGAGATCCACCGATACTGATATCAACAAACTGGAAACGCTCAAGAGGCTTGCCGGTATGGCTCATTAACACCGACTGCAGCAGCAGACCGGACTCTTTATCTATGGCCACAACATAGCCGTAACGATGCTTATCTTTGGGTAGCACATGCACCATTACCACTCGGCGATTGGCGATTCGCCCCTCGCCCTTGATGTGAAATTCGTAAAAGTCTTCTAGACGGGCATAACTCTGGTCGTTGATTTTGTAGGCACTGCCGCGCAGCAACATATCACCAGTGCGCAAACAGTCGACATTGTCAGAGCGGCTCAGGGCGTTGCGCTGGGCACCGTCCATATGCTGAATACGCTCGTAGATCTGACCATCACGAACCCCGTGAGAGAGCTTAACGCTGGTTAAATTGCCGCGGTATTCGTAGGTAAATAAGCCCTGATAGCTTAGTTCCCGTGACGCTTTGGCCATTTTCGACATCAGGTCATGGGCCGATTCCATCTGCGCCGCAAATAATGGCCCATGTAGCAAAACGGCGGCTACTAGAGCCGCCACTTTGATTTTTTTAACTAATCTTAAAAACACCATTATTGCGAGTTATTCCTTTTTGGCTGCTGCCTCAGTTTCATTTAAGCGAGCAAATGGCAACATTCCCTGATTACTGTTTAGAGCCGCATGATTCGAGTGCTTGGCCATCACATCATTCATATAAGCGCGCAGTTGGGCTTCCGAATAATTGCGCTCAGCCTGTTGGCGAACCTCAATTACCGGAGTCACGAACTGTGAGTTCTTGTTGTTGCCACCGGCACTGACTGTGCGAGCGTTAATAATCGGCTGAAAGCCTGAGGGAAACTGTATAGCCGGGCCCGTATTCTCTTCATTGACCTGTTCAACACCGGCAAACTCGGATACTGGCGCAATGCTGTCTAGGGGACTATTGAGCTGCTGAACACCAAACACGGCGACCAGGGCAACTGAGGCGGCTATAGCAAAACGCCCTGCAGATCCGGCGAATACCGCGAGACCGCCCTGACGATGAGCTGGCTCTTCATCTATTGCGGCGGAAATAGCAGCTGAGTAATCGATTGAGGCAATGGCGGCATCACCTTTGATAGCTGAGGAAACCATATGGTAGCGCTTCCACTTGTCGCGCAGCTCAGAGCCCTCAGAGACCTCTTTAAGCAGGCGGTGCAGTTCAATATCTGTAGCCTCTCCATCCATTAGCGCGGAGAGTGATTGATCTAAGCGTTCCTTGTGATCGCTCATTAATTTACCTCGTAAACACGAAAGTTAGTTGCCTTAACACATGCCATAACAATGACAGGGTTCTGCATACAGTGAGGGTAAGACCCACGTTTATATAAAAGGTTCATCATTCTTTTAATGCCCCTCAACTAATTCGACTACTCGTGCATCAATCGCTTCCCTTCCACGAAAAATACGCGACCTAATAGTGCCCACAGGGCAGTCCATAACCGCGGCAATATCTTCATAGCTCAGACCTTCATATTCACGCAGAGTCACCGCTGTACGCAGATCCTCAGGCAATTCGACAATAGCCTGGTTGATCGCCACTTCAAGCTGATCGCGAAACAACTGATTCTCAGGAGAGCTGTGATCTTTCAGTTGATCACTGCCAGAATAATACTCCGCATCATCGAGATCAACATCTGAGGATGGCGGTCTTCTGCTGCGTGCGACCAAATAGTTTTTTGCGGTATTCACGGCAATGCGATAGAGCCAGGTATAGAACTGACTGTCGCCACGGAACTTAGGCAGTGCACGGTAAGCTTTGATAAAAGCCTCCTGTACCACGTCTCGCACCTCATCACTGTCGCGGATAAACCGCGCCACGATGGCATGTACTTTATATTGATATTTTAGAACCAGCAGATCAAAAGCGCGCTTATCGCCTTTTTGAACTCTGACAACCAATTGCTGGTCAGTGGGTTCTGTTTTTTGTTCTGTCATCTAGCAATCCATTTATCCTACAAATCCAGTTTATTATCTTTATATGCCACGTTCATAAAGCGATAAAAGTTAACCCCAACCATAGACAGACCGCTGGGTCTCAATTTAGTTCGCTTGCGACTTTGGCTTATACTATCATGCTGCGTCAACCTATTGTGGCCAGCAAATGAAACCAACCAATTTATATGACGTGCTGATTATTGGTAGCGGCGCGGCAGGCCTAACCGTCGCCCTGCAACTAGACCCAAGTCTGCGCGTCGCACTTATCAGCAAAGCCACATTACAGGGTGGCGCCTCTTGGCTCGCTCAGGGTGGCATAGCCGCAGTTATCGACAAAGATGACAGCGCTGAAGCCCATATAGCTGACACCCTAGCTGCAGGTGCTGGCCTCTGTCATGAAGACGCCGTGCGCTTTGTGGTTGAAAATGGACCCAAGGCCGTGCACTGGCTAATCGACAGTGGTGTCGACTTTACCAAGGAAGAGGGAGATGAAAGCTATCACCTCACTCAGGAGGGCGGCCACAGTCATCGCCGCATTCTCCACACAGCCGACGCCACCGGCAAAGAAATCACTAGCACCTTAGTCGAACGTGCACTGGCCGCGGAAAACGTGCAAATCTTTGAACACCACTGTGCCGTTGACCTAGTCACTCAAGCCGACAGAAGCTCGCGTAAAATTCGCTGCACCGGCGCCTACATTCTCGACATCGAAAGCGGCGACGTTGAGCTTCTGCAAGCAAAAAGTGTTGTTCTAGCATCCGGTGGCGCCAGCAAAACCTACCTTTATACCAGCAATCCAGACGGTGCCAGCGGTGATGGTATAGCGATGGCCTGGCGTCGCGGCTGTCGCGTCGGCAACCTCGAATTCAATCAGTTCCACCCCACCTGCCTCTATCATCCCAAGGCCAAGTCCTTTTTGATCACCGAAGCTCTGCGTGGTGAAGGAGCAATCCTTAAGCTGCCTGATGGCACGCCGTTCATGCAGAACTTCCATGCTGATGCCGAGTTAGCCCCAAGAGATGTGGTAGCACGGGCCATTGATCATGAGATGAAACGCCTCGGCAGTGACTGCCTGTATCTAGATATTAGCCACAAACCAGCTGATTTTATTATCGAGCACTTCCCTACTGTCTATAAGCGCTGCCTAGAATTTGGTATCGACATCACCACTACGCCTATCCCAATAGTTCCCGCTGCCCACTATACCTGCGGCGGCATTGTGGTGAATACCAAGGGCCAAACGGATCTGCGCAACCTCTACGCCATCGGCGAGAGTGCTTTTACCGGCCTTCACGGCGCTAATCGCATGGCCAGTAATTCGTTGCTGGAATGTTTAGTCTATGCCCAGGCCGCGGCCAGTGAAATCAATCACCTAAATGACAACATTTCCCAGCCAGACTTTGTTCGTCCATGGGATGAATCACAGGTTGAGTACTCAGATGAGAATGTGGTGATCTCGCACAACTGGGATGAGTTGCGCCGCTTTATGTGGGATTACGTCGGCATTGTGCGCACGGATAAGCGTCTGCAGCGCGCTCAGCACCGCATTCACTTGTTACAAAAAGAGATTCAGGAATACTACAGCAACTATAAAGTGGGCCGTGACCTACTGGAACTGCGCAATCTGGCCACAGTGGCTGAATTGATTATTCGCTGCGCCCTGCAGCGCAAAGAGAGCCGCGGACTGCACTACACCCTCGATTATCCGAACCTGGCACCAATCGCCAAAGACACTATTCTAGTGCCGATCAATTTTGCCGGTCAGGATGTGATTATCAACCTCGATTAGGTTCGCTATCTAATAGTTCTTTCGATCAGCAGCATGCGCAGTAGTCGATGCTGCGGCGCTGACAGACTATCTGTCGGCAGCACCCGAACAATCTGCCGCCCCTGGGGCAACTTAAAATACGCGATCACCAAATGACGAGTGACAAACTGGGTCGGCGTCAGAACCAACTCCAATGTCTGCGACCCTGACACCAGCCGCCAACGATCGTCACTAGCGTCCAGCAGAATCAATTTCTCCGGACACTGACCACGGTAATCCACGATTAGCCAACAGGCCGCGAAACCGAGACACAGCAGTGCCGACGGCTTGACCCAAATTAATAGCGGCAACACAGCGATCAGCGCAGCAGCTATGGCAACTAAACCAAGCCGTGCACAGAGATAATAAAATGAGGGACTAAGCTGAAACTCAGCCGAGTTGGGCGCGAGACTCATGGATGATCTGCACTATCCTTTGCATATCGGGACTATCCGGCGACTGACGCTTCATCAGCCACATAAACAGAGACTGATCTTCACTCTCCAGTAACACCTCAAAGCGCAGCTGATCAGCTTCTTCCAGCGTCTCGTAAACGTTCTCAACAAAGGGTTCAAGAATCAGGTCGAGCTCTAACATGCCGCGGCGACAAGCCCAGCGCAGACGATTTTTATTCATAGCTAATCAATCATTGTTTTAAAGGCGCATTATAAGAGACAATCATTCAATAACATACACAGTCGACAAAGGATTGACCATGACTCCGCAAATATCTTCCAGTGACGAGTCTGGGAACAGCACAGCAGTACGCAGCTATATCAAATTATCGGGCCCCGACAGCAGCAAGTTTTTACAGGGACAGGTCACCTGCGATATGGACAGCCTCAGCCCATCAAACAGCGTTGACGGCGCACACTGCACTCCCAAGGGCCGAATGGTATTTCTATTTACCGCCCACAGTGATGATGGTGACATTATTTTAGAGGTCCACCCCTCGGTCATTGATAGCGCCCTCGCCAGCCTAAAAAAATATGCGGTATTTTTCAAAGCTGAGATCACGGATGTCAGCGACAGCTATTCAAATAGCCAGCCCCCGCTCTCGGATCTAGAGCGACTGCGCGCAGGCCGTGCCGAGGTGGTTGGCGAGACCGTCGAAATGTTTATTCCTCAGATGCTCAACCTCGATGCCCTTGGTTACCTCAACTTTAAGAAAGGCTGTTACACAGGCCAAGAAATTGTTGCCCGCGCCCACTATCGCGGTGCAGTGAAACGGCGCATGCATCACCTAGCGCTGTGCACAGACACAGTCCCCAGTCCCGGCGATGAAATCAAAAATAGCGACGGCAAGAGCATCGGCAATATTGCCAGCGCAGTGAGAGTCGATGATGACAAGGTCGAAATACTGGCGGTGATCAATGATAAACACAGCGACGCTATTGAAATGCAGATTGCCGAACAAGCACTGACTGCCGTCACCCATCTGCCCCTACCTTACGAGATCCCAGCCAGCCCGTGAGCGAGTTATTCGGCTGGGTAACAGATCATCAACAACTGCTGGTCTGGGCTGGCATTGTTTCACTGATTGTATTTATTCTCAGCCTGCTAACCCTGCCCTGGTTAGTCGCGCAAATCCCCGAAGATTATTTTTTACCAAAAAAGCGCCAGCCCACCCAGTGGAAACAGCTGCATCCGGTTATTCGTTTATTCGCGCTAATCGGCAAAAATGTCATTGGCTGTGGATTAATCCTGGCCGGTTTGGTAATGCTGCTTTTGCCTGGCCAGGGAATTCTTACTCTGGTGATGGGGCTGCTGTTGGTGGACTATCCGGGCAAATTTAGGCTGGAGCGCAGGCTAGTGAAAACACCGGCGATACTAAATAGTCTTAATTGGTTACGCAGAAAAGCCAAGAAGCCGCCTCTGGTGATGTAGATATAAAACAGCACTGAAATTTCTCCCTGCGGTCGAAATGACAGAATCACGTGACCCCGCCAGAGCGCAGCAACGAGGGACCTCAAACGCCCAGCCCACTCCCAAATTCAACAACTCCAACAACCACTCACCCAGCCCCCTCAGCCACATAACCCACCTTCCCCAAAACCACCTCATTACCCGCCCGCGGAGCCAATGGAATATTCCGCGCCAACAGTAAACTCATCAGCGCCATCCCCGACCCCATCAAAAACACTAACATCGGCGACACCAGCCAGACCAATCCAAACAGCGCCGGAATAATCACCGCAGCAATATGGTTAATGGTAAAAGCCACACCAGCAGTGGAGGCCATATCCGCCGGATCAGCGATCTTTTGAAAGTAGGTTTTAATCGCAATCGCCAGTGAGAAAAACAGATGATCTGCCACATAGAGCCCGGCTGCCCAGTTGGCGTCATCGACAAAAGCGTAAGCGGTAAACACACAGAACAGACCGCAGTACTCAAAGGTCAGTGCCCGGCGCTCACCAATGCGCCCCACCAGCGCGCCAATACGACCCGCAAAAGCCCAGTTAAAAAGATGGTTAATAATAAACAGCGCGGCAATATTACTGACGCTATAACCAAACTTCTCAACCATCAAGAAACCGGCAAACACCGTAAAGATCTGCCGCCGCGCGCCGCCCATAAAGGTCAGGGCGTAATACAGCCAATAGCGTTTGCGCATCAGCAGCTCTTTGCGCTGGGGTGTTTTGCTTGCGAAGCGCGGAAAACCCAACCACATAAATAATGTCAGCAACAGACAACAGCCACCACCCACCAGATAAATAGCCTGATAACTCAGACCAAAGTAACTTTCAGCCAGCCACAAAAAACTATAGGTCACCAGAGAGGCGATAGAACTCACCGCGATTAGCCGCCCAAGCATCGCCGGTGCTTCTTCAATGCTCAACCACTGCAGAGACAGGGACTGTTTGATAGTTTCAAAATAATGGAAACCCACAGACATCAAAAAAGTCGACAGATAGAGTCCGATCACCGAGGGGAAATAACCGGTTATGGCAACGCCAATACCCAACAGCGCCAGTGAGAAGTAAGCAAAGGTCTGCTCTTTAACAATCAGCAAAACCAGTACCGCAGTAAAGGCTAAAAACCCGGGAACCTCTCGAAGGCTTTGCAACATGCCGATCTCAGCACCGGTAAACGCGGCTTTTTCAATGACGAAATTATTTAACAGCGCCATCCAGGTGGCGAAGGCCAGCGTCATGGCCACCGACATTACAACTAATAGATTTTTTGGCGTCTGCCAGGATTTTGTTACCACTTGTCACACCTCGATTTAGTCATCCCGACAGTGTAATCCAGAACCCATAAATGGATTCGCATTTTGAAGTGCATTTTGCAAAATACGGTTATTTTTTAGCGACCTGCAATCACAAAATCTTTCACCAAATCCATAATATTAATACAAAACAACGAGTTAACTACTCCATCACCACTGACGCCATAGTTACTTAGATTCTGCGACAGGAAGTACGCATTCACCTAACCGCTTTTAATAGCAGAGCCACGCCACTTTTAGAGGTGCGGTTCACTGGGTTTCCGCAGATCGGCATGAGGACGCCGAGGGCTATTATTTTATCGCCGAGGTTCGTATCGACAAACATCAGTTGGACAGTATTCCCCAACTGCACCTCTCCAGCGGCAT
>Ga0209194_1002185_pt1 | contig 10822 bp, 11 predicted proteins | sample COGITO_mtgs_1004_FD_184787 | JGI IMG/M metagenome (GOLD analysis project Ga0209194, IMG submission 184787) | Pelagic marine microbial communities from North Sea - COGITO_mtgs_100413 (SPAdes) (version 2) | ecosystem: Environmental > Aquatic > Marine > Epipelagic ...
TTGCAGTCATATCTATATCTCCAGTGCTGGCTCATTTTCCTATCAAATGATGCAGCAATGAAATCGATTTTACAACTTTAGCTTTGATATCAACTATTTGATCATTTTTTCACCTTGAAAGGGCTGGGCTGTAAACCTAACTTAGCAAAAAAAATTATAGCTAAATGCTCATTTTTAAAGTCGTATGGCAGGCGTCAAAATTTTGCCAAACGCGATAGATCAATTGGTCCTTGGTGCCCTTATCGACCGTTTCCAGGTTAAAAAGCGATATCCTTATAAGCTAATAAGGCTTTTTTGTGTCATTTTTCTCAATTTTGCCGCTATTTTTAGGTGGCGGCAAGCGGTTGCCGTTGTTGGCATGAGGCTTGCAGTTACAGACCTGAGTCTATAACTCGGTATGAGGAAAGCAGTATGACCCAGCCTTTATTGAACCAGTCATTTCTACCACAGTTTGAAGGATATTTTCATCAGTTCTTAGATTGCCTGCCTTTAGGTTTGATCTGGCTTGATCAAAAAGGCTGTGTCAAAAAACAAAATAGCCTTTCAAAAAGATTGCTAGGGGTGTCCTCAAATACTATTGGCCAGCCATGGCGGCAGGTGATTGCTCATTGTTTAGCGCCTGAGTCTAAAAATAGCTATGAAGTGATTTTAAAAAATGGTCGACGTTTAGATGTGACTACACAAGCTGCGCCAAGCTTTGAAAACCCTGGTCTGTTAGAGCAAATTATTTTGTTAAATGACGTGACAGACACTCGTCGATTGCAACAGCAAGTCGATCAAGAAGATCGGCTTCGAGAATTGGGTTTGATTAGCGCCACACTGTCTCACCAATTAAAAACTCCACTAGCCACAGCCTTATTGTATGCAGAGCAGATTGGTCAGTACCAGTTAACGCCAGAACGTCGCACTAAAGCCTGCACAGAAATGGTCAATCAATTGCAATTTATGAATCGACAGATTAATGATCTACTCTTTTTCGTCAAAGGTGATCTACCGGTAGAGCAGTGCCATAACTTAGACGAGCTAGTGCAAGACCTGCAACAAGCGTCAAAAATTGGGTTAGGTGATCGTAAGCTTTGGATAGAGTCGTCGTTAAACATCGAGTGTACTTCTATTTCATGCCATTACGATGCTGTTATTGGTGCTTTATCGAATTTGGTTAATAACGCAAGTGAAGCCTCTGATCCAGGCACGACTATTGTATTAAGAATAAATAGATTGCACTGTGCAGCCGACACAGCCAGTGGTTTTTTTACCTTTGATGTTGTTGATGCTGGGCCAGGTTTTTCAAGCCAGGCGCGTGCATTGTTCGGTAAAAAAGCTTTTTCAACAAAAAAATCAGGCAATGGTATAGGACTTCGTTTTGCTCGGACTGTTGCAGAAAAGCATGGTGGACGCTTGCGATACAGCCCTCAGAAAAGTGGTGCCTGTGTGGGTATAAGCTTACCAATTTTCAGATTAACCTAATTTTTGAGTATATTTCTTCACAATTTTTTGAGTGGTTTTAACAGCGTTTTTAGGGGATAGATTATGTCAAAAGTAGAGCAAAAGGCCAACCAATTGCAAGTGCTTCTAGTTGAGGATGATCGATCGTTACAGGTCGCTATCCGAGAATCATTGGAGCTTGAAAATATACGAGTGCTCTGTGCCGATACAGGTGAGCAAGCGTTATTGTGCTTGCAAGAGCAAAGTGTACACATGGTCATATCAGATATTAATATGCCCAATATGTCAGGTGAAGATCTATTAATGATTATTCGCAAACAATACCCTTATCTACCAGTGATGTTAATGACGGCCTATTCAAGTGTTGATCGAGCAGTAAAAGCAATACAACGAGGCGCGGTAGACTACTTAGCAAAACCATTCTCACTGTCTCAGTTAAATGCCAAGGTGAAACAGTATTCGAAATCCATTGCAGATTATGGTGTGGCAAATACGCCGGTCATGGCCAGTCGTGCCAGCCAATCTACTTTTGCTTTAGCAAGTAAAGTAGCTCAGTCAAATGCAAGCGTGCTTATTACAGGTGAAAGTGGTACTGGTAAAGAAGTGCTGGCTCGATTTATTCATGAAAAATCTAATCGTCATCAAAAGAATTTTATTGCTATAAATTGCGCAGCTATTCCTGAGAATATGCTAGAAGCCATTTTATTTGGTCATGAAAAAGGCTCTTTTACCGGCGCTCACAAAGCTATGCCTGGTAAATTTGAATTAGCAGATGGTGGTACCTTATTGCTCGATGAAGTGACTGAAATGCCAATGGCGCTACAAGCTAAAATACTTCGAGTTTTGCAAGAGAAAGAGGTCGAACGCATTGGTGGAAAACAGCCAATTGCAGTTGATGTTCGAATTATTGCAACAAGTAATAAAGACATAATGACAGAGGTAAGCAATAAAAATTTCCGCGAGGATCTCTACTATAGAATTAACGTTTTTCCTTTACAGTGGGCGCCTTTGCGAGCTCGAAAAGAAGATATTTTACCATTAGCTGAGACTTTTTTAGCTCGCCATGTGGCGTCGAAAATGGTGCAGCCAATATTGAGTAACTGCGCTAAGGAAAAATTACTCGCATACAATTGGCCGGGTAATGTTCGTGAGCTCGACAATGTTATCCAACGCTCGTTGGTGTTGGCGCAAGGAGATCATATCCAAGCAGCTGATTTGCTTATAGAGTTACCTGCGCCACCAATGTCACCAAAACCCTTAATTGGAGTGGTCACGCCAGAGGTGATGCCTATACCAGATGCTCAACAGGTTCTATTCGCCGGTGAAGAGCTTGGTGAGGATTTACGATCACAAGAATTAAAATCCATTATAGATTGCTTGCAAAAGTACAACGGCAATCGAAAAAAGACCGCCGAGGCATTGGGCATTAGCGCGCGAACTTTGCGTTATAAAATTGCCAAAATTAAAGAGTCTTGGCCAGCTATGAGTGATCTGTAATACAGCGACAAGGAGTGTTTGACGATGATTGATTCAATAGGCAGTGGCGCCTCAGTTCAAAGTATTCTAAATAATATTAAGCAGATTCGAGAGGGCTTCGACACTGACTCGAACATGGGTTTTCAAACTCAAATTAATAATACAAATGATGGCGACTCTTTTCAAAACACTTTTCAAAACGCCATAAAATCGGTCAGTGATGCGCAGATGGACAGTAAAAATTTAAAAACTTCATTTGAGCTTGGTGATCCCAAAGTCACCCTTGAACAAGTGACAATTGCTTCATCACAAGCGTCCATTGGTTTTGAGGCCATGTTGCAAATTCGAAACAAAATGGTTGATGCGTATAAAGATATTATGAATATGCCAGTGTAAGGCGTATTCACACACAGTTGAAGTAGAGGTTTTAAATGGCATCTGACTATTCAGGTAGCAATGCGGTAATGGAAGGCTTGAGCAATCTCTCGATTGTGCGTCAAGTGGGCATTATGATCGGTCTTGCCGCCAGTGTGGCACTGGGTTTTGGTGTTGTGCTTTGGTCGCAAGAGCCAAACTATAGGCCTTTGCAAGCCAACATTAATAACGTTGATGCCAGTCAAATGATTGATATTCTTGCACAAGAAGAAATCCAGTTTAAAGTTGATACTAACAATGGCGTGATCATGGTGGAGGCGAAACGAATTCACGATGCCAGGCTTAAACTGGCCGCTGCCGGCTATTCCATGGGCGACACCAGTGGCTATGAATTATTGGATAAACAACAACAATTTGGCACCAGCCAGTTCATGGAAAAAGCCCGTTATCATCGATCACTGGAGGGCGAACTTGCTAAAACCGTGTCCAGCATGGCCTCTGTAAAAGGCGCAAGAGTTCATTTGGCCATACCAAAGCCGGCAGTTTTTGTGGATCAACAAAGAGCGCCATCTGCATCAGTTATGGTTGAGCTTTATCCTGGACGAAAAATTGAGCCAAATCAGGTAGCAGCGATACAACAATTAGTCAGCTCAAGTATTCCAGAAATGCACACTAAAAATGTCTCAATCGTCGATAACAAAGGTAATTTATTATCACAAGATGAGCAAAACGAAGATTTTGTACGAGCAGCTCGGCAGTTGGATTACACAGCAAGCTTAGAGCAAAAAATTGCTAAACGAATTTCAGATATATTATTGCCAATCGTGGGCAGTGGTAATTATCGAGCGCAAGTCACTGCGGATGTCGATTTTACGGTAGTTGAACAGGCTGAAGAACGATTCAACCCTGACCTAAGCGCTTTACGAAGTGAACGCACGATTACTGAAAATAGAGTTCAGGGCGAGGGCGCAGGTGGCGTGCCAGGTGCTTTAACCAATACGCCGCCAGGTGGTGGCACTGCACCGGAGCAAGCACTTGGCGTAGCTGATGCTCAAGCGACTGCACCCAAGACTGTTAACGAGCGTAGCCAAGCGGCGCGTAATTTTGAAGTTGATCGAACTGTAAGCCATACTCGTCATCAAGTAGGCCAGCTCGAGCGCTTAACTGTGGCCGTCGTTATTGATGATAAAAAAGTAGTGGAGGGCACAGGCGAAACTCAAACAGTAGTGTTCCAACCTATTTCTGATGTAGATCTAGCGCGAATAAAAGCATTAATTCAGGACGCAGTGGGTTTTGATGTAACTCGAGGTGATAGCGTTAACATTATGAATCAAGCGTTTGTTCGAACTGTAGATGAAGTGTTTGAGATCCCTGAAACGCCATTTTGGGAAAAACCCATGTTTATGGATTATGCTGTAAAGGGCCTTGGTGTATTTTTTGTCCTCCTCATGGTGTTTGGTTTTCTTAAACCAATCGCCGGCCGCCTGGCTTCCGTTGCCGAATCGGCAAATAGTTACGATCTACCAGATGAATTGGAACTCGCACCAGAGCCTGAGCTAGAACAAATTACCTTGACAGGTGGTCCAGAATCATTATTACCGGGCCCAGAACAAAGTTACGAGTCACAATTAAACGCCATCAAAGGCATGGTTGCAGATGATCCACGACGAGTGGCTCAAGTGGTTAAAAGTTGGCTCAACGCCAGCTGAGCATCAGTGTAAGGATTACACATGGCAGAAAATAACTCTCTGATTGACGATCCAACCGACAGAGCGGCTGTGCTTTTATTATCTCTGGGCGAAGATGATGCAGCGGAAATTTTAAAGCACTTAGGCCCGAAAGAGGTGCAGCGTATTGGTTCGGCTATGACCCGATTAAATATTACTCGAGATCAAGTTGAGATCGTATTGAATAATTTTTTTGAGCTGGTGCAAAGCCAAACTAGCTTAGGCGTAGGCTCGGACAGTTATATTCGTAATATGCTGGTATCAGCCTTAGGTGAAGAAAAAGCTGGCAGCTTGGCAGATCGTATTTTGATGGGGGGTAATACCTCTGGTCTTGATACTTTAAAATGGATGAATGCACGAGCTATAGGCGATTTAATTCGCTTTGAACATCCTCAAATACAAGCAATCGTAATCGCCTATTTAGACTCAGATCAAGCAGCCGAAGTGCTTGGTTTTCTCGATGAGCGAGTTCGGCTGGATATTATTATGCGGATTGCCTCTATTGAATCTGTGCAACCTCAGGCATTGCAAGAGCTTAACGATATTTTAGAAAAACAATTTGCGTCCTCTTCAAATAATTCCGCTTCAGCATCGCTTGGTGGTATTAAATGTACTGCAGATATTATGAACTTCTTAGATACTTCGGCTGAAAGTCAACTTATAGAAGCTTTACGCGAAGTGGATGAAGATTTAGCGCAAGAAATTCAAGATCTCATGTTTGTTTTTGATAATTTGTCTGAAGTCGATGATCGGGGAATACAAGCCTTGATGCGAGAAATTTCTTCAGATGTCTTAATATTGGCTTTAAAAGGCGCAGATGAAGGCGTGAAGAGTAAAATTTTCGGTAATATGTCATCACGAGCTGCAGATTTATTAAAAGATGATTTGGAAGCAAAAGGACCTGTTAAAGTCAGCGAAGTCGAAGCAGCACAAAAAGAAATTTTATCCATAGCAAGACGTATGTCTGATGCTGGTGAAATTGTATTGGGCAGCAAAGGTGGCGAGGAAATGATTTAAAATGACAGAGACAAGAGCAGGTTTTCGATCACCATTGCAAGCTCAAGTTACAGTGGCAGAAATGGCAGACGCTCATCAAGCTGGCTATGATGATGGCTACAAGGAAGGTAAAACCAAAGGCTATCACGACGGGTTGCAAGCCGCACAAGACGAGAGTCGCAAGCAATTAGCAGTGGATCTTGCCAAAGTTCGTCAGCTTGTACAAGCCATGCAGCATCCATTTCAGGATTTTAAAGTCAGTTTGGTCGAAGAGTTAAAATCGTTAACGCGAGAAATATGCGCGCATTTTTTAGGCCATGTTATTCAAGATCATCAAGCCTTACTCATTGCATTAACTGATCAGGCGCTCAATCAATTATTACCGTCTGATCATCAAATAGTGGTGCATTGCAATCAATGCAATAGTGATATTTTACAATTGGCATTGCAACAACATTTAGAGCCAGAGGCCTGGCGAATCAAGATAAATACAAAATTAAGCGACGGTAATATTTTCCTTGAGTCTGGACATTCTAAAGTCAAAATAGACATTTCAGCTCAGCTTGATGAGTATCTCAAAAATTTGGACTCTTAAAACCCTGGATTTTACCTGTTAAACCCTTTGGGTTTACAGCAACAAGGAGTATGGCTTGGCTCAAGATATTCTTGTAGCACTGCAACAATGGCGTCAAACTATTGCGCCGCCAGAGTCGATTCGTGTTAGTGGCCAACTTGTCAAAGCCGTAGGTTTACTGCTTGAGGCTCGAGGTTGTCGAGCACCAGTTGGTACCTTGTGTGAAGTAGAGTCTACCTCTGGCCAGCAGGTGTATGCGGAAATTATCGGTTTTCGTGACTCTAATATTTTATTAACGCCACTTGCTGGCGATGGTGGCTTCTCAATTGGTGGCAGTGTTACACCCACTGGTCGATGCCTTGAACTGCCCGTCGGCCCAGGAGTGATAGGTCGAGTTTTAGATGCATTGGGGCAACCAATTGACGGCCGGCCGCTAAAAGATGTGCAGTGGCGTCCATTGCAATTTCAGCGTCTAAATCCACTGCAGCGTCGACCAATTCGAGATGTCCTTGACGTGGGTATTCGAGCCATTAACGGCTTGCTGAGTGTGGGTCGCGGCCAACGTATTGGCCTGTTTGCTGGTAGTGGCGTGGGCAAAAGTGTCTTGCTGGGTATGATGGCTAAAAATACTAATGCGGATGTCATAGTGGTAGGACTTATTGGCGAGCGAGGCCGTGAGGTTAAAGAATTCATTGATGAGATTCTTGGAGTTGAAGGTTTAAAAAAAGCGGTGGTTATTGTGTCGCCTGCAGATGATCCGGCCATGATGCGTTTATACGGAGCCCAAACTGCAACGAGTCTTGCTGAGTATTTTAGAGATCAAGGCCAAAGCGTTTTATTGTTAATGGACTCTTTAACCAGATATGCACAGGCGCAACGAGAAATTAGTTTGGCGGCTGGCGAACCGCCCGCGACCAAAGGGTACACACCTTCGGTTTTTGCTAAGCTACCAGCATTGGTTGAGCGAGCAGGTACCAGTGATGTAAACCAAGGGTCTATCACGGCCTTTTACACTGTACTGGTGGAAGGGGATGATCAACAAGGGCCAATAGCAGATGCCGCGCGAGCTATTCTTGATGGACACATTGTGCTGAATCGCGCCATAGCGGAAGATGGGATTTACCCAGCCATCGATATTGAAGCCTCAGTGTCTCGAGTTATGCCCTCTATCGTCGATGATAAGCACAAGGCTGCAGCTCAATTATTTCGACGTTGGATCAGTAGTTATCAACGAAATAGTGATTTGTTACGAATCGGTGCTTATAAAAAAGGCACTGACCCAAATTTAGATCAAGCTATAGCAAAACGTGATGCTGTACGGCAGTTTTTAAGTCAAGACATGCAAGAATCAGCTTCATTCGCAGACACTAAGCGTGCTCTGTGTGCGCTTACGACGCTCTAATGAGAGGATTGTTAAAATTATGGCGACAGCAGATTCAACCCGATGGGATCGACTGAGTCAATTAGCGGATATAGATTTAATTCAGTTTAAAGCCCAGTTAGGTCAGTTTGAGTCAGAACTCGATCAGGCACGGCAACAGCTTGACCAACTGACTGACTATAGGACCCAGTCGGAAAGCGATTTATCCAAGCCAGCAGATTATAATTCTATTACAAGTTTACAGCGACAGATGGCTTTTATTGATTCGCTGCAGGTGGCCATGTCGCAACAACAATCAGTTATGCCCTACTTGCAAAACAACAAAAAACCAAATTAATAAAGGCCCGAGATAAAGCCGAAAGCGATTTTTTAGACGATTTACCCAGAAGTGATCAAGATTAATAATAGCTGATTGAATGCGGGTGGCCTTTGTTTTGACTACTCTTTTAAAGAGACAGGATCAAAAATATGTGGACAATTGTGATTGGTGGAGTGGCTGTTTTTATTGTCGGCACACTTTTACTTACGTTTAAATTTAGATCTCAAGCAAGATTAGCCGATAAAATGTCAGGAGAGACTATGGAGCCGGAAGAACATCCATCTGAACAAGTGGTGTTTGTGCCATCTCAATGTGAGGCCGAAGTCAACGAGTTGATCGATAAGTTTACTGGTATCGAGTCCAATTTGGATTTAAGTGAGTTGAAAGCCCTTATCGATGAAAGCACACATTCAGATAAAGTTACCAAAGCGATTCAGGCGCTAAAGCTGCACATGGTATTGCCTGAGCAGCAACACATGCACGAGTTGAGTGTTGAGCAATATGTTGTTGAAATTGAATCTGTGATGCGTGAGTACGTGAGCGTTATCATGAGTGCAAGTCAGCAAGGCCACGATGCAGTGCATAAGACTGAGCAGCTTTTAAAACAAATTGATTCTATTTTTTCCCTAGTGGACGGCCTGCGGCACATTGCAGACCAAACTGGACTTTTAGCACTTAACGCTGCGATTGAAGCTGCAAAAACTGGTGATGTGGGGCGTAGTTATTCTTATATGGCTAAGGAAGTGCAGCGTTTGTCAGCTCAGTCTGAAAATTTTGGTGGCGACATTAAAGCTGAAATGCAAAAAGCTAAATCATCAGTTGAAACCACCACAGCTTTAGTCGATCAAATGGTCATTTCTGATTTGCAAATAGCGTTAGAGACGCGTTCAAGTGTAGATCAGCTTATTGGCCAGCTTCAAGGCTTAGCCGTCACTGAAATATATGGTTTTAAAACTGTGGATGTTTACAACAAAATATTTATGGAATTGCATAAGATTGTGGTGGTGGTGTTGATGAAGATTGATCTAATTCAACGGCTTGGCTTGGTGGATCAACAGTTCCAGCAAAAACTAGCCCATCTCAATACTCAATTAAAATCGTTATATTTAACCAAAGTATTAAAAAAATGACCAGAGATTGTAAGTTTGACTGAATGGTGGCTTTTTTTTGTTCTAAGCTTAAAATAGGCTTGAATTTTGAGTAACATGTATCGAAATGCAAAGCGGTGAACGTAATTGTGATAACAACATAGAGGACAACAGCATGGCAATTTGGGCAAACGAGTCCGGTGCGGATAAAAAATTAACGATTAAGATTCAAGGTCGTTTCGATTTTAGCGCTCATCAAGAATTTAGAGACGCATATGAGAAAGCCAATGCTAAACCAGACGGCTATGTTGTAGACATGAGTGAAACAACCTACTTAGACTCATCAGCACTTGGTATGTTACTGTTATTACGTGACCATGCAGGTGGCGACACTTCTCATATTGAAATAGTAAACTGTAACAACGATGTGAAGAAAATTTTGACAATTTCTAATTTTGAACAGCTGTTCACTATCAAGTAACTCAATTGCGGCATTAGTAGTAAAGTCGCCGCGGTCTATTCAAGTGTATTGAGTATTGGGGTGTTAGGGTGGAAGCTCAGAAAAATTTAATTGATCTAGATCCCGATGCTGAAGTTGCATTGAAGGTACTGATTGCTGATGACAATGACTCAGATCGTTTATTGCTTACGACAATAGTGCAAAATGCCGGACACCAAGTATTTGCAGTTGCAAACGGTCAGGATGCAGTTAATGCATTCAATGATAATCGACCAGACATAGTACTACTCGATGCAATGATGCCTATTATGGATGGCTTTCAAGCAGCTGAGCACATCACTGATCTTGCGGGTGAAGAAGCAATCCCCATCGTTTTCCTCACGTCTTTAAAAGATGCAGCTTCTTTAGCTAAGTGCCTAGATGCAGGTGGTACCGATTTTTTAAGTAAGCCTTATAATCGACTGATTCTTGCTGCTAAAATTCGCGCTCTGGGGCGATTACGCAAACTACAACTGTTGGTGCGTATGCAGCGCGATCGACTGGCAATTCATCATGATCATCTAATACGCGAGCAAGAGGTTGCGAAACGGGTTTTTGATAATATTGCCCATCCGGGCTGCGTGAATTCGCCAAATATGAAAGCCCATTTATCGCCTATGGCAGTGTTCAACGGCGATATGGTGTTAGCTGCTCGCAAGCCAGATGGTGGTATGTTCGTGCTCATTGGCGATTTTACCGGTCACGGGTTGCCAGCTGCCATTGGTGCCATGCCTGCTTCCGAAATTTTCTATGGCATGACCAACAAAGGTTTTTCGCTGCAAGAAATCATCAGTGAGATCAACAAAAAATTGTCTAATATTTTACCAGTAGGGGTTTTTTGCTGTTGTGCACTGGTGGACTTTTCGTTTGATCGAAATATCATTCAAATTTGGGCCGGCGGCTTACCTGAGCTTTTTTTATACAGGGGCGCTGACAAATCT
>Ga0209194_1002188_pt1 | contig 10817 bp, 9 predicted proteins | sample COGITO_mtgs_1004_FD_184787 | JGI IMG/M metagenome (GOLD analysis project Ga0209194, IMG submission 184787) | Pelagic marine microbial communities from North Sea - COGITO_mtgs_100413 (SPAdes) (version 2) | ecosystem: Environmental > Aquatic > Marine > Epipelagic ...
CAGCCGCCCGAAACCTGGGATGAGATGCTCGCACTAAGCGATCGCATGGTAGCCGATGGCAAAACGCCCTGGTGCCTAGGGCTAGAAAGCGGCAACGCCTCGGGCTGGCCAGGGACAGACTGGGTTGAGGAGATTGTGCTGCGCCAGTCGGGGCCAGCTTATTACGACGAATGGGTCGAGCATGGGGTGCCCTTCAACGCGCCCAAAGTTCAAGCGGCGTTTGAAACCCTAGGTCAAATTGTGCGATCGCCCGGATACGTTTGGGGCGGCAAAACCGGCGCGCTGAGCATCCCCTGGGGAGACTCTATCGGCGGTCTGTTCGGAGAGAATCCAAACTGCTTGATGCACCGGCAGGGTAACTTTGCGTCTGGATTCTTCCCAGACAATGTGGTTCCCGGCGAAGATATTGATTTCTTCCCCACGCCTGATATCAACCCAGACTACAAAAATGCGCTGCTCGTCGGCGGCGACATCTTTGCCATGGTTAACGACACGCCCGAAGCAAGACAGCTAATGGCCTACTTAGCCACGCCCACGCCGCACGAAATTTGGGCGGCAGAAGGCGGCTTTCTCTCTGCGAATACACAGGTAGATCTCAACGTTTATCCCGATGTCATTAGTCGAAAAGAAGCGGCGCTACTGACCGAGGCCGAGATTGTCCGGTTCGACGGCTCCGATCTGATGCCAGGGGCGGTCGGCACGGGCACCTTCTGGTCTGGAATTATGGATTTTGTAGCAGGCACATCAGCCGCAGATGCTACCGAGAAAATTGAGTTCTATTGGCCGGATGCCTCAGAGCAAGAGACCCTAGAACAAGAGAGCCTAGAGCAAGAGACCCTTTAAGGAAAACCATAAGAGCTAGATCAAGATGGACAATGTTTCTTTAATACTCAAAGCGCTGCTGGCGATCGCCCTGGGGTCGGTGGGCATTATTGGTATTTTTTATGGGCTAAATATCTTAGTCGAAAAGGCTTTGCCCGAGCGATCGCGCATTAAAGTACTGCCCTGGATATACGTCGGCCCCTCTGTGCTGCTGCTGACGATCTATTTAGTCATACCAACGATTCGCACCTTCTACCTTAGCTTTTTCGACAACCGCTCAGAAGGCTTTGTAGGCTTACAAAACTATCTCTTTGTTCTGACCGCCCCCGATACGCTGGTTACCTTTCGCAACAACATTTTGTGGCTGGTGTTAGTCACTGGGCTAAGCGTAGGATTAGGCTTAATTATTGCCGTACTGATAGACCGGGTAAAATACGAGAACCTGGCCAAATCGCTGATTTTCTTACCGATGGCGATCTCGTTTGTTGGCGCTAGCGTCATCTGGCGATTTATCTACGCCTATCGCCCTGAAGGTGCGCCGCAAATTGGCTTATTAAACGCAATTGTCACCTCGTTAGGCTTCGAGCCAGTGGGATGGCTAGTCAACCCTGCCATCAACAACTTTGCTCTTATCGCCATTATGATTTGGCTGCAAACAGGCTTTTGTATGGTGCTGCTCTCCTCAGCGGTAAAGGGCGTTCCAGACGATGTGCTAGAAGCCGCCCGAGTCGATGGCGCCAGCGAAATTCAAATTTTCAGGCGCATTATTGTGCCGATGATTATGCCAACGGTGCTCGTTGTGTCTACCACCGTCATTGTGTTAGTGCTCAAAGTGTTCGACATTGTGTTTGTTATGACCGGCGGCAATTTAGGCACAGACGTAATTGCCAGCCGCATGATTCGAGAAATGTTCAACTTTCGCAACTACGGCAGAGGCAGTGCGATCGCCGTTATTCTGCTGATTGCCGTTATTCCCGTTATGGTGGCCAACGTCCGCCGCTTTCGCCAGCAGGAGCTAGATAGATGAGCGCACCCCCTATTCCGCCTAACGCCCAAGGGCTGCCGCCAAAAGGCCCACAAAAAAAAGACTATGTAGCCCGAAAAAAAGAACAGTCTCCGTTTGAGAAGTTCATGGCCCGTGCGCCGGTGCATTTCGCGGTTGTTGCGATCGCCTTTTTATGGACGCTGCCCACGTTAGGGCTGCTGATCAGCTCCTTCCGTCCACCCGACGATTTAATTTCCAGCGGTTGGTGGACTGTCTTTTTGCATCCGCTAGAGTTCACTCAGCTCACCTTGAGCAACTATCAAGCAGTGCTCGGGGCAGGCATGGGTCAGGCATTTCTCAACAGCCTGGTGATTTCTATTCCCGCCACGGTGATTCCCATTGCGATCGCCACTTTTGCCGCTTACGCCCTTACCTGGATGGAGTTTCCCGGTCGCCAGACCATCTTTATTGTCACCGTGGGTCTGCTAGTTGTGCCGCTGCAAATGACGCTCATTCCCATTCTGCAAGCCTATAGCGCTTTAGGAATTTCCGGCACGTTTTTAGCCGTCTGGCTAGCTCACGCCGCGTATGGTCTTCCACTGGGCGTGTATTTATTACGCAACTATATCGGTTCACTCCCGCGCGATTTGATTGAGGCCGCTGCGGTAGATGGGGCCTCTCATTTAAAGACATTCACCAAGATTATTGTGCCGTTGAGTATGCCGGCGATCGCATCTTTTGCTGTCTTCCAATTTCTTTGGGTATGGAACGATTTGCTGGTGGCGCTTGTGTATTTAGGCGGCAGCGAGCAGGTTGCGCCGGTGACTCTAGTGCTGCGAAATATTGTGGGCGATCGCGGCCAGGACTGGTACTTGCTCACCGCAGGCGCATTTATCTCCATGCTGGTGCCCATGGCCGTCTTCTTCTCCTTGCAGCGCTTCTTTGTGCGAGGTTTACTCGCAGGCTCCGTTAAAGGCTAAATTCACCGTTCACCACTCATCACTGAAAACCATGGCCAGCGTCGTTTTTGAACAAGTCACCAAGCAATACGAAAACGGCTATACCGCCGTAAAAGATCTCAACATTGAGCTAGAAGACAAAGAGTTTCTAGTCCTTGTTGGGCCTTCTGGCTGCGGTAAAACGACCTCTCTAAGAATGCTGGCCGGTCTAGAAGACATTAGCAGCGGCAGCATTTATATTGGCGGGCAGCGCGTAAACAACGTCACGCCAAAAGATCGAGATATTGCGATGGTGTTTCAGTCTTATGCGCTATATCCGCATATGACCGTAGCAGACAATATGGGCTTTAGCCTGGATCTAAAAGGAGTGAGTAAGCGAGAGATTCGCAAACGCGTCGAAGAAGCTGGCAAGCAGCTAGGCATTGAGCAGCTGTTGGATCGTAAACCGGCGCAGCTATCAGGCGGTCAGCGGCAGCGAGTGGCCTTAGGCCGGGCCATTGTGCGATCGCCCGCCGTCTTCCTGATGGACGAACCCCTCTCCAACCTAGACGCCAAGCTCCGCGTACAGGCTCGCGCCGAACTCAGCCAGCTCCACAAAAAAGTCGGCACCACCTTCGTCTACGTCACCCACGACCAGGCCGAAGCCATGACCATGGGCACCCGCATTGCCGTGATGAATCAGGGCATTTTGCAACAGATAGACACGCCCCAAAACGTCTATGACCATCCCGCCAACATCTTCGTCGCAGGTTTTCTAGGTAGCCCGTCGATGAACTTTTTCGAGGCTACTTTAGTCAAACGAGATGGCACGCTAGCCATTGAAACAGAAGGCGGCCTCGTGGCTCCGATTCCAGCCGAACGGCTACCGCACTACCGCGAATTTGCCCAACGGCCTGTGGTCTTCGGCATCCGCCCCGAAAGCATTTATCATCCGCAGTATGTTCCGCCTGGCATTGCGCCCGTCGGCGTTCAGGCCACGGCCTCCGTTGTAGAACTCATGGGCCACGAAGTGATTGTCTACTTCACCCTAGCCAACGGCTCCGAGTTTCTAGCTCGCCTAGATCCTAGAGCAAAAATCAGCCCCGGCGAACAGCTAGAACTCCAGTTCGACTTTACTCGCTTTCATCTATTCGATAAAGAAAGCGAACAGGTTATTTAAACCGTTACAGCTCTCTCATAAAAAACGTTTAGAGCACGCTAGAATCGACCTTCAATCAAACCGGCTAACCGGCCAATCCGCTTCGGATAAACGCGAGCAGCATTTCCTGATGCGGTTTTCCGAGCGATCGCACTTCCCCTAGCCGAGTAGAATATTTCTCTCCTTTCTCAATGTCTGCTGGAGAACACAGGGCAAAATCTTGCCCTTCGTTTAGCTGTAGCGCTTCTAAAGGAACCGTTAGCGCGCCGTGATAATAGTACCGGCGTTTAGTATCGTCTTCATTTTGTTGAAAAAGAGAGAGTTTTGGCGGCACGTAGCCTAGCTCCTCGGCTAGCTCTCTTTGCACACCCGAGATAATCGCCTCACCCGGTTCAAGATGTCCGCCGAAAAACGCCCAGCATCCAGGATGAACAATATGCTCAAAGTCATCTCGTAGCTGCATCAAAAACTGCCCGTCCCGGTGCAAAATAGCCATGGCGACCTCGACGATTGGCCCGACGATTGGCCGGTTAGTGTTCTGCCGCGCGATCGCTTTTTGACCTATCGCCTCTTGACCTACCGCTTTTTGACCTATACGCTCATCCATATTTTTCTAATGCCTATCGCTACTGAGTTGGGCAAAGTCTATCCGAACCTTCGCCCACCGTCACTACACCGCAGCCTGCATAGCGACCCGCAGGCGTAGTATCAGCGCGAAAAATAACCACAGATTCTGCGCCGGAAGCAGTTCCCTGCTGAACGTAGAGCGATCCATTCCAGTAGCGCACATCTAAAACGCTGCTGAAGGCATAGCTAGAAAACTCGTTAGGTAAGATACGGCTTCCCGGTAGCTGCGTTCGATAAAAAAGATATCTGCCCGTCTCATCCGGATCGAGCACAAACACCGCCGATTGATCCGTATCTAGGCAAGAATCGAGCAGCACCGGCACTGCAATATTGCCGGTTTCGCTATCTACGGCCACCTCGCCTACTACCCGCTGAGCAGACAGCGCCTTACTCTCGACGAGGCTAGCCGTAGCGCAGTCAAAGGCATCTAAAATGCTGACGTTCCAATTACTACCGGCCACGGGTATGTCATTCGTCACGCCGCTAGGCCAGGTTAGGCGGATGCTGTTCCCCCCGTTTAGGGTCGTTGCAATGGGGACATCGCCCGCAGTGGCACTCGCGCTAGGCGGCGTGGGCGGAGCAGGCGGCGGAGCGACTGGTGGTGGCGGGGTTGGCGGAGCAGCTGGCGGTGGGGCAGGCGGTGGAGCGACTGGTGGCGGGGCTGGCGGAGCAGCAGGTGGTGGGGCGACTGGTGGAGCGACTGGCGGAGCGGGTGCGGATGAAGCTGCCTCGCCAGCTTGCGCGGTCGAAAAGTTTCGTGGCGTGTTAGGCCGAGAGTTGTCTGCAATATCGAAGCAGTTGGCACCCGAGCCTTCGGCCATGCGGCCATTGGTTGGCCCTAGCGCTAAACCGAGCTGATACCGGGCGTATTCGCGATAAGGCCACTGCTGGGTTTGGTTACAGGTATCTGCTTGACAGACGCACAGGTAAACGGGCACATCTGCATAGTAGCCGCGCCATTCGGATACGATTTCCGCTAGGTCTACATTCTCGCCTCTGGCATAGCGGGCAGTAGGTGCATCAGGAGCTGGCTGGGCTGGCGGCTGAGTTTGGGCGATCGCATTTTGAGTAGCGGCTAGGGGCCAAGCCAAAAGCGCCGAGCCGACGATGAGCGATCGCACCGCGCGTGGAAGCGCCAGCGGACGCATTGAGTGACTTTCAGAGTGACTTTCAGGGGGTAGAAGCTTGTTCATTTTTCGAGTCGAGGAATCTCTCTCTTAAAAGATATAGGCAAAGATATGGACGCAGACGGCAAGCGTCAGAGTCTGCTTTTGGTGATTTTTTCTGTTGGAAATTCTTTTTTAGCTAGTTCTTCTTCTAACTCTATGTGGGAGCTTCACCCGTCTCTATATCAAAACAGTTGAAGCCTCGGCGCTCGTTAGTCGATGCGTTGGTAGGGCCAAGGGCAACAAAAGGTTGATAGCGGGTGAATTTTCTGAAGGGCCAAATAGCTGAGCTGTCGCAGGTTTCGTCTAGGCAAGCGCAGGCATACACAGGCGTTTGAGGAAAGCGATCGCGCCATTCTTCGATAATTAGCGCCAAATCTACGTCTTCGCCTCTGGCATAGCGAGCAGTAGGCACCTGCTCTGGGTCGCGAACATTACGAAAGTTTGGGTTCGGATCGACTTCTTGAGCTAGCGAGCTAAAGCAACAGCCGCCAACAATACCCCACGCGAGCAAAACGTGAGTTGATCTAAGACGAATACGCGGTAACGACATGACAAATTAGATCTGCTGATTTCAGCAGATACACCTAATCAATACAGTATCAACACAGTACTCAGTGACCGGGTGAGTTTGCAACCGTACGAAACTTTATCCGTTCTTTATTGAAATACGTAGCAAGTTTTCTTAATACGTTGGGCATAGTATGAGGGCGAAACGAGCCGTTGCTGCACAGTTTTGCGTGAACAAGTGAGATAGCTCAAAGGCAGACCCTGATTGAAGCCCAGGATCTGCCTTTTTCTTTTTCTTTTTTTCTTTTTCTTTTTCTGGTCTATTTTTTTAGACAGCGATTAACCAAACATGCTGGTCAAGATCTTCTGTACAATCTGTACGCCCGACCAAGCCTGCCAGCTAAACAATCCCACCAGCACCGCGTTCAGGCTAATGTGCGTGTAGCGGGCCGTATCGTTGCCCTTTTGCATAAACGGCACCATAGAAGCAGACGTAGCAATCAACCCCATCATGCCAAGGCCCACTAGCAGGTGAGGGCCAAAAAACAGCTTGCCGTTATTGATATAAGTCGCCGCCATACCGCCCAGGCTACCCACCACCATCAAAGCCAGCAGCAGCGACCCTGATTGATGGTGACGAGCCAAAAACTTACCTTTAATCAGGGCTTTTTTCTCTTCTCCCGTAGCCAGCCGAGTCTGACGATACTGATAGCCTAGGTAGCCTGCGTAAAGAGTCAGTGCAAGAATCCCCCACATGGTGATGGGATGGATAAAATTAAGCCATGGCTTGATCGTTTCGATAGTCTCAGGGTTCATAGATTGTTTTTAAATTCTTTACATTCTTTCAGTATATTCCGTTTTTTCGCTCTGCGCAGCCGTTTATCCGCTGTTTGTCTGCCTCCCGTTTGTCTGTTCACCGTTTGTCTGCCCACTTCTACAGAAATCTAATTGCCCCAATGAAACGTTTTACGCCCTGTTTTGCCACGCTCAGCGGTCTTGCCTTTTGTGCGATCGCACCCTATTCCAGCCCCGCATTCAGTCAAGATGCCGTGCCCGCCGCACCAGAGATAGAGCAGGCAGCGGAAGTCTTAGAAACGGAGCCAGAAGTCTTAGAAACGGAGGTAGAAAGCGAAGAACCTGATAGTGGAGAAGCCGAAGACCAAGGCAAAGCAGCTTCTCCTAGGCTGAGCGAAGCCGAGCGAATTCGCCGAAAGATACTGATTCAAGGGGACAGCGCTTACGAGGCGGGCAACGTTGCAGAGGCCGAAGCCCTGTACCGACAGGCCAAAGACGAAAGCTGGCTGCTGCCACGTCAGTTTGCAGTGCTGCCGCCCGAGCCATTTACCGACGCGGCGCTGCTCTCTCCCGGTGGCGCTGTTTACTGGCGAGAGGCCCAAACTCGATTAGCCGGCGATCGCCCCGCCTCTGCCACCATCGTCCTCAAGCTACTGACCGAAAGCACCCCCAACTTCATCCCCGGACAGATCGCCTCTGCCAACGCTTTGTACGCTCAAGAAATGCCGCAGGAGGCCAACGCTGTTTTAGAAACGGCGCTGACGACTTATCCCGATCAGGCCGATTTGCTGCTGGCCCAGGTCAATTTGCTCACGCAGCAGGAGCAGTGGCTAGAAGCGGCGATCGCATCCAGGCAGTTCGTAGCGCTTAACCCAGAGCATCCAGAAACGCCCGCTCAAGCAATACTGGCAGACCAAAACCTCAAGCGTTTTCAAAGCAGTACAAAGTCGGATATTCGCACCAATGCGATCGCCAACGCCTTTACCGGCATCCTTGGCTACGCCCTAACCGGCGGCATCTACGGCCCTATTACCGCTGCTAGCTCAGCAATCACGCTACTCCAGGGCGAAAACACCATTGGCGAACAATATGCCAACAGCATTCGCCAGCGGCTGCCCATGTCGCAAAGCCCTAAGGTCGTCAGCTACGTGCGCGACCTCGGCCAAGAGCTTGCCGCTGTCACCGGCAGAGACGATCTTAACTACGAGTTCTACGTCGTTTTAGACCCCGATCTCAACGCCTTCGCCCTGCCCGGCGGCAAAGTCTTCATCAACGCCGGAGCCATCCTCAAAACTAATTCTAAAGCCGAACTTGCCGGACTCATCTCTCACGAACTCTCCCACAGCGTTCTATCCCACGGCTTTCAAATCGCCACTAGCAGCAACCTCAGCAGCAGCGTTGCCCAGTATTTACCCTACGGCGGCCTAATCAATAACGTCTTTCTTAGCGGCTACTCTCGTAAAATGGAGCGCCAGGCAGATGTTGTCGGCACCCAAATTTTGGCGGCGGGTGGATATGCCGCAGATGGCACCTACAACGTAATGGTGACCCTTAACGAAGAAGCCGCAGACGGCCCTAGAGCGCCCGCCTGGCTATCGAGCCATCCCGACTCCGGCGATCGCGTGGCGTATCTACAAAATTTAGTGGAGCGCGGTGGATACAACCGCTATGCCTACGAAGGTGTGATTCCCCATGAGGAGATTCAGGCCGCTGTGGCTCGCGAGCTAGAGGCTTATGAGCAAAGCCAGAAAAAGCCAGAGGAAGAGAATGAGCGGCGATCGCGCGAAAGAACACCCGTTAATGCAGAGCAAACAGACTTTTATGATGCTGTAGAAAAATTTGACTGGTAAGCGCTAGGCAAAGCTTGTTGTAGTTTTGCCTCTAGGCATCTGGAGGCACCTGAAGGGGCTTTTCTGAGAGGCGATCGCGCACATTCTTACAGTACGTTTTCACCTCTCATTTTATGAGCAGCTTTTGACTACACCCAAATGTTTCGTTTTCTAAAAACCAGGCCCGCCGCCTCTTCACGTTGATACACTAATGTTCACAAATCATTAAAACCCGCGCCTTCCATCCCAAGAAGGTACAAAATAGATCCCAATACAGCGCTAGGCAGAGGACTTTATGGTAGCCACCAAACCCCCCAAGAATCAGGTAGCAGAGCAATCCGACGTTCAGTCGCGCTCTAAAGACACCATCCTCACCCCTCGGTTCTACACCACCGACTTCGAAGAGATGGCCAATATGGACGTCTCTAGCAACGAAGAAGAACTTCAGGCCATCATTGCCGAGTTCAAAGAAGACTACAACCGCCACCACTTCGTGCGCAACGACCAGTTCGACGGCGCATGGGATCATATTCAAGGCGAAAAGCGCAAAGTCTTCGTCGAATTCTTAGAGCGCTCTTGCACCGCCGAATTTTCTGGCTTCCTCCTATATAAGGAGCTAGCTCGCAAGCTCAAAGGCCGCAACCCCATCTTGGCCGAAGGCTTCGATTTGATGAGCCGCGACGAAGCCCGCCACGCTGGCTTCCTCAACAAAGCCATGTCCGACTTCGACCTTCAGCTAGACCTGGGCTTTCTCACTAAGAGTAAGGACTACACCTTCTTCAAGCCCAAGTTTATTTTCTATGCCACCTATCTCTCCGAGAAAATTGGCTACTGGCGCTACATCACCATCTTCCGCCATCTAGAGCAAAACCCCGAAGATACCATTTACCCCATCTTCAACTTCTTCGACAACTGGTGTCAGGACGAAAACCGCCACGGCGACTTCTTTGCCGCGATGATGAAGTCTCAGCCTCAGTTCCTCAACGACCTGAAGGCCCGCCTCTGGTGCCGATTCTTTCTGCTATCGGTGTTTGCCACGATGTACCTTAACGACATTCAGCGCAAAGCCTTCTATGCTTCGCTAGGTTTAGATGCGCGCGAGTACGACATCGAAGTGATTAAAAAGACTAACGCCTCTGCGGGTCGTTTGTTCCCAGTAGTGCTAGACGTAGAGCATCCTCAGTTCTTCGCCCAGCTAGACGAATGCACCAAGCACACCGCCGCGATTAGCGAAATTAGCAACTCTGGCCAAAATAAAGTGCTTCAGACGCTGCGTAAGATTCCTCATATTACGGCTATTGGCTCTAAGCTAATCAACCTCTATTTCATTAAGACGATTCGTACCGATAACGAAACAGAAGTCGTGAGATAGCACCTCGCCTGTATTCATCCGCAGCTAGCACAAGAGAAGGGAGATCTGCTTAGATCTCCCTTTCTTTGTATTTATTTCTAACTGCTTACAAAATTGTTAAGGAGCTGCCCGATCACAGAGAAAAATTAGATAGTCCGGTAAATTGTTTGGATTGTTCTAGTTGCTATTTTTTGTAGACCGTTTTGCTGCAAGATCCTTCATTTTCAGACTTAAGTGCGACCGCTTCTAAGGCTCCTTGTATAGAGGAACGAATTAGCGGCGAGCAGCCCGCTACCCTTCCACAAGACTTTCCGATTGTAGGGGTTGGCGCTTCTGCGGGTGGGCTTAAAGCGCTCGAAGAGTTCTTTGACAACATGCCTTCGGGCAACGGCGCTGCTTTCGTGGTTATTCAGCATCTCTCACCAGACTTTAAGAGCCTGATGAACGAGCTGCTAGAGCGGCATACCCAAATGGATGTCTGCGTGGCAACAGAGGGGATGCCCCTAGCGCCTAACGCTATCTTTCTGATTCCGCCGGGGCAAAACATAGCCCTAGTAGACAACTGCCTGCATTTAACCTCACAAGAGCGTAGCTCAGGTCATCATGCTCATTTTCCGATAGACCTATTTTTTAAA
>Ga0209194_1002190_pt1 | contig 10805 bp, 5 predicted proteins | sample COGITO_mtgs_1004_FD_184787 | JGI IMG/M metagenome (GOLD analysis project Ga0209194, IMG submission 184787) | Pelagic marine microbial communities from North Sea - COGITO_mtgs_100413 (SPAdes) (version 2) | ecosystem: Environmental > Aquatic > Marine > Epipelagic ...
TGAAGCAATGAACATGATTCGCAAAGGCCAGATTCAAGGTGCTAACAGAGGAGATGTCATAGGACAGATCTCCTTCATCAACCAAATCTTCGGCGTCGCTGCATAATCAGGAGGTGATGATAGGGTTATTTTATCCTCGGCAACTTCTTGCAACAGAGCCGCTATTATGTCCCTTTTATTTAATCCTTGATCCTTAGCTCTGACAATTGCACCTTTTGTCAGCCAATCAGGCTTTTTGCACCACTAAGTCTTACAGGAAAGGAATGTGATTTAAGTCTCGTATTCCGTCAATCATACTCGTTTGATCTAAATGAAATATATGTAATGGTTAGGTATTATCAACGTTTTCGATCTTAGTTCTTGAAGATTAGTTTGTATTGGTTGAGGAGCAAAGTAATTCAACTGCTTGCTTGCCTTGCTTCTATCAGCAATCCTTCTACTTCAAACTGAGAAATTACATATGAAACGCTATCTTTTAACAGCTTGTGCGATCGCAATTGGCAGCCTAGGACTAATCGCCCCTCGTGCGTCTGCGGCAGGCGGCGATAAGACATATCAAGTACCATTTACAGGCCTTGCTGCTAGCTTCTGTCTCCTAGATCTCGGAGTCGTACTACCAGGTACTCTGCAGATATCAGCCGACGGTGCTTCATTACAAACCCTTACGCCCGGCTCAGTTGCCTACACCTGCAATTCTCCAACTCGTATAGAATCTGGTATGCCTGTACAGGATGTTTCTGCTCTTGGAGCAGGTGCTGAAACTATCGATGGAACCTTGACATCTCAAATTGAAGGTGTTACTACTGCCGGCGTTAACCTAAACATTACAAAAGGTGTTTCCGTAGAAATTGGAGCGGGTGTAAACCTTGTGACAGTAAGCATGCAGGCCACTGATGATGATGGCTCAATCGCTGCTGGCCTCTATGATTTCGATGTTCCACTAACAGTAACATGTCTATAGTCTGTAAGAAGGCAGTTGATGTAATAGGTGCATCAATTTGTGTTGAACAATAGGGAAAGATAGAGGAACAGCAAGACACGAATTAAATGCTTCGTTGTTTCTCTAGAGAGATTAAAAGGTTTCATGAGCAGGCTTCATACAAGTGTACATCAACTTGCATGAAGCCTGCTTGGCTGATGCAAATACAGACTTATCTAAAAAACTAGCTGCATTTACGCCAAGCCTATAGGCACGGCTATTTATCATATATATTGAGTACTCTAAATAGAAATGAACGCATCATCTTTACTAATTAAAACGGCACTTCTTGGCGGTCTGTTAGCTAGCCTTGTATCGGCTACGCCAGCGATAGCTCAAGTTGGCATGTCACCTCTCTTTTTAGAGGCAGAGGCCAGCAGAGGACGAGCACAGGGAGTCGTTACGCTAATAAACACCTCAGATGAACCTATTAGAGTGCGGGTATATTCTGAACCGTTTACCTATACGCAAGATGGCTTCGTCAGCTTGCGAGAAGATTCTGAGGATCTTTCACCTTACTTACAGTTTTCTCCGCGCGAAGCTGTCATTGAGCCGAGAAGCGAGCAGCGAATTAGGCTTCTCGGGCTATTTCCGCCCAATTTGGCAGATGGTGAGTATCGAGCTGCTATCTTTGCAGAACAGCTAGCCGATAGATCGGAGATGCCGGTGGGTGCTGCCATCGACGCACGGATAGGAACCACAGTGTATATGCGTCAAGGAAACCTCTCGGCGGACATAGCAGGTGTTAGCGCAGTCTACGACGGTCAAACCTTTGAACTGATGACGGAAAACAGAGGGCAGGCAACGACGCTAGCCCAACTGAGTTGGGATCTAATGCAAGGTGGCAGCAACGTTGCTTCGGGTGAGGAAGTTATTCGTACAGTTTTAGCTGACGGCCGCCGCAAGTTTCCACTTTCTTTACCTAATACGCTGGCACAAGGAAACTACGTGCTGACCGGAAAGTTGAGTTGGGCCACATTAGGTGAGATCTACTCACATTCTTTTGAACTTCCAGTCACGGTGCCATAGCTACGCAGGCTACTTTTTTGCCTTGTTTGTTCATTGTTCTGGTAAATCTTGGATTTTGCCAACGCTTAGCCGTCTGAGATCTAAGCGTTATAGCTCAGTTACGACATAGCTAAGCTACGGGCAACTCAAACATTCTTACAACTTTGATTTATAACGAGTAGATCTGTGAATACAGTCAAGCTGCTTATTGACGCTAGTTCAAGCTGCTGTCTAATATTGCCTTTGCTAAATGCAGCTGCAGCCGCAGCCAAAGAACCTGCACTTTCAACAGATGTGTTAACTGGAGCTGTACTGCCCTATCCCACCGTGGGATTTTATCCCTCTACAGCAGATCAGTCCACACTAAATCAGCCCTCAGAAGCCGTCTTTTCTGTAGAAGCTGCCCTCAACGCGACACATCAAAAGGATGGTGCCTGGCCGCTCAACATAGAGACGGTTAACCTACAAACGCCGGATGCCCCATATTTAGAAGAGCCTGTTCAGCTATCAATTCCTTTTGAATTAGCTGACATGGCAATAACTCAAGATAATCAGACCCAAGATAATCAGACTCAAGACGAGCTACAAACTGTTCAGAGGCTTGACCACTCCGTAGCTCATGAAACGTCTACGCAGAACTCTATGCAAAGTTCGTTTAATACGGAAGCTGTCGAGCTAGGCGACACTTCTTACGAGCCGTTTCTGACGCTAAGTGAGACAGATACTCTCGATAGCACTATGTTTGGAACGCTGTATGTCGAACTAAGCAGCACAGAAAGTTCAGCTAGGGTCGCTACGTTAGTAAAAGGTGCAGAGAACGGACACCAGGCGATCGCGTTCGAACAATGGCTAATTCCGTTTGATGATGTGATCAAGGCATTAGGGTTTACAGCCTCGCTGGAGGCAGACGGACACCTAACGCTGCGATCGCCTGAGATAGTCACTCAAATTCAGCTAGAATCACTCCCTACCGATCCAGATTTAGGAGTGATGTGGTCGATTGCAGATATCGCCCAGCATCTAGGGGCCGTTGCTGAATTTAACTTAGCAACCTACACCATTCAGTTTAATCAGGCGGCGCTTAATCAAACCTCTTCACCAAATCAAGTGCTTGGCCAAGCTGAACCTCATGTATTGGCGCAGGATATCTCGCCACGGGATCTTGCTTTAGAAAAATCCGGTGAGATCGTATCGCCCTTAAATACACTACAGCAGAGCTTTGATATGATCGCGTCTCTTTCTAAAGAGACGTTTCCCCCCTCGCCTCTGCTCACTAACTCAATAGCAAACAGTCAAACAGCTGTGGAGACCTCCGCAGATCCTTCCATAAAGACACCTTTGTTACCTAATGCTGGGTCAGTAGCTGAATCAGTGGCTGCGCCAGAGCTAGGCGTTCTGCTAGTAGGGTTAGCGGTTGGTGATATCACGACGGTAGAAGCGACGCTGGTAAAAGGTCGCGAAGACGGTATGGGCGCGATCGCTTTTGACCAATGGCTTATCCCATTTGAAGAAACAATAATCGCTTTAGGCGGCAGTGTTTCGCCTACTCAAGATGGGCTATTGACTGTTCGTGCACCTGGCTTAGCCACAATAGTTGATCCACAAGAGCTGCAATACGATCCAGATCTTGGTCAAGTTATCTCTATTGCCAAGATCGTAAAAGACTTTGGCGTTGCTGCTGAATTTGATCTCAGTCAATATGCGATTAAGTTTATTCCCCCATTTACGGAGCCTGCTTACACTCCAACCGGGCTAATCCGACCGTCCCGTCAAGACTACTTCTCTCAACCGGTCATGACTGACGGTCTACCCAGAGCAGAGCCGTCTGATTTCACATTGAGCGCGGTAAGCCAATCTACTCGTATCAACAGCTCACAAAACAACCTACTCGGTACACCCACAGGCCAGCTATCTGCTGTAGGAAGCATTTTGGACGGTTCTTGGTATGCCCGCTTAGATCAGCTTTCATTGAGCGACTATGGCACCTGGCAGCTTGATGAGCTTCAGTATCTTCGTCAAGATAATGAGAGTGACTACGTCTTAGGCTCTCAGCAGACTTTTTGGAAAACACAAGACTTCGATACAAATTATTGGGGTGCTACCACCATTCGGCGATGGGGATTTTCGCCGCCTGATTCATCCTCTCTAGGAGGATTTTCGCCTAGAACTAGACTACAATCTGGCCAAGTTGGCCGAACGGTTTCTGGAGAAGCGGCGCCAGGCACTTTTGTCCAGCTCACCCAAGGGCTAAATGGACCAGTGGTTGCTGACGTAATCGTTGATTCCTCTGGCATCTATCGATTTGAAGATGTGCCCGCTAGCAGTCAACTCTCTGGACAATACTCCGACAGAAGCTATTTGGTGCAGCTCTATGCCAATGGCCAGCTCGCCAGCCAACCTGAGATTCGGTCGGCAGCCTTTACAACACTACCAGGTCAGCTTTCCAAAGGTGCCTCAGCGCTGATTGCCTCAGGCGGATTTGGGCATCAAGATGAGCCAGGCCAGCTACTGGGCAACTTTAATACCTTTCGAGGCGGCGTTGCTTACCGCCGAGGTGTCAGTGAAGAGCTAACGCTAGGCGCTGGAATCATACAAGACGGATCTCCTCAAATTTTGACAGAGGGATTTTATCTGCCGCAGAACGTTCCACTAAAGGCTGCCTTCTCCGCCACGGTTGGGGCCGACAATGGAGAAATGCAGATAGATGCTAACGTGACGTATTTACCTACTAAAGATCTACAGCTAACCTTTGATAGCGATCGCTTTTCTCAACGGTTACGTGCCAACTGGCGGCCTACCCCAGGCCTAACTCTAAATGCAACTGGCGATACACGAGATCTCACGATGTCGTTTGGGGCTAGGGCCGCCTATCAATTCAACCAGTGGAGTGGTAGCGCCGCTGCTACTATTGATACCCGACAGAACATGAACTGGAGTCTCTATGCCAATAATGGGCCTTTCAGCGCTTCCCATCAAGGTAACGAAATTTCTACCTTCTCAAATATGACCTATCGCCTTCCGTTTGGTCGCGATCGCAACAGCTCATTTCGGGGTCGGACTGATGGACAAGCCCACGAGCTATCGCTCACGCATGAAACATTTAATTCGACCGCTCAATCGCTGACACTGTCTACTGGAGACACCTTATCGGTTGGTCGCGGCGCAGGCAGCTTAACGACTGCTGAATGGCGCTATCGATCGCCTCAGAGAACGGAAGACGGCTATAGCCGTTGGAATGCTTCGGTCGGCTATAGCGTTGGCTCTCGCGGCTCTGGCCCAGTTGCCTTTGCGTCCGCTGCGTTGGGTGGGGGGATCGATTTAGAAATGCGCTACCGGAGTGTTTCTACTTTTGACGACACCGATAGCCTACAGATTTCAATGGTTTCGCGGCTAGGTACTCAAAACGGATTCGGATGGGGCCATCGCCGCCAAAATGAGCTGCGGACACAGGGTGGGTTGCTGCTACAGCCTTTCTTTGATACGAATGCAGATGGGGTTCGAGACTCAGACGAGCCGCTGTACCTAGATTCTCCTGAACTGCTAGTAACGCTCAACCAAAGCCCAATTAGCCCTCAAGAAAGCAACGTAGATGCCCGCGGCCTTTCAGTTCCGCTACAACCTAATACCTATCGACTAGATATTGATCCAGCGGGTCTACCCCTAGATAGCACTGCTGCTGAAATGTCTTACGCAGTGGATGTTGTGCCAGGACAATACACCGTAGTCGCCGTTCCGCTAATCACCACCTATTCTGTTTCAGGCGTTGTTATAGACGAAAATGGTTTAGCCGTGTCTGGGGCGCAGGTGGAGGCCGTCGGCATTGACGGGCACCGCCGAGTTTCTGTGACTAACGGAGCCGGCGTCTATTATCTAGAGCGACTAAAACCTGAAACCTACGAATTAGTCGTGAACGGCGTTTCAATAAAAGATAATCCCCTGGTACTAGAAGGCGAGCTCGAGCCGTTTCAAGAAAGAGAGATCACTTTACTGTAGTGCAATCTTTTGGAGCTATCTGTAAGTTAGACAACATTTTTCCACTAATATCAAACGCTAAGAAAGGTCCGAAGCAAACGTTATTTTGCCGTTTTCACACAAGAACTGCCTTTTCTTTCTCTTTCTTATTTAGTCATTAAAGAGCGCTAAATAGTCACTAATTATCTAATGACAGTAGTGAATTGCTCTGCTGTGGAATTGTTTGTAGGCAACACGAATGGAGGCTCATTAACAAAGCTAACAGTTTCGGTGTTGTTTTGGTCAAACCTATTGGTTTCTGTAACAGATAGTATTTCTTGATGAGTGCTGCACATTGATGGCTCATGAGTCGCCAGACTTGGTGTTGTATGCGTAAGGTATTAAGCTCAAACACGGGAATTTCGTAACGTTGTGGTTAATCTATGAAACTCCCTCTCTAGCTACTATGCAAGCTTTTGCCCTGTACTGAGAGGCTTCACAACTACCGACTCGCTCTCCGCCGAGGATAAGTAATCAGGCAATAACGAAGAATTGGATAGAACAAGTCAGCTATTCACCGACTCACCACTATTTCCGATAATGTCTATTCATCGAACGCGTCTTTGGTGTAATACTTCCTGACATTTTAGTTTCTCTCTTAAGCTGTCAAGTAGGATGGTTATAACAATGGATTCTTGTCGTAAAGTAAGCCGTTATTTAATGGCATATGTATTAGCTACAGCGCGATATCTTGATTTCAGTTGGGAATCCTAATATTATGCTAATGATATTGTCAAACGGTTCTTTTCAATAAACTGACATAGGCGTGTTCCTCAGCAGCTCTTAGCTTTCATAAAGCTAAATAGATTCCGTCTTGAAGCTTAGCTGCTGTAATTTCAATCGCTTGTCAGTGACAGGCTTTGTAATTACTAAACATGTTATATTAACCAATCATAAAGCCTGTGAGAGACTAGCAATTTTGTGCTTCGATTGCTTGACATAAGCAGCTTAATATTTCTATGTTTCGGAAGCTTATTTATCTCAGATGTAAGGCCTGTCGGAATCAGAGTGCTCTTTGTGCATTACTTAGATTAAGCAGTACTTTTGAAAATAACTGAAAAATAGAATGATTGACATAGGTAAAGAAAGTGAAATTAGTTTCATCCTCGTATATTCCTCACGGGCACTGCTATCTTTGGCAGACACCCTTGGTAGCATTTCACGTTATTAGCGACTTGTTAATTGCATTGTCGTATTTCTCTATCGCTGTTGCCCTACTCTATTTCGTCCAAAAGTACAAGAAAGATTTTTCATCTAATCTGATCTTGCTATTCGGACTATTTATTATGCTGTGTGGTACGGGCCATTTTTTGGACGTTGTAACTCTCTGGTATCCGATCTACTGGATTTCAGGACTAATTAAAGCGGCCACCGCGCTGGTATCGGCCTATACCGCTATGGAACTTTTTATCCTGATTCCACAGTTTCTCTCACTTAGAAGCCCAAAAGATTTTGAAGTGATTAACAGGCAGCTAGAAGATACGCTGGCTAGTAAGCTATTAACGCAAAAAGAGTTAGAAAAGAGTCAAAAGATATTCCAAGAAGCTTTTAGTAATGCACCTGTCGGAATGATACTGGCTTCATTAGAAGGCCACTTCCTGAAAGTGAACCACGCGCTTATAAGAAATCTTGGATACACCGAAGATAATTTTCTTTCTATGAGCTTACAGTCAATTACTCATCTGGACGATCTGCCAGCGTGCGTTGCTCTGAGAGGTAAGCTGCTGTCCGGTAAGCATCAGTCGTACAAGGCCGCTAGGCGCTACTATCATCAGCTAGGGCATGTTGTGCCAATAGAACTCAGCATATCTCTAATTAGAGACTCTCAAGGCAGTCCCTTGTGTTTTATCGCTCATGCTAGAGATATATCACATCAAGAGAAAATAAATACTTTTTTGAAAGAGGCAAAGCAGGAGGCTGAGGCAGCGAGTAGAATCAAAAGCGAATTCTTAGCAACAATGAGCCATGAAATTCGTACTCCCATGAATGCTATGATTGGGATGACTGAACTGCTGGAAGAAACTAAACTAGATGCCCAACAAATAGACTACGTCAGGATAATTCGCACCAGTAGCAATACGCTGTTAACCATCATCAACGACATCCTTGATTTCTCGAAGATTGAGTCTGACAAAATAGAGCTAGAGATGACTCGTCTCAACCTGCATGAGTGTGTAGAAGATGTTGTCTCCTTGTTTTCTCTCCGGATAGAGGAAAAGAATCTTGCAATCACGTCAGTTATCGATCCAGCCAATATGCCTAGTTCCTTCAGAGGTGACGCTATTCGCTTGCGGCAAATTTTATCCAATTTAGTGAGCAACAGTATTAAGTTTACTGAGAAGGGCGAGATTAGTATCAGCGCTTGGGTAGATAAGATACCTTCAGAGACAAGAGCGAAGAATTCTTCTCTGTCTACTTACAAAATTTGCTTTTCAGTTAAGGATACAGGTATAGGTATTGCTGAAGATAAAATTTATCGCCTCTTTAAGCCTTTTAGTCAGGCCGATACTTCTATCACTCGTAAGTATGGTGGAACAGGGTTAGGGCTCGTTATCAGCGAGCGGCTTGTTAGTATGATGGGTGGCAGCATGTCAGTTGAGAGTAAAGTCGGTGAAGGTTCTATCTTCCACTTTTTTATCAAACTTGAAGCCTACGAACAACCCTCCCAAATAGATGCTTCAGAAACTCTATTTGATTTACAACTAAATCGTCTTCTGATTGTAAGTAGCAGTGAGCTATCTAGCAGGCATCTCCGCTTGCAAGCTGAATCTTGGAACTTAATGGTAGAGATCGAAAAATCGGCTGAATCTGCCCTAGTTAGACTTTGTCGTAACGAATTGTTTCATGCAGTCGTTATTGATGAAACAATCTCAGATTTAGAAAGTATTCAGCTCGCCTTTCAAATCCGAAATATTCCAAGCCATCAGGCAACTCCGATTATTCTATTACAAGCGCGGAAGCACAGCGATGCTAGACATCTCGGCATTCTTGGTAACCTCGGCAAAAAGGTAAGAACGCTGCAAAAGCCTGTCATGCGATCGCAATTCTACAACGCGCTTGCGGAACTGCTTTTAGGCAAAGTGTCTGTTTCCATGCAGAGTAGCTTCTCTCCAGAAGCTGGTGATATCGTTTCTAGCGAAACTCATCCTCTACGCATCCTATTAGCAGAAGATATTCCGCTTAATCAAAAAGTGGCTATGCAAATGCTGAAACTTTATGGCTATCAGGCCGATATTGCAAATAATGGCAAAGAAGCCGTAGAAGCAGTGAAACATCAGTATTACGATTTGGTTCTTATGGATATTCAAATGCCGCAGATGGACGGATTGGAGGCTACTCGGAAGATTCGTGCCGAGCAGCAGATTAAGCAGCCTTACATTACCGCAATGACTGCTCACTCAATGCAGGGTGACCGCAAAGAATGCCTCTCTGCTGGGATGAACGACTATATAAGTAAACCTGTCTGCAAGCTTGATCTGGTAAAAGCAATACAGCGCTGTATTGCTTTTACCAAACACTCATCAAAAGAGGCGCTAGCCGAGACCGAAGTAGATTCTTCGACCTCCACAAGCAGCTTCTATCTAGAAGCAGAGCCCTCCGTCACGGTAGTAGAGCGAGGCAGTAGTAATCATCTCTCTTCCTCGGTCGGGCTACCTATCCCAGGTGTCGCTAGCGCGATGGCTGAATCAGAATTGGTGATAGCGACCTCAATCGATAGTGAAGAAGACTCTGAGCTCCCTATATTAGATCTTGCAATTTTAGAGAGCGTAACAACTGATCGCTCGTTTTTGAAGGAAATATGCAGCAGCTTTTCCGAAGATGCGCCCAAGCGAATAGCTGCTATTAAGTCGGCAGTAGAAGCAGAAAATGCTGCTGAGTTGAGAAAGACCGCGCACGCATTGAAGTCGCTCAGCAGTTGTGTCGGTGCGATAGGTCTGTTTAAGATTTGTGAGTCTATGGAGATCATTGGAAAAAACAACCAGTATGTTCTGGCTCTGCCGCTCCTAACAGAAGCCGAAGCAGAACAGGAGAGAGTTCAGATTGCAATCAGTCGCTATCAAGAGACTCTGTAAGAGCGTAGTTCCAAAAACATCTAAATTTAGGTTACTGGACAGTCCGAAGTTTCTGTTGAAAAAATAGGCGACTGAAGCCGTCTGTTGTGGGGTTTCAGACGGCTTAATTTTGGCCGCGAGTAATTTAGCGAGAAGTAGTGAATGCCTACGTTTCGATAAAACTACCGACTGTAGCTGACGGGGTGACACAACGCCCGAAAGCCTTTCGATGTAAGAAATTAGCAGTGAATAAGTAGGTCAGCCCATTATTTTGTAAAATAATGAGGAACTTTACCCCTATTCGCTATGCCAGCGGCCTTAAAGACAACGCTAACGCCTGAGGAATCAAATACGTTGAGCGAACTGCGCGTGGCGAGTAGTGTCAATCATCGAGTTAGAGACCGATCGCACATGTTGCTGTTGAACGCCGATGGCTGGAATGTTGCCAGCATTGCCAATATCTTCCAATGTCACGAGCATACGGTCAGAGCCGCGCTTAAGCGCTGGCAGACAGCAGGACTGTATGGTCTATGGGAGAAGGGCGGGCGGGGTCAGCAACCAACTTGGCAGCCGTCGGACTTAGACTACCTAGAGCAATGTTTGGAGGAAGAAGAGCGCACCTATAATAGCCGTCAATTAGCGGTGGCTCTTCCGAGCTTTTGATACTGGTGGCGAAATATTGCTTAACAGCTCAAAGTCAGGCGTGATAGTGGGTTCATAATGTATGTAACCGTTGAGTGCATTGAGGAAACGTC
>Ga0209194_1002202_pt1 | contig 10766 bp, 13 predicted proteins | sample COGITO_mtgs_1004_FD_184787 | JGI IMG/M metagenome (GOLD analysis project Ga0209194, IMG submission 184787) | Pelagic marine microbial communities from North Sea - COGITO_mtgs_100413 (SPAdes) (version 2) | ecosystem: Environmental > Aquatic > Marine > Epipelagic ...
ATATTCTTCCCACATACCTTTATCAACGAAATCCGTAACCGGCACAAACCCGTCGGGAGATTCAACTTCTACCTCATAGCCGGCTTGTATTAGCTTCTCTATTTCGCTAATTTTAATAACTTTTGTTTGATGCATCTTAATATTATCCTAAACGTTGTCCTAAATTTCAGTTATTATAAGTACATTATATCACATTAAAGAAAGAATGTAAATCCATGAATAGCCAAAATATCTATAACAATCTATGCGAAGATAGAAAATCTCGAGATGCTCAATATAAGCCCGGATCTGGACTGCATAGACATCATATTATACCTAAACATTCAGGTGGTACTGATAATAAAGAAAATTATACTTATTTAACTGTTCGCGAGCACATTATAGCTCATTATCTCCTTTGGCGCATATATAAAAATCCTAATGACTTAAGAAGTATGCAAATGCTAGGTGCGAATTTGTCTGTAGAATATAGAAGACAAATAGGCATATTTTGTAGAGACCATAATATAGGCTTTTTTAGCTATAGTAAAGAAGTCCAAAGTGAATGGTCTAAGAAGGGCGCTGCCAATTCCCCAGTATTTCAATATTGGTGCTCTGAAGAAGGTCTTAAAGAAAGAGGCCGTATGGGTGGATTAATCGGACATCTAAATTCCCCCGAATTTCAATATTGGTGCTCTGAAGAAGGTCTTAAAGAAAGAGCGAGCTTGGGCGGGGCTTCTCATAAAGGCAAAAGGTGCATGTATAAAAAAGGTGATACTACATTTATCAGGGTTCCTATTGATGAAGTTGATGATAAGCTAAAAAAGGGTTACTTATTAGGTTCTCCTATTAAACCCAATAAAGGTAAAAAATTCGGGCCATCTAAAAAACGAAAGGCCGTTACTGATGGAACCCGAATATTCAATTCTTTGGCTAAAGCCTCGGAAGAATATTCGGTCTCCAGTGCTCAGATATGTTACTGGTTAAAGTCCCCAAAGTTTAAAGATTGGGCTTACGTTTAATACGAACAGTTACCTTGGTATCTGGATGCACACAACCAGCAAGTATAATATTAAGACTTTTAAGGGCTAATCCACCCTTAGTAATCTTATTAAGCATCTCAATATCGAAAGGAATGCGCTGCTCTTCGGTATGATAAAACTCATAACGCTCTTCAGCATTATCAAAGTAGTTGTGGCCAATCATAGAGTCGAAAGACACACCTAATGCTTTTTGTAATATCTCGGGTAATGCGGTTTTTGTCAGAGTCGAATGTTTACCGTCAATAATAGTAATCGACTCCATGATAGCATTATGTAATGCTCTATCCTGACACCATTTCTCTGTTGTCTCGTGAAGCCAGGTTTCATCAGTCACATTATCTTTACTAAATAACGAGGGGACAATTTCCATGATATGAGCATAATGCTCTGCTGTCCACTTCTTATCGTCAATTGATACCTTAAAGGTTTCTAATGACGGCAGTTTATTATACTTTCCTACATAGAGCCCTATTTCAATAAACAGTTTCTTATATACACCTTCAAAATAATCCGGTCTAATATAAGGTAAAACCTTTCGCATATAGTCCTCATTAGTGAGGATATTTTTCAATACTACCTGCTCAAGATTGATATTATTTACATTCAATATTCAACCTCTCTTCTAATTGCTTTTCCCAAGTGGATGGGTGCATATCTTTTAGCTTTATTTTAAGATCGTAACTGAAATCCTTTATCAGCTGCTCCAATCTATCACTCTCAGCTTTTTCTACTCTGCACCCATCACAGGTGCATTTGTCGAAGTATTTACGCACCTTTCCATATTTACAGGTTTTCGTTTCATCCTCTTTTTCAGCAGCCCAGCTCCTGGTATCACCCATCCTTCTTATCTCCAATATAACCCGCTTGATTACCAATAACATCTAATAGTATCGCACCTGCCGCCTTTTGTAAACCCCCATTTTCAGGATGTAATGTCCCGTCCGGACTATCAACAATTTCAAAATTATAGGACAGTTCATCAGACTCAGTCAACTTGACTGTACCAAATTTGATTACCGTTTCGACAAAATCCCCAGACAGAATTCTGACATTCCAAATGTCAGATCCTGAGGGGACTAATTCATAATCTTGGTTCTCCTTCATAGCTCTTTCTATTTCAATAGTCATTATTCTACCTCCACGTCCGATTTCACAATTTCATCAAAATCGACCAATGAAGCTTTACCCATTTGATATTGATTCTGTACGAAATCTTTGAATCCTGGATTGTCCAGAATCTCTTGCCAGAATTCACCATTATCGGTATCTTTTTCGTAATAGATCTCTTCTTCCACTTCACCAGTCTCGTTGTTCATTTTGGCATAACCTAGGGATTGACCCTTTTTACCCTTATGAACGAATTTGCCAGCAACCGCGACTTCTAATAGACCGCTATATTTCTTAACGCCCTCTTCCCAAGTTACACTGATTGGGATTTTTGATTTCTCTTTAACATATCGGGATTTCTCAATACCGATAACGAAGTGATAACCTTTAATTCCCTTACTGTCTTTATTCTGCTGACGACCAACAATCCAAATATTATCGGCAGAGTAATAGATGCCGGTACCACCAGAAACGATAGCTTTTGGAAATAGCCCCATCTCACGATAGATGTGATTGATAGCGATCATCGGAATGTCTTTCGTCGCCAGATACGGAGTGGTCATGCGGAATAGGCCCTTAAGGGCTTTCGCGCGCGACATATCAGCAACAGATTTTTGGCTCATGGCATCATCGAGTTCTTTCTTAGATGCAATGTTACCAATCGAATCGATGATGATTATGATATGGTCTTTTCGATCAGCCTGTTCCAGTTGGTTAATGATATCGAATTTGAGCTCTTCCACATTTTGTACAGGCACGTGCCATACGCGTGAGGTATCAATTCCAAAGTTGTCGAAATACGCTTGTGGCGAACCGAACTCGGTATCATAAAAAATCAGCACTGCATCAGAATATTTCTTCATATAATCTGAAGCCATTAGCAGTGCAAACGAGGTTTTAAAGTGTTTCGAATCACCAGCAATAACTGTGAGTCCTGATGTGAGACCTCCGTTCAAATCTCCCGATAGTGCTACATTGATCATTGGCACCGAGGTTGGTGTCATATCCTGATCAGAGAAAAATTTTGATTCAGAAAGAACATCGGCACCTTTAATCCGGTTATTCTTCTTAATTTTGTCCATTATACTCATACATATTTCCTTTTCTATATAAAGTCGTATTCGATAACTGCCTCATCGAACATGTCGTAAGTCAGATCGAATGAATCTTTCCATCTAGGGTTATCCCGGTCGGCTTTAGTCATAATAACTCTTTTTACACCTGATTGAATCACACCCTTGGCGCATTCGCTGCAGCAAGGTAAACCTGACACATACATTGTAGAACCTTTAAGAGAGACACCGTTTAGTGTTGCATTATATATGGCATTCATCTCAGCGTGAACAATTATCTTATACTTAGTCTCACGATCTTCCAATCGATGATCGTCTGCAATTCCCTTAGGAAATCCATTATATCCAGTTGATAAAATATTACCACCTTCGCCGACAGCAATGCAGCCGATTTTAGTAGAGGGATCTTTCGACCAACTACCTACAGATCTTGCAAGCTCCATATATCGATTATCCCATTTAGATACCATAATAATCTCTCCATTTTTTAACCATTTCAATTCGAACCGATAAAGGATCTTCAGCAATTTCTTTGGTTTTAAGCGGTAGCTTTTCCCGATTAATAACCACCTCGGGTACCAATCCACTAGCAATAGTCTTCAACACGTGCTTAATACCGTTTCGCTTTTTATAAGGTAACTCTAGCGCATGTTTAATGACTTTTGGCGAGAGGAATGGGCAACGAACCTCAACAGTCGATCTCATCATGGTCCTGTCAATTTTAGGCAAATGATAATATGGTAATTCACAAAATACATCGCTACATTGACTATCATATTGAGCCGATCTGCGATAACCACCAAACAATTCATCAGCGCCATCGCCGGTCATAACTGCATTAAAGCCGAGCCCTTTTAGTTTTTTACCCATAAGGTATTGTTGCTTTGTTGATCCTAAGTCCACAGGGGTCTGAGCTACTTTAATTTGCGTGTCATCGTCATAGTCATCATCCAATGTAACATAGTGCATCTTATCATCTTCAGCTATAACATTCTCGGCAAACCAAGATTCATTATTCTCGACATGGATGCAATTTATACCAGTTCGACCTAGCTTTTTCATTATCTTATAAATGATACTAGAATCCAGTCCGCCACTAAGAAGGATAGGAACCTCGCGTAATCCGCCTAGGCGATTCTTAACACTTTCTTGCAAATCATTTGGCAGGTTAGTAATCTTAACCTTCGCCCAATCCCAATATGGTTTAACTATATTATTCTCAACATAACAACCTGGCGGAACTTGTTTAATTTCGTTCCACGGGGTCTCGGGTCTAGGATCGTAACCCCACTTAAGAACATTTGAAAGGAATATCTCATTGGGTGTAACTGGGCCGAGATGTTTCAACACATCAGGTTCAGAAGCAAACGCTTCCATATCAGTCCTATAATAAAGCGGCTTAATCCCTAGGAAATCTGTATACCCTACTAAATTATCATTGCGCATACCGACAAAGGACCAGAAGCCGTCTCTAGAATGTAAATAGTCATGAAAGTCTCGGACGAGGGATAGTTGAAATTCATTGTTAAGTTCTGCTACATCATTAGAGAATTTTTCAGAATCATAGTTGAAAATTTCTCCAACGAAAACTAATTGAGAACCCTTCTGAGGTTGTATTGCATCCTCGCGTTTCATACTAGTAAATGGTAAACTTGTATGTGCAAACTGCACTATCTCTGGCGCAAAAGACCGCTCATTGCGACGCCTTTCCCCACGATAACCTTTATAACCACGTATACCACGATAATCGAGCTTATTAATTAAAAGTTTCAAATCGATCGAATGAGGGCTCTGAGGATCTAACTCATCTAACTCAGATACCGACGCTATTAATCCACACATATATTTTCTCCCATAATAATATTATACCACACATTGATCATATTGTAAATCCCTCTGTCAATCTAGTTAGTGGATAGCGGTCATTTTCAAAGCAATGTAGGCTCGTGGACGAGAAGTGTAAATATCCTGGAACTGCGTCAAGATCAGCTTTATTAATCATCCAAAGTGTGAGTCTATTGGCAAAATATAGATCGTTATGTAAGTGACGAACGACATCGCACGAGCGCATATGATATGAACAATGAAGTTGCCCACCTCTTAACATAAAGTGCCAACCGAATGAACACGGGACTCTTTCACCTTGAAGTGCAGCCGTCATATCTTCAGGCCACCACATAGGCACATAGCACTGTCTGGTCTCTGGGTCTTGTTTTAAAAAATTGGCTGCATCTAGAAGATTCGCGGTCTTATATCGAATACCGTCTAATCCTCCAGACCACATCCGCTCAGGATAGGAATGAGAAAAGGCTTTATCGTTAGCCATATACTTATCTGTGTCTTTGAGCCACATGGTATGGGATGGAGGGGGATTTAACGGCTCACCACCTACTCTTTCATTATGATGTTCATCTGCCCACGGCTGAGTTGCATTTAATTGCAAACTAGCTAGCCACGGATCATCATACATAGGCGCAACCATATCGGCATGGAGTATTTCCATAAATTCCGGAGGAGAGTCGATGCCCTGCCACTTTTTCGTGGTGATATTATATCCTTGATTAAGCAGTAATTTACGAAGGTTCAATAAGCCTTCAGCAAGGGTTCTACCTGATACTCTATTCATTTTAAAATCCTATCTATGACACTACAACATCTTCCTGTGATGTTAACCTGCATAGTGGTCCAATTATTATAATACTTACGTATTGCGTTCGCGCCTGGATTAGATTTTAGGAAAGTCGGCGAAGTCGACCCATATCCAATGGCCCTATAATACGGGTCGGTTCCTATTTTAGATATTCGATCTATTCGTTCATCATATGACATTTAATAAAATCCGTTCGATTGTTTTCATTATATCACATTCCTCTCAATATGTAAACCTATGTGCCATAATTATTCAGATAATCGTTATCAGCTTCAATATCTTTCCACACATCATAATTCTCCCTATGAGGGAATTCTTCTCGTACGTACGAATCTACTCGTGAATTCCATTTATAGGAACCTTCTAGCCGATAAGTCGTAGGTCTTAATCCATCTTTATTGCAAAGGAAAATATGCACCCAATTTGAATGAATAAATTTATCGCGACTGTTCCCGTATTTAACCAATATAGAACCGATATTACCTTCATGTCCTGTGGACTTGATTTCGACAGCATAACCATCTGGACTAATGACATCCATATATTTTTCAGGATGATTTGAATACCCCATTCTCTCTACAAGAAATTGTTCTGGTGCCTGACCATAGATTGCGCATGCGAGGCACTCTTCAAAGGTTCTTTTCTTACCAACTTTTCGTAGTTCAGCCTCGTATATACCTGGCGCTTCCGCGTGGGCTCGAGCCATCCAAGCATCATGGTCTAAATCTTTTGCATCAAAGATTATCTTTGGAAATCCTGTGACGGGATAGGTCATTAGTCTTCTCTCACTTTTTTTAGATCTGCATCTGTCTTTACTAATACCCAATCAGTTCCACCCAACATATCTTTATTAGGAAAGGGTATAGCCATGGCTTGAGGCCATAATAGGAACTCTATTTTCCCATTAGCGAGTCGTCTTCCGACTACGCCATCATTCCAAGACTTTCGTCTGAAGAGCTGATTAGCATCTCCATTCGTTCCATCCACTGCTTGATTATAATTCATTTCTCGTCTCCTTAAATATATCTTTTAGGAGGGGTATGTCTCTCAACATATCTCGTCCATTCCTCATCGGTGTAATCATGTTTATTGCGCAAATGAGATTTGAGACCCTTGACATCATGCATACGTTTTTCGCATATTGCACAATAAGGACCTCTAGGTTTTTTTGCTTCGCGCTCGGCTTTCTTTCGCTTTGCCTCCCACTCGTCCTCATTTTGACCTATATAACTCATCATTATCTCCTATATGCATATTCAATAGCCCTATCAGCCTCTACTTTTATTGGTCTGTTCTCATACCAATTTCCATTATCTCTATCAAAATCTTTACATAAATCGGCTACTTCTGATGACCTGATCGGATAACCCTTTTGAAGAGCCGATCCGGCTATGGCCACCATAATCTGATACATTTTAGCATACCAACCTGTGTCTGATATTGCCTGATACTCGAGTGCGAGGCGGTTAGGCCAGAACGGGCAATCGTGATAACTGTTCCAAATATATTCCTTATCCATATTAGATTTTCGGTGCTCAATAACCTGCTCACGAATCTCTTCGGGTAACCTATCCATAAAATTAGGAGAGGGTTGCTCGGCATATGGAAATTCCGCAATAAGTTGATTACAATCTATTGCCGCGCCTTCATTATGATAAAAGAAATTATACGCGCCCGTGTAATTACCTGGCACATAATACATTCTCGAGTAGTCTTTACACTGCTTATCACCATTGTTGGCCAACTTAGAATTAAGAGCAAACCAAAACGGTCTAATCTTGTCAGCAGGTAAAAATTCTGCTAATTGGAAAACTATTCGGAACTTAGGTTTCTCTACAGTAGACGAAGCGGTGCTATATATGATATATTCCATATCACCTATTTGTTGCTTGACATCTTCCTCGATGTTTGTATAATCATGATCATCGACATCTACTGCTGCCCATCCAGCCCAACCCTCAACATTAACATTTTTTCGGGTTTCACCAGGAAAGAATACCGCCGGAGAGATCAACTCACCAGCAGCCTTATTCACTAATTCTCTATCAGTCAAAAGACGAAGGAAGTGGACAAAATGAATCCAAGATTCAAAATCAACTCTCTTCGGATTTTTTACCCATATGTTTTTGAAAGATGAAAGGGAGACTCCCATGGTTATCCTTATGTTCTGGTCCTTGCCAACCTTCTGGCTTAATTAAATCCGGTAATCCTAATGGATTCGGTCGTTCGGGCTTTACGCCCGGTTCTTTACTCATATTGGCTTTATGCACTTTATCCCACGCCTCATAGGCTCTGACATCGAAAGCATCAAGTGTCCCAATTGCTACGACGCATAGGTCGATAAGACCGTCAACGATTTCTTCCGGATCTTCCTCGGCTAGGGCCTTTTCAGTTTCAGCCAATTCCTCTTTAAGAAATCCTATACGAAACTGTAAAAACTTCTTAAGCGAATCGAAATCCCTATCAATTGACTTACTCGCAGTCCATCGGTCTACACCAAATTTGAGGTGCATATCCGCAATATCTTTTACCCAATCTTTACTCATTTTTGTTCCTTATTGATATTATATCACATTACTTCTTAATTGTAAACCCTAAAACACAAACATATCCGTCAGGTCCTGTTTCTTTTCAGCCTTCCAGCCAACCGCATCCAAAATAGATATGATAGGGTCTAGGAAGGTTTTATCAAACATCTTCTTATGGTCTACGGCTTCATGGAGGTCGAACTCCTTAGGCAGATAGTTATGAAACCCTATCACATTTTCATTGATTTTGTTAGGGTTCTTAAGATAAAGATATTTGAGCTTAACCCCATTGTGCATCATTTCATGATCGGCTTCTAGACCCAATTTCTTTACTTGATTATTATACAAGAGCGCGGCTCGTACATGTATAGGACAACCTTTTAGGTAAATTCCATTAGGATCCATCCACTTATCAAGATCGCTCGCGCCGCGAGGGAAGGCAATATCGTGGGGTTCAACCTCATAAAATTTAGATCTGACATCCGCTATATATTCTTGAACCTCCTGCTCCGAGCCTTTCATTAAGATCGGGAAAAGAGCTTTCATCCAGTCTCTACATACTGCGGGGGTTGATGATTTGATAGCCTCAATGCCCATAATCTTAAGCTTGGGTTTATCATAGGACACACCTTCTTTGTTCCAAACATTTAGGATATAGCACTTCTTAGCTTTCCAAATCGCCCGGTCAGCAATAACCTCACGCTCCATTTCCATCCGATTTTCAAAGGAATTAGAATTGACATGGAGCTCATACATAGACTGCTTAAAGAATTCGTTGAAGTGATTTTTGCAAAGCTCATCGATAAAGTTAATAGAATTTTCAGGTTTAAACTTTTCTACGAGTGGATCGAAGTTAACATAAAGTGAGTCGGTATCGATAGCAATAACATAGTCAACATCTTCTGTGCTAAGTAGCTTATTCAATTCACCATTGATCGCCTTCTCACACCACTTAATAACCATTTGACCAGTAAGTGTAATACCTTCGGCGATGCGTAGATCGAAGTATCGATACCACTTATTACCAATAGCACCAAACAAAGAGTTAAGCATAATCTTGATAGCTTGTTGTTTATTACCTAGCTCAGAAATAAGCCTCTCAAGGCCTTTTGTAGGATTAGTCTGATATTCACTTTCAGAGTCAAGCATAGTCCGCTTAAAACCTTTACGGTCGTTGTAAAGATCTACAACAATTTCACCGAATATACCCTGACCATCATTCTTAAAAGTTACACCATTACCTGCTACCCCTAGTCCAGTTGGGGGTCTGGGAGAATTTCCTAAATACCATTCTGGATCGCGCATGTAAATCTTATCAGGATCGATAAAGAGTTTTTCAGGTGACATGTTCCAACCGGCGATGATGTTAGGATACAGTGAAGCCAAATCGAAGCTGACTACATTCTTATACATACCCGGAATGATATTCTTAACATATCCACCAGCAAAGTTAGCGAATTGGTTCGCGATTTGCGCGCGAGGTTTCATACGTGGCGGTACCTGAAACTTATCAGTCAGTTTCCTATATACAATAGAATCCCAGATAGCGGTGGTACCAAACACATCAGCAAAATTACTTCCGGCGTAATATGCCAGAATGAATCCCAGCTCGATCAGTTGGTCTTTTTGGTTCATAAGTTCAACCAATTCAACATCACGAATGTTATAATCGATATAAAGCTGGGGGTTTTCTAACCACAGATTTTTAAGTGAACCGTATTCCTCATAGGACATTTTCTTTTTACCCAGAACCACTTCAGCAATCCTATCAAGTTTATAGGATTCTTGTGGGCCATAGGTATAACCGAATTTTTGAAACAGATCATAGTAATCCATAATAGAAATACCGGAAATGACATATCCGTCCATATTTTTATTCTTGAATTGTACTTGCTTAGCGGTAATCTTACCCCAGGGTGACAAACTTAGTGCGGCCTCTTCAAATCCTAGACGATTAAGTCGGTTAATGATATAAGGCATGTCGAAGAAACGGACATTATAACCTGTGATGACATCTGGATAATCAGCTCTCCACCAGCTTACGAACTGCTTAAGAAGATCCTCTTCATGCTCACATAATGTGAATTTTATGTCTAGATGCTTATGTTCGGATTTGGATTTTTCCCAAAGTTTTGTAGACCACGTATGATACACGCCGCTGCGTGACGATTTTGCTGTGATACAGGTTACTGGATAATTGGCTTCATCTGCATGTGGAAATCCCTCTTCAGAATGCACTTCGATATCGAGGTCGACCACATTAATCCATTTGGCATTATATGCAATATCGCCGGGGAATTTATCTTGAATGAATTGTGTAACGGGTTTTTCCATCCCGTAATATTTAAAGCCGGTGAGCTCTTCGTGTTCGTTTACCCAGTTCCAC
>Ga0209194_1002203_pt1 | contig 10765 bp, 11 predicted proteins | sample COGITO_mtgs_1004_FD_184787 | JGI IMG/M metagenome (GOLD analysis project Ga0209194, IMG submission 184787) | Pelagic marine microbial communities from North Sea - COGITO_mtgs_100413 (SPAdes) (version 2) | ecosystem: Environmental > Aquatic > Marine > Epipelagic ...
TCGCCCAGAGGCCCAAAAAAAGCTAAGAAAAAGAACAAATTTGACCCTAAGCGCCCTCATGTTTCGACCGCTCGCCTCTTGGCCCAAAATAAGAACAAACGTTCACCTTAACAGGGGTAGGGCAAAGCCCTATGCGATTGTGCTGGATAATTTGGAGTCTGTAACGGGGGAGCCGCTGGCGATTCCGAATACGCTGCCGGAGAGTGAGCAGGCGGAGATTCGGGCATTTTTGCAGGCGCTGGTGGGCGGGCAGACGAAGGTGGTGCTAGGGTCGCGCAGCGATGAGGCGTGGCTGAAGGATGTGTTTAGCTTTGCGGGGAAGGTGAATCGGTATCAGCTGCGGGGGCTGGATGCGGAAGCGCGGACGGTGCTGGCGGAGAAGATACTGGCTTCGACTACGCTCAGCCATCGGGAGATTGAGAACATTCGGAAAGAGAAAAACTTTGAGCGGTTGATGACGGTGCTGGCGGGGTATCCGCTGGCGATGGAGGTGGTGCTGGCGAATTTGGGGCGGCAGAGCGCGGCGGATGTGCTGGCGGGGCTGGATGCGGCGGATGTGGATTTGGACAGTGGGGAGGCGGATAAGACCAAGAGCATTTTGAAATGCGTGGAGTATTCGCACAGTAACCTGTCGGCGGCGGCGCAGAAGCTGTTGCTGTGTTTGGCACCGTTTAAGGGGTTTATTGACCGGGCAGATTTGCCGAACTATGCGCAGCAGCTACAGCAGCTACAGCAGCTAGAGCCGTTTGCGGATTGGGCGTTTGATCAGTTTGATGCCGCTGTGGATGAGGCGATGCGGTGGGGGCTACTGTCGCCATACTTTGACGGGGACGATGGGCGGCTGCTGCGGATTCAGCCGGTGTTTCCGTATTTTTTGAAGGCGAAGCTGGCGGATGTGGATGCGGCGGTGCGCGAAGGGCTGGCGACCGGGTTTAAGAATCACTATCGGGGGCTGGCGGCGCAGTATGACCAGATGATGGCCTCGAAGGAGCCGGAGCAGCGGAAGCTGGGACTGTTCTTTTGTGGGCTGGAGTATGAGAATTTATTTAGTGCGTTGCAAACCTGCTTGGCACGGCAGGAGAGCTTTAGCATTTACCGATGCTTGGATACCTATTTGGATACAAGCAACAATCCGGCGGGTCAGTTACAGCTTGGTGAACTGATTAAACAGGCCAAAGCCGAGTACTCTGCTGAGGCTCTGCAAGGGCAGGCGGGCTGGGAGTTCTCAGAAGCTTGTTTGAAGCTGGGTAATGCCTATCTCAAAGCTCAGCAGTATCCGCTAGCACGTGCTAGTTATCAAGATGCACTGAACTTGCTTGAGGGTGTTGCTAGTATCGAACTAACTCAAAAGCAGTCGGCAGTTGCTGTTAATTTCCATCAGTTGGGCTATGTGGCGGAGGCACTCAGAGAGTACGAGCAGGCCAGGTCGCACTACCAACAAGCCCTCGATATCCTCATCGAGTTCAACGACCGCTACACACAAGCGATGACCTACCATCAGTTGGGCAGGGTGGCGGAGGCACTCAGAGAGTACGAGCAGGCCAGGTCGCACTCCCAACAAGCCCTCGATATCTACATCGAGTACAACGACCGCTACAGCCAAGCGAGCACCTACCATCAGTTGGGCATTGTGGCGCAGGAACTCAGAGAGTACGAGCAGGCCAGGTCGCACTCCCAACAAGCCCTCGATATCTACATCGAGTACAACGACCGCTACAGCCAAGCAGGCACCTACCATCAGTTGGGCAGGGTGGCGGAGGCACTCAGAGAGTACGAGCAGGCCAGGTCGCACTACCAACAAGCCCTCGATATCCTCATCGAGTACAACGACCGCTACACACAAGCGATGACCTACCATCAGTTGGGCAGGGTGGCGGAGGCACTCAGAGAGTACGAGCAGGCCAGGTCGCACTACCAACAAGCCCTCGATATCTTCATCGAGTTCAACGACCGCTACGAACAAGCAGGCACCTACCATCAGTTGGGCTATGTGGCGGAGGCACTCAGAGAGTACGAGCAGGCCAGGTCGCACTACCAACAAGCCCTCGATATCTTCATCGAGTTCAACGACCGCTACAGCCAAGCGAGCACCTACCATCAGTTGGGCATTGTGGCGCAGGAACTCAGAGAGTACGAGCAGGCCAGGGCGCACTATCAACAAGCCCTCGATATCTGCATCGAGTTCAACGACCGCTACAGCCAAGCAGGCACCTACCATCAGTTGGGTAGCGTGGCGCAGGAACTCAGAGAGTACGAGCAGGCTAGGGCGAACTTCCTAACAGCCTTAAAAACTTTCGTAAAGTTTGAAGATAACCACAATGGAATGATTGCCTTACGCAGCCTCTATCGCCTGCATCAAGTCACCCAAGACGACACCCTCCTCACCGAAGTCGCCCAGTGCCTAAACTCCACCGTCGAAGAGGTCGCTCAGCTATTTAAGACCCTTGGCGAGCAAAGCTAAGGCACTAGAGCGGATATCTTTGCTGCCTATCCGCTCGGCAAATAGGGACATCTGCTCAGCGATGAGGCAATCGGGAGATTTAGGCAATTAGGGCCGGGATGGGTCGGCCTGTCTCATCAGCGGCTGAACCCACCTCGACCTCGCTACGCTCGCCCACTCCTCCCAGGAGGAGAGTTACTTTAGGCTGGGTGCCTAGGGTTGCTGATCTTAAGCTCACGTTATTTGGCTGCTCGCAAAGCTATTCACAGAATACAAATATCCCTTTTGTACTCAGACAGCAATCATCGGCGATCGCGTCTCTCAACGCCAATAGGCACTTCTTTATTTGCCAAGAGGAACTATAGAATAGAGGAAGTCCGGTTAACCTAAAGAAAGCTATGCAATCGATTGAAACGACTGGAACTATAGACAGCCAAGGACAGCTTCAGCTCGATCAACCGCTGAGCAATGCTAAAGACCAGCGGGTGCGCGTTATCTTATTATTTGCGGAACCGGATGGAGCTATTGAAGAGGCGGAATGGAATAGCGCCGCTGCTAAGAACCCGGCTTTCGCATTTCTGCGGGAAGAAGAAGAAGATATCTATACCCTCAATGATGGAAAGCCCGTGAGCTATGAAGGGTAAAGTCGTCGCTCCTTAGCGAATAATGCGCAATTTGCTAATAACTTCTGATCGGTAGCCAAAATCCTCGTAGCTCATCAAACCGGATCTGGCTCTGTGTAGTCGCAGAATGTGCGCACGCCTAGCTTTAGCACCCAAAGGACTACAACCGTCGCAATTACCGGATTAATCGGCAGCGTTACCATACCTACCAAGTACATAATCAGCCCCGTTAGCAGCTCTGCCTTTCCTGGGCTTTTGCTGTACTCTTCCACCTTCGTCTTAAAGCTATCGTCCCCGCAAATCTCTCGCCGCAAGTTCTTGATAAAAACCGTCCGCAGCCGTCCGCCATCAATGCCGTACACCCCTGTGCCAGCTTCCGCTACTACTATCTGTGCTAGCACAGCTTCCAAGTCGCCGTCTTTTTGGTTTAGCAGTGCGATCGCGCTCTCCCCTGGCGCATACCCCTGCAAAACCTGCTCAAATTCTTGCAACTCTGAAGCTGATAATTGAGTAGTCATAGCCCTATAGGTGAACGTTTCCTCCTTAGTATTAGAGGGTAAAGGGGCGTCGGGCAATGGTAGCTAACAATACAAGTTCGGCAAGCGTGCAGCATAAACGGAAGTTGATGCCGTTAGTTTGGCAGGCGTGCAGCACAAATGGTTGTTGATGCGGTAAGGTCGGTAGGCGTGCAGGATAAACGGAAGTTGATGCTGTGGGTGCGATCGCAGCTCCTACTCTTTCGGCTGCTTGCACTGCAACAACATTTGCTTGAAATCTGCTTAAAACTACGGAAACGGGTAGCTGAAAATAATACAAATCGCCAATTGTACTTAGATAAAGACGTGCCAAAACGGACATTATAAGTCTGTTCTAGTTTGCTAGAACACAACAGTAAACGATATGTTGGGTAATGACCAATGGCTAGAAGAAAAAGAAGTTCGCGGGTTTTGGAAAGGGCGCAGCGGCGCTTGGATGGCGTTCAGTCTATTGACTATAAGCTAGATGCGGGTGGGGGATTTACAGCACCGGGCTATCAGAAGGCGATCGCTGAGCTACGAGCGGATATTAGTGCCTACAATACGGCGCTTTCTACTGTGGATGCGCTAAACAACAAAGTGGCGGATACGGAACAACAACTGGCTGAGTATTCGGAGAGAATGCTGCTGGGGGTGGCTGCTAAGTACGGGAAGAACAGCCATGAGTATGAGATGGCGGGCGGCGTGAAGAAGAGCGATCGCAAGCGGCCTGTTCGTAAGGTGGCGGTTGCTGCGAGCTAATAGAGAAGAGTGACAGCTGATGTGACGGCTGATGTGACGGTTAATGCAATCGTGAATTGAATAGTGAAGTAAGGAGCGTTCGGGGTTGGGCGCTCTTTTTTTTGCGATCGCGTCTTTAAGTACTGTTCTGGCTTTGTTGTAAGAATCTGGCTTTGTTGTAAAAAATAGTTGACAGGTTCAAAAAAAGGCTGATAGGCTAATTTTAGCTGTTGCGTTAGCCTTTTTGGCACTGGCAATAGCGACTTCCCCAAAAATTTAGCAGTCGCAGACGATGATTGCGTCAACAGTCATCGCCCGCTCGCCCCCTTACTGAACCAAGCAGCAAGGCGGTTGTGATAGATTGTCACAGCCACCCTGACTTTTAGCAAGTTGGGGTGGCTAAATTTTTGGATTTCTTCCGTAAACTCTTCGTTTGGAAAAATCCAATGATGCCGACAACTTATCTTGCTTGCGATCTGCCTAACCCTAGGCAGAGACGGTCTGCGACTCAGACGGCGACTGTGCTGAGTCCTTTAGGGGGCGTTGGCGGAGCCTCTCCACCGGAAAATCGCGCTCACAAAGAAGTGCTTCGTCATATTTTGCTGGGTAGCCCTGGCGCAATTCGGCAGACGATTTATTTGCTGCACAGCTTGCGCTATTCGGAGACTGCGCTGTGGACGCCGCTTGCGCCGGTGCAGGGGCAGCTGTTGATTACGTCGGAGCAGGGAGAGATGATGAGCTTGCTGCGGCGGAGTTTGTAGGGCTAAGGGTGGGCGGTTGTTTTTTGGCAAGGCTTGCGTTGGCGCGTTGGTTGCCAAGGGGCGATCGCTTTCTTTGGGTTGTACGATAGATTGACGCAGTTCTGTTCTATTCTCCGACGCTTATGTCTACTGGCTCTTCTAAGGTTTCTATTTACTCGGCGATGGCGGCAAACGTGGCGATTGGGATTGCTAAGTTTGCGGGGGCTTACGTTAGCGGTAGCTCGGCGATGCTGTCTGAGGGGATTCACTCGGTGGTGGATTCGGTGAATGAGGTGCTGCTGCTGTATGGGCTAAAGCAGAGTGAGGCGCTGCCGGATGAGCAGTATCCGCTGGGGCGGAGTCAGGAGCTGTATTTTTGGTCTTTGATGGTGGCGGTGCTGATTTTTGCGCTGGGCGGGGGGGTGTCTGTGCTTCAGGGGGTGCGGAGCTTTCAGGACCCGGAGATTGCGAGCGAGCCGCTGGTGAGCTATGGGGTGCTGATTGCGGCGGCGGTGTTTGAGGGGGCGGCGCTGTTTGTCTCGATTCGAGAGTTTAAGAAGCGGAAGGGAAATGCGGATATTGGGCTGTGGAAGGCGATTGGGCTAAGTAAAGACCCGAGCGCTTTTATTGTGATTGTGGAAGATACGGCGGCGCTGGTGGGGTTGGCGATCGCGTTTGCGGGGGTTTGGCTGAGTGAGACGACGGGCAATCCTCAGTATGATGCGATCGCGTCGATGCTGATTGGGGGAGTGCTGACTGTTGTTGCGATCGCGCTGGTGGCTAAAACTAAGGGGCTGTTGGTGGGTGAGAGTGCCTCGCCTGAAACTCGCGCGAGTATTCAAAATCTTGTGAAGTCGGATGTGGCGGTGTCTGCTGCGGAGCCGCCAATTACGCTGCATTTGGGGCCGGAGGATATTTTGCTGGCGCTGAATATTGAGTTTAAGGATAGTCTTTCGGCGGATGAGATTGAGTCGGCGGTAAGGCGGATCGAGTCAACGATTCGAGAGAATCATGCGGATGTGAAGCGAATTTTTATTGAGGCGGCTTCGGTGATTTCTTCTCACTAATTTTTCCGGCTAATTCTTTCGGCTAATTCTTCTAGCTAATTCTTCATTCAATCGTCATTTTGGATAGGCCGATCTGCTTTTAGTCTGGGGTTAGATGCAGACACTGAATATAGCTGGACGTGGCTGGGGTTTATCTTTGGATATCTTTGCTATGTTGGGCGGAATTTGGCGCGGGCGCTTAGCGCCGGTAGCGCTAAAAAATAACGATCTTTAGAAGAGTGGATTAAGGCGTGATGAAGGGATTGAAATACGCTTTGGGTGCGATCGCTGCTTGTGCAGTAGTGGCTTGCGCTCAGCCTGCTGTGTCGCAAACCTGGCAGTCGCTTAATCCGGGCGGTGGGGGCCAAATTCAAGATGTCGTGCTCAATCCGACTCAGCGCGATCGCGGCTTCGTTTTATCGGACGTAGACGGGCTGTATTACACCGAAGACGGCGGCGAGCAGTGGCACTATGCTCTGAAGGGTTTAGCCGGGACAAATACGCTGGCTTTAGCTTACGATCCTAAGAATTCTAAGCGGGTTTATTTGGGCACTACGGTGGGGCTGCATGTCTCTAACGATGGGGGCCGCTCCTGGCAGCTTCAGGGCGATACCCGGCGCAGCGTTAATTCGCAGCTATTGACAAAAACTGGCTCGGACGCTGAGCTAGCGGTAGGAAGTGTTGTTGTTGATCCTCGCAATGTTCAGCAGGTGATAGCTGGCGTGGGCAATAAGCGCGATAGCTCTATTCGTCAGGCCGCTGTATTTCGCTCGACGGACGGGGGGAAAACGTTTAAGGCGGTGCGATTTGGGCCGGATTCGGACAGCGATAAGAGTATTTTGCAGTTGGCTTACGACTACAACCGGCAGAACGTGTTTGCGGCGACAGCTGAGGGCGGCCTGTGGCGCGGCGCAGATTTTGGCGCAGAGGGTGAGTGGGTGCAGGTTGCGAATCCACCTAATACCACTAGCCGAGTAGAGGGCGTAGCGGTTGCACCGGATGGCACATTGTATGCTGCGTTTGGCGTGAAGGGGGCTGAGGGTACGGCGCTGTTTGCTAGCCGGGATCGAGGTCAGATCTGGCAGTCTTTGGCAGGGGCAGGACAGCCTGCTGATAAGGCTTATTCGTTTCGTAATTTGATTGTTGATCCGCGCAGTAGTGCGACGCGTCAGAGCGTATTGACGGCAGCTGATAATAATCGGACGGGTCTGTATGAGCTGACGGTGAGCTGGGCCGGGAATAAGCCGACTGCCAGCTGGGAACGGATATTTTGGTACGACCAGCGAGAGAATGCGACTTTTGAGACGGGCTGGGAGGGCGGCTTGTATGGCAACCAGCCTCGGCCAACGGCTTATCAGTATACGCCTACAAACTGGGGCGGGCGCGGCATTTGGACCTCGGGCGACCAGACGCTGTTTACGGCTAATAAGCAGCGGGAGGAGGTGGTTGAAGATTGGCAGAAGCTTTGGCAACCGGTTTATACCGCTGATACGGGCGCTCGATTTGAGGATGTTTCGATTGATGCGGCCTTTACAGGGGACTTGGTGACGCAGGTGGATGAGGTGGATACCTACCGCAGCCGAGGGTGGCAAAGTACGGTTGATATGGATGTGAGTCGCTACGGGAATGTGGTGATGCGCTCCGGGGCGGATCATGGGGTGACGCTGAGCTGGGACGGGGGACAGAGCTGGGAGGATGTGTCTAGTCCGCGGCGGGCGAAGTCTCAGGCGAATGCGATTGTGGTGAAGGGCGAGGATGTGTTCTTGCTGGCTCACTTTAGCGGGCCGTTTGATTTTGGGGCGCAGAATACGGAGAGCGAGCTGTGGGGGGCGAAGATTGATCCAGAGAATCCGCAGCCGGTGCGGTGGTACTTTTTGGCGGGCGGTACGGGTAAGTACGGCGAGAGCCGGGGGCTAGCGAACGATGTGTATACCAATATTGTGGCCGATGAGTCTGAGCCGGGCCGGGTGTATGTGAGCAGTCGGGGGCAGGGGATTTATGTAATTCCAGATATTGCTTACTTGTATAGCGCTCGGGTGAACAACCTGCCGCTTGATTTTTATCCGCGTTTGGCGGATAGCCCGAGTGCGAATGAGTATGAGGGATCTATGGTGCTTGACCCGAATGATAACCGGGTGCTGTATGTGGCGGATGGCAACACTTTGTATAAGGGCGTGCGAGATGAGGGAAGCGCCGAGCGACTGCAGGATAAGCGCTGGAAGTGGACGCCGGTGCTGTCTTCTGATTCGCGAATGACGTTTGACGCTTGGGATAGGAACGGGACGACGGCGTTGGCGGCGGCGGTGGCGAAAGAAGGTGAGTATGAGGTGCAGTTTTCGGGGGATGCAGGCGGTCAGTGGCAGCGTTTACTGGGGATTGATGAGCTGGAGGCGGCGCGCAAGCCAATTTTTGATTTTAGTGAGGTAGAGCCGATTATTTTTGCGGTGGCGGGACGGGCAAACTCGGTTTATCTGAGCGCTCAGACGATGGCTCCGACTAATTTGGGCTATGGGATGTTTGAAGCTGAGCTATCGGGCAATCGGGTTGCTCAGGTTGATGATGTGACGGGCGATTTGGCTTTTCCAAGGTCTTTTCGGACGAAGATTTTGACCGATCCGGTGACGGGGGAGACGCATTTGTATATTGCGTCTTGGGGGAGCGGAACTTGGCGATTGCCGATTAAATAGGCGGCTGAACCCACCCCACCCTATCGGGCACCCCTCCGAGGAGGGGACTTACTTAGGGCTAGGTATCTTAGGGCTAGGTATCTTAGGGCTAGGTGTCTGTAGGTTTGTTATCTTGAGCCGACGTTGAGTTAATTGGCGCTATGTTGCTTGTTTTAACTCTCGTTTTCTTGGGTTGCATCGGGTTTGAGTAAGAACCAGGTTTGGGTTTCGCTGGTGTCTTGCGGGTCTGTGCTGAGGTAGAGGTCGAAGGGGTTGTTGGGTTCGAGCTGGGGTGATTTTGCGGGGCCTTGGAGCTTGGTGTCGAAGGTGCCGCTGACTCTGTAGACTTCGCCGGGATATTGTTTGAAGTCTGGGGTGTTGATTTTTTGCCGGGTTTTGACGGCGATTTTTTCGATTTTGAAGTTGGGTTTTGAGGCGTTGAGGTTGAGGGCTTGGGCGATCGCTTGCTGCTGGTTGGTGAGGGTTTGCGCGATCGCTAACTTAACCACTTGATCGGACGGGGTTTGGGCTAGTACGCCGCAGCTTGTGAGCAGTAGAAGCATCGCTAAGCAGATTATTCTGAGCATCTTCTGTTTTTCCTCTTGTCACCAGTTTCAGTTTATAGCGATTTGCTGTAGATCTATTGGTCATAGATCTGTTGGCTGTAGATTTATCGGCTGTAGATCTATCGGGGGTAGTGCATTAATGTAAAGGATAAAGGAAAATAAGACATCGCTGTTGCGACTCAAGAGGAGTAAGCAGATGAAAGTTGAGATGACTTGTCCAACCTGTGGCTCGCACGACATTTCAAAGAACGGTACAACCCGTCGAGGCAAGCAAAACTACAAATGCCGGGACTGCAATCGGCAGTTTGTCGAAGATCCACAATGGAAGCCAAAGGATAAGAACAAGCAGAGTTTAGTAGATCTTCTGCTGCTGGAGAAAATCCCGCTGGCAGGCATCGCTAGAGCCACAGGGGTCTCTGAGAGTTGGCTACAAAGTTATGTGAATGTCTGCTATGAGCTGGTGCCTAAAGCAGCAGTAGTGATGCCGAAGCCAAAAGGTAAGTTGAAAGTGCAGATGGATGAGTTGTGGTCATTTGTCGATGACAAAGGCAACAAGCAATGGGTCTGGCTAGCTATCGATGCTGAGACCCGAGAAGTGATTGGCTGCCACATTGGTGACCGTTCAAGAGCATCGGCTCGGTCATTGTGGCAATCCATTCCTGCTGTGTACAGGCAATATGCCACGGTCTACACAGATTATTGGGAAGCCTACGAGACAGTGATTCCAGCTAATCGCCATCGAGCTGTTGGTAAAGATAGCGGCTTGACGAGCTACATAGAAAGGTTCAACAACACACTAAGGCAGCGGGTCTCGCGGTTAGTGAGGAAAACGCTTTCCTTCTCCAAAAAGCTAGAGAACCACATCGGTGCGATTTGGAATTTTATCCATGAGTACAACCGCTTAATTAGAGAAAGGATAGCCGAGAATGAGCCTGACGCTATTTTCTCTATCCTTTACTAAAATGGACTACCCAAAAAAGAGATGCGCCCTATCGAGCAACGATTGGAGCGGCATCCCATCTTGCCAAAGTGGGATATTCTCATTCGTCCTGCTTAGACGGTATCTTCTTTGTAAGAAACTACCTTACCTGAAATCGGCCGTTAAAAAACCACGTCAAGAAGTATCAATTTTCCAGCAGAGTTGTAACTTGCTCGCCTGTTAGGGGGCGGTAGAAATAGTATCCCTGTACATATTCGCAGCCTAAGCCGCGAATAGCCTCTATTTCTTGCTCGGTTTCTATACCTTCTGCTATTACAGTCATGTTCAAGGCTTTAGCTAAAATAATAATTGTGCGAACAACCAGATAGATCTAAAATTAGTGCCTACGAATTTCTATCAGGCATCAACTTGTCCAAAGCGGCTACAGAACAGAGGTTGAGCGCTTCCATCCAAGGCAAACCGTGAAGTTGTGCGCCGAAGAATTCAGC
>Ga0209194_1002205_pt1 | contig 10758 bp, 8 predicted proteins | sample COGITO_mtgs_1004_FD_184787 | JGI IMG/M metagenome (GOLD analysis project Ga0209194, IMG submission 184787) | Pelagic marine microbial communities from North Sea - COGITO_mtgs_100413 (SPAdes) (version 2) | ecosystem: Environmental > Aquatic > Marine > Epipelagic ...
GGAGTGGTTAATGCCAAATGCGTTAAATAGTCCCTCTTTAGAATACTTGTACATAATCTGCTGAATAGTCTCTTCAGTAAATCGTACATAGTAATATCCCATATCGGGTGAGAAGCGTAGGATTTCCTTGTTAGGAATCATAATAGGTCCTACAACCTCTTTCTTCTTTTCATCAGCAAACATCTGTACCTTCTCAACTTCATTGAAGTGGATGAAGTCTTCCTCAATAGCGGGCTTATCTACAAGAGAAATCTTGTACATCCCTTGAGCGATGTCTTCTAATGATATATCAAATAATGGTAGTTTATCCATTCTTCTTTGCTTTTTTGTGCCACTTAGGTAGCAGGTCATTGTCTTGTACATACTTTGGGTTAGATGGGTTTCCGTTCTTTACCAAGTACATAAATGCGTTTAGTCGGGCAAGTCCCCATTGTGCGGCACTCGTAACCTTTGGTGAGTGGGATGTATTAAAAGCACCCATACCACGTAGTACAACACGCTTTGCAGCACCGACACCAATCTTCTTATCGGGATACTTTTCATTGTGCTTACTTACTTTAGTCTCTATAGACTTAATAATTTGTGGAGATAGCTTTCCACCTTTTCCAACACCTTTAGGATTCTTCTCAGGAGTATCGCTCTTAGGTGCTTTGGGAGATTTCTTAATGCTACCATCTTTCCCTTGAGTAGCGTAATCATCCTTGACTTTACGGTCACCCCACGGGACGTCAGCCACATCAACACTTGCCTTAACTGTTCCGTTTCGTATGCTTTCAGCTTTTCTAATTGCCCAGTTAATTCCGCTTGTTCCTCCCCAACCGAGCCAAGCAACATAGCCTCTATCTTTCCAAGGCGTGTCCTTATACTTAGGGTCAATCGCAGCATTCTTTCTATGGCGATTAAACGCAGCCATTCTTGCAATAGTGTCATACGAAAGTTTTCTTCTTGATGCCAATTGGTTTGCACGAGTCCAGCCCACAGAAGTCATTCCTTTAACTTCATCTCCATACTTCTTCTTCCACTCAAGAACTTTCTTGGCGTTGTTAGTAGCAGATTGTGGATAGTCGTTGTATGTAGCCATTGTAATAATTTACAATTATTGTAATATCCCTTCTATAGTTAGGTAGGCGTAATTGTCGTATACCTCACCGCTTGCGCTCTTAACGAGTATGCCATTAGTTGTTATCCTTGTACAGCTTAATGTTTGTAAGAAGAAATCTAATGATGCCAATTCTGACGTTGGTACAACCATATCAAACTCTATGCGAGCATTCTCACTCTGTAATATCTTTTCAGATACAGCAAAGATATTATCGTAAGTGTCTGTAGTGTTACCATCTTCATCTTCAAACATAAGACTCCACCCTGCTGTATTGTAAGGGAACAATCTACCGTTAAATATGTGTTGGCCTCCTATGTTAGTACTTAAAGGAGATAAGTCTACATTGGAAAATATTATCTGACTCTCTGTTTTCATCTTATCATCTTGATAAAAACCCTTTAAAGTAGCGTATGGAACCATCATATTAGTTCTGTACAAAGGCTTATCTAAATAAGCAAATCTTAAACCGACGTCTTTGTTTTGAGTAAATACATTTTCGGTAAATCCTAATTCGCGTTCACTGAAAGCATCATAATTTGTTATATCATCATAACTTGGAGATTCTGCTCCGCACACAGAGCGATAGTAGATAGATGAATTCAAATCTATTTTCAACTCAACTATACCTTCAGAATTAAGTTCTTGAGTCGTGGAACCTATGGTTATTTCATCATTATCTAAATCATCAAAGTACAGGTTATAGTCTTTATTTTTTATTGTCAATGTCTTAACCTTATCTCCTCCATTGCTTATTTTTACCGATTTCAAATCATCAACAAGGGGATTGATATCTTCACCTCCACTTCTAACAATAGACAAAGGGTCTACACGCAAAACGTGTTGTTGAGTGGAGTCATCGTATTCATAAAACAGACCACAATCAAATCTTTTAAGAACCGCAGGAAGAATATCAGAAACAGTTAATGGAGATGTTTGATTAATTGAATCTTGAATAGAAAATTCGTCATCTGTTTTATATATAAAAGTATCTGCGTTAGATGTAAACTTAATATTTAACAATCCGTAATTACCGCTACCATCTGGTCTACCTATTCTTGTTATTGCTTTCTTGATATCATAGACCTCAAACACATCCTGGACTAAAGGAGCAACACCAGTGTAATATACTATTGGGCTTGTTATTTTATTATAATCATTAACATATGAAATCTTCAAAGAACCCTCTAATGGCTCAATAAAATAATTAACACTGTATTGGCTGCCTCCATTTATAAACATCTCAATATTAGAGGGGAAATAAACTGTTAATGGCTCAAAAGTCAATCTATCATAGAAAGGAACTTCTGGTCCGAGAAGAGTAGGTATTTTGTTAGAAAGAGGGTCTCCACATTTAAAGTAGTGAAAGTCGTTAATATTACCTACGGTTATGTCATTTTTATTAGAGTAACCTTGTACAGCAGCTGTTACATTTGAAGTATCTAAAACTATATCATCGCCATTTGCATCTTGTAATGGTATTTTTTTTACAATTGTACCATCCTCGTATATACCAATATATATTTTCCAAGACATATCAGAATCAACATCTTGCCAAAGTATACTCTCGACCATTTTATCCTCTTGGATAACAGGTATCTCATATTCTAAATCATCTATGGTTATAGGAGAAGCGTTAACGAAATTAACGGAAGAATTAAAAGAAACCTTTGGGCAAAAGAACCCTCTTATACCATCTTCATCTTCACCATTTGTAAAGTCATAAGGATAAAAACCCATACGCTTATCAGCACCCCATTCCTGAAAATCATATAAAGGATTGCCTTCTCCATCTGTACCGTAGTTTCCAGCAGTTTCCATACTGCCCCACCAATCGGTATGTATTAATCTTATTGTGTTATCTAAATTAGTACAAGACTCAAGGCTTGAGTTGGTTCCCGTCCAAGCAGGTGCCTGTCTAACCGTGAAATTTCTTGTGTTCACATCTTGTTTTGCAAGCAATTGTGAAGGAACAATCATATGAAGCTTCTCTGCTTGAAAATCTGCAAATTCGGGACTACTTGCATACTGACCTAAAGCAAATAACTTTGAGTCAACTCTAACTGGAAATGCTGTGGTATCTAAGTATAGACCTATGTATTCCAAAAATCTCGCTACTGAAAATACAGGCATAATACCCGTTCTGTTTAATCCAGGTCCGTACTCCAAGAACTGACGTGCTGCATAGCCAAACTTGCCATCAACATCATTGCAGAAATCAATATAGGGGAATGATATTGGCCTTGTATAATCTGGGTTATTATTCAATAAACCCGCTTCACCGCCATTTGCTGTGGTGTCTAAGAACTCACTAAATCTATGTCTTTCTCTATAATAAAGCGTTGTATCGCCATAAAGAGAACCCAACTGAAGGCCGTTCATTTCCGCTAAATACTTTGACAGGTAGTCTTTTAGTTCTACTTCAATATAAGATTGAGCAGAATTGTATTCAAAACTAACTACATTTAGTATACCAGCTATCTCTACTGCTGAACCCCCATATATGTTTATCTTAAAATAAAAATCATCCTTTGGAAATGTATCCGCAAGAGATGTTAGAGGGTCAAAGTTGAATCTGTTAGAAGCTTTGTTGTTTATTGTTAGTGGTATGCGAAGCTTGGTGTAGAAAGGTAGCTTTACCTTATCAATCTCTACGCTATCATAGAAATCTAAATCATACTCCAACTGCTGTTCGGGGAATAAGTCAATATCATAATAAGTGATATTGTCCCTGCTAATCTCTAACTTAAACTCCATACTATCGTGTTGCGATATTAAATTCTAAAGAAGACTTGAACTTATTGTTTAGCGTGTCAAATGACCCATCACTAAATCCAACTCCATAAGCTACACCATCACAGTAATCAGCAAATACTACATCGGGATTAGTAATCACTTTAGATGCTATACCAAAGTAATCGTTTCTTTTTGAAGGTACAATTAAAGAATATGATGTGTTTGCAGCATACTGCGTATAAGCCTTTGAGTAAAGTCCGTTCTCAATATCTACACCTATTCTGTATACATTAACGCTATCTACATCTGTGGTATTGTATCTGAATATAGTTGCAGTTACACTTGATAAACCTACAGGATATATATTGTCATCAAACTTAAAAGAAGCTGCTCCCGATGCATCTGTACACACTGCATAAACAGCCTTCTGAAAACCGTCAACATAAGATATCTTTACAATGTCTCTTGCTTGGAAGTTACCGCTTGGAGTTGCCTCACGGAAAGTGTCTGTACCAAGAAGGTTCAGTGCTATTCCGTTAAACTGTTGCACTATACCTTGTCTAAATACTAAATCAGCCATTATATTCTGTCGTTTCTATCTCTAATTCTACGTTCTGTAGCGTTACCACGCAAGTCCTTGTCTGCAACATAAGCACGAACTGGCTTGCTTACGCCTATAGCTGTTGAGGTCGTAGCCTCTGCGATAGCCTTTAGGTAATCTACACTTTCATTTAATGGCGAAGACACTAAACCTCCTTGAGCAAATTTGTACTTGCCAATTTGTGCATTGGTCATACCACTTTTGTTTATACGCTCAAGTAAGTCTCGGTGCATATAAGTCGCTCTCTTATTAACAATGTACTCACCACCTTCCATCTCATAACCACTTTGACCTTGCACTGAGAATGGCACACCTCCTTGGTCGTGTGATGGTCCGTTAACCATACCCCCCTCAGCAAACTTCTTAGGGAAGAATTTCTTTTGACTAATAGCTGCAAGTTCTGCCCCATAAGCCGCTGTAGTAAGTCCTGCGGATATTGCGGACTTAATAGCAAGCTTTACAGGGTTACCCTCTTTATCATAAATAATAAGGTTAGGTATAATAGAAGCTAAAGACTGAAGGTAATCCGTAGTAGCGTTTTGCCTGTCTTGTTTTTTCTCAGCTTCAAATATCTTTTTATCAATATCATTCTCTTCAGCTATCTTGGCTTTTTGAAGTTCTTGCTGTTTAGCCCTAAACTGAGACTCTGTTATTAATTGATTATCAAGCTGAGATTTCAGTATATCGTTTTCTGTTTCGTAACGATTGCTTATAGCACTCTTTTCAGCATCAAGTCTTCCTTTGGTATTCTCTAAAGCAACTGCATTAAATTCAGCAATAGATTCTGCTGCTTTGTCTAATCCTTCAGCTATGACATCTGCAAGCTTAACATCTTTAAACGCTTCTCTTATTTTATCAGCAAGGCTTTTTGCCTTTTCTGGAGCAAATATAGGAGCAAGTTCTAATTGTGCTAAATCAACACCATCTACTCCAAACACTCCTTTAGCAGCTAAATCTATAGTTTCACCTACTTCCTTTGGCAACTGAACACTAACTTCATCTGCTGTGTCCTTTAGTGTTTTTATTAAGTCTTTAACAAACTTAGAGTCTGCACCAAATCTTTTTACAGCTTCTGCGATTACATCATCTGCTCCCCCAAAAAATCCATCAAGCAAATCAACTTGAGTTGGAAATGCGCTCTCTCCAACCTCTACTCTTAAATTTCCAATTACTTTTTCAGTTTCCTTTATTCTTTCTATGTAATCAGAAAGTTCAGATTTTAGCCTTTCTTGCGCCTGCTTATCCGCCTTCTTTCTTTTATCCGAAAGTGTTTCTTCATCAACAGCAAGTTTATCTATTTTTTCAGACTGTTCAGAAAGTAATGCTATCCTCTTCTCAAGTATTCTTGCGCGCTCTTCTTCTTCTTGTGACAGCGCGCCTATCCTACCCCTAAGTTGCTGAAGTTCATTTGAGTAAGATAAAGTGTCTGCGTTTATTTGAGTTTGAAGCTGCTGCTTTTCTCTATCTACATTAACACCTTCTTTAGTTAAAGATAACAAACCAGCGTATTCTTCTCTGTATTTTTTTACCGTATCGTTATTAGCCTCTTGAGATATGAATGCGTCATCAAGACCCTTTGACTGTTCGTATAATAAATTTACTAATTCTTTTGTCGTTGTTAGAAGCCTTAACTGATTTCTACCCGTTTTTTCAGAAGCTATAGCAAAAGACTCTTGAAGTGTTTTGCCTTGTCTCAAATAAAACATCAATAAACCATAGGTGTCATCTATTGTTGACTTAGTGAAATCACCTTCCTCACCTACTAAACGTATAGCTTTTCCTAATGCCTCACTTTGAGTAATAGGATTATCATTTCCTTTTGAGAAATTTCTAAAAGAATTAACAAGTTCTTCCGTTAAGTCCTTTGTTTTTTTAGTCTCTTCAGATAGTATTTTATAAGCCCCCGCTAATCCAGCAGCCTCTTTATCTAATACAGCTAATATGTTTATAAAGAAATTTGTTTGTGTAATTGCTTCTCCAAGATTTGTGGAAAATTTGTCATAAGCTGATGAAAGCAAGTCTATCTGTCCTTGTGTTGTAGACATTTGCTTTGCATTTGCAATAAACAATCTATTAGAGTCTTCAAGTTCTAATGACAATCCCTTAAACTTCTCAATATTATTTGATAAAACAATAGCCGCCGAAGCACCTCTCTTTCCAAATAATTCCGTTGCTCTTGCAACATCAAGATTTTTCCCCGCTAAGTCTTCTAAAAATTCAGCAAAGGGAACGCCAGATTTTGCGGATTCTAAAAGAACATTACGAAGACCTGTACCCGCACGAGAAGCACGGAATCCATTATCAGCAAGAATACCAAGTAATGCTGCCGTTTCTTCAAAAGAAACTCCCGACTGAGAAGCAAGAGGACCTACATATTGTAAAGCAGTTCCTAAGTCGTTTAATGATAATGCTGTTTCATTTACCGCTCCTACTAATACATTGGCAAATCTATCCGCCTCTTCTGTAGTCGCTTGAAACTGATTTAATGTTTTCTTTAGTGCTGATGCCACACCACCTGCATCTTCGCCAAGTGCTTGAGATAATAATGCTATTGGCCTTGTTAATTGTTCAATGTCTGATACACTTGTACCTAATTTGGCTAACTGCTTTTGAAGTTCAACCACTTCTGTTGCAGTCAAAGATGTTGTCCCCGCTACATCAAAAACAACTTTTTCCAACTTTGCAATCTCCGTTGATGTTAGGTTTGCTATCGCAGCAACATCAGCAAGTGCCTTTTCAAGTCTTATCGCCCTCTTTGAGGATTGAATAAACAATTCATTTAAAAGCTGTTGACCAGCGTTTATTGCTCTATAAGCTAAGGAATATCTAAGTAAAGTTCCTACGGCTGTTTTTAGTCTTCCAAAAAAACCTTTGTTAGCCTTGTCTAATTCAGATGTTATTTTCTTTGAAGTTTTTAAAGCGTCATTTACTTCATCGTGCCTTTTACGATACTGAGGCATAACCTTGCCGCTAAGGCGTTGATACTGCTTTTCAAGTTTATCTAATTGTTTAGACTGTTCTTTAGTAGCAGTACCGTTATCTTTTATAACCTTGGTAAGCTTTAATATCTCTTTCTGTAATTTTATTACTTTATTATCAGCCATTTTATAATATGTTTCCTATTACATCGTTTTGTATGTTTACAAAAGTAGTTCCATACAAATCAATTAATCTGCTTGTTATTTTTGATTCCGCTCTTGAAAGAGATGCATTCACCCCTGTCGCTCTATCCTCAAAAGGACTTAAAAAATCTTTTTTGTCTATCCCCTCGCTTTTCATTTTCCTTGCTATAAAGAAAGCAACAGACCTTCTCTCCCATTCCTTTTTAGCTTCCTTACGAACACCTTTACGTGTTAGTTTAAAACTCTTCCCTCTTGATTGTTTTATCTTAACCCACTCTGCTATTCTATCTAAATTTGGGAACCACTTCTTATCGGGGCTATCCTTTGTCAAGAAAAGATACTTGCTCTCGTTAAGTCCATATCTGATGTTTACAGATATCTCTGTCGCTACTGGTGTTCCTTTAGGACCAATCTTTGCAGTCTTAACTACTACACCGCCCTTCTCAACAAGAAACTTGTCATCTCTTGATGGCAATATACTTGCTGTTAGCTGAGGATTTGAAAGTTCTCCCGTAGCAATAAGGTCTTGTGACTTTATCTTCTGCACTACCTTCTTGATAATAGCAGACTTACGGAACTCCTTTGCTACAGCAGCAACAACGATTACCTTAATAAAATTCTTATATTGCCCCTCGCTAAAAGCCATCTACGCTTCGTCTATGCTCCTTGTGTACGGCTTGCGTGATAGAACGATATCAAAGTCTGAGAAGGCTGTGGTTACATTGTAATCCTCAAGAGGCGTGTTTAGTAACTCAATCTCATCAAATTCCACATCTCTACCCAACTGCATAAGTTTATCTTGCAATTGACCTATGATAAAGATATTCTCTTCTATAGATTGTATTGATGCAAGACTATCGTCTTTTATTGTTCTGTCTAAAATTAACACAGAAAAAGAAAGTGTGTAAACAGGTGAGTTCAAGTCTCTTGACAAGTTTGATGAACTTGGTATCAATACAAGTGTTCTATAATTAAAATCGTATTGCTGTAGGTCATCCTCTGATGCTGCAAATATAAACTCATTGACCATAAGATGCCCATTAGCAAAGGACTTAATCTCATTATAAAGGTCTGTTAGGTTGTTCATATTGTCTTTCTTTAATTTACAATTTCCGCATTGCTTCTTGTTGACGCTGATTCGCTGACTCAATCTTACTTTTCTGTGCTAAATAAGACATTTCGGGTAAAACAGTTCTCATAGGAAGCATATAAGTTTGTTCGTATTTGTGTATATCTTCACCAGACAACATACGAACCATAGAATACCAATACCACTGTTGATTGAACAATATATCAGAACTATTATCATCAGACTCCTCTTCATCATCCTCATCATCGGCATCATAAAAAACACCTGCAAAATCCTCAAATAATATTTTATTCCTGTTTTCTATGTAATTATTTAGCACATAGTATATACGTCTAACATCAGAATTAAGTATATCTTCTTGATTACCAGACTCTTTAATTGATTCCTCATTGTCAAACACCTCATCTTCTTTTGGCCGTATTATCAACTTGGCTATTTCAAGGTCAATTAGATGGTCTGGAAGTTTAGTCTTGCCAGTTATAATTTGCTCAAGCATTATGAACTGACCAAGCACTAAGCTATTAACATCAGTATACACTTTTTTACTTAAAGGTATTTTATCATCACCAAGCATATTTTCTTCAATTGGATACACTTCATCAAAGAAAGCTATAAAGTTTATTTTTTCTATATCGTTTAAACTTGTTATAAAATCCTCCGTAGTTCTTCCCGAACCAATAAAGTTCATTAGTTTAATGTGTTGTCTGAATGTAATCATAAGAACAAAGTTACCCCACCATCCTGCTCTTCTGCCGCACAATACGCACAAATAGCTAACGACATCACCATATCATCGTGCTTTCCATCAGTGTTGCTAAACTGAAGGTTACCCGTAATAGCGTTACGCTTACTTTTAAAGTCATACAATTCCTTTATCAAGTCCGTGTTCTTAGGTATCTTAATCACCTTATCCTCAAACAACTTAATAAGGTTGCGAATAATCTCGGGCTTACTCTGTGCTGAGGTAGTAAAAGGTATCAGCTTGTACATAATACCATCATCAGTCAAGTCATCAAACAAGAGGTCGTTATTATTCACCTCAAAGTAGGCGGCAGCTAAGTTATTGTCGTGTTTTAGGTAGAACGCTTTTATGCGTTCTTTGAACTCCTCATAGTCCATTCCCTCTTCCTTGTAGTTGAATCGGTCTATATCAATCACCCTGTAGTCATCAGAGATTGCTGTAAGCACTGTATAATCCTGCGCTACCCCAATATCCATACCAATATAAACCCTCTCACATCTTGTATCTATATTATCTACAACAGCATCCTCAACATTGCTGAACAAGGCATTTGCACTCACAGGCTTACACAAAAACTCTTGGTCAAACTGAGCCTTAGTCATACTCTTCTTAATTCCAAGGACAGTCTTAGCTACCTTATCATCATTGAGGTCAAGGTAGGTACGCTTGATGCTTTTAATCTGCTCCCAGTTCTCCTCTTGCTGTCCCTCCTTAAACCAATCGTAGAACCAATTGGGACCATTGAAGGTACTTGCCGCAGTAACCTTACCACCCGTCCTTGTAACCATAGGCAACAGCACCTCGTTGATAAAGTCAAGCTTCATATATGCCGCCTCATCCAAGTATATATAATCCAATGTGGCACCACGAAGGTTATCCCCCGAATCAGCAGAGCGAAACTTAATAAATGAACCATTGTAAAAATACATCTCATTTGCCTTACGGTCATATCGCTTTATAATTTTTGACCATAAGTCCTGATGACTGCTAAACATACCCTCAATATCCTTCATCACTTTATTTGCTTGGTCTTGGATAGGTGAGACCCAGAACATTCGGTGTTTAGGGTTGTTCAATGCCCTCATCACTGCATCATTCTGCATATAGAAAGTCTTACCCGTTTGTCTCCCCGCAACTAAACAACTAATAAAGGGTGCATCCTCGTGTACCAACTTATGAAAGTCTACTTGAGGTTGCGTAGGTTTGTATAATTTAATCTGCATCTATGTCCAAGTAGTCTTGCTCTTCATCGGGGGCTGTTAAATCTATCGTAGCTGTGATATCAATCTTGGTCTGCTCCACCTTAGTTGGAGCCTTGTACCCCTGCATATCGTTAATAATCTTTATAGCCTCCATAGCAGCCTTCAT
>Ga0209194_1002211_pt1 | contig 10732 bp, 9 predicted proteins | sample COGITO_mtgs_1004_FD_184787 | JGI IMG/M metagenome (GOLD analysis project Ga0209194, IMG submission 184787) | Pelagic marine microbial communities from North Sea - COGITO_mtgs_100413 (SPAdes) (version 2) | ecosystem: Environmental > Aquatic > Marine > Epipelagic ...
ATCGCCGCGCCCTCACCGGCGTCTACGCGCGCTTAGCCGCCACCTTACAGGCCCTCACCGGTGGCGTGGCCGCACGCCATGCCGTCGCCCCGTCAGAACCCTACGCAAGTGCCGACCTTTTCTTAGCCGACCTGCGCGTGATTTATGACTCGCTACACGCCAACTTCGGCGCCATGTTGGCGAACCAACGCTTACGCGCCCTCATGCGCGGCGCCCAGGTGTTTGGTTTCCATCTCGGCACCTTGGACTTACGTCAAAGCTCTGACAAGCACGAAGCGGTGGTTGCGGAGTTGCTGGCAAAGGCCCGCATCCACCCCAGCTACGCCACACTGAGCGAGGGCGATAAGCGCTCGCTGCTGCTAGCGCAATTAAACGATGCGCGGCGGCTCTACGTTGCCGGTCTGGCCTATAGCCCACTGACACAAACCGAGCTCGCCATCTTCCACGCAGCCGCCAAGGGCAGGCAAACCTATGGGGCGCAGGCTATACGCCACGTCATCATCAGCCACACCGAGGCGGCGAGCGATTTATTAGAGGTCTTGCTACTGCAAAAAGAAAGCAATCTGCTCACCGGTTTGTTAAGCGAGGATGCGCGCGCCGACCTGATCGTGGTGCCACTGTTTGAAACCATTGAGGACCTTGCGCAGTCCGAGGCCATCATGCGCGACTACTTCGCCTTGCCAGGCATACTGCCCATGATTCGCCGCGCACAGGCCGCCAGCAAAGGCATGACCCAGTCGCACCAATACAGCGAACAAGACATCATGCTGGGCTACTCGGATAGCAACAAAGACGGCGGCATCGTCACCAGCAACTGGTCGCTTTACCGGGCCGAAACGGCGCTTGCAAAACTCTTTGACGAGCTACCCGGCGGCCGCATTCAAATGCGTCTATTCCACGGCCGGGGCGGCACCGTGGGCCGCGGCGGTGGCCCTAGCTATCAAGCCATTCTGGCGCAACCGCATGGCACCGTGCGCGGTCAAATTCGCCTGACTGAGCAAGGCGAAGTCATTGGGTCTAAGTACGCCAACCCAGACATAGGCCGGCGCAACTTAGAAACACTGGTGGCCGCCACGTTAGAGGCCAGCTTGTTACCGCCTACGGCCGACGTGCCCAACGCGTTTTTGCAGTTGGCCCAACAACTTTCTGACGCGAGCATGCAGGCCTATCGGCAGTTGGTGTACGAGACACCGGGGTTCGCTAGCTATTTCTTCGCCGCCACGCCCTTGCGTGAGATTGCGGAACTCAACATCGGCTCTCGACCCGCATCGCGCAAGCCCACCGAGCGCATCGAAGACTTGCGCGCCATTCCGTGGGGCTTTAGCTGGGGACAATCCCGCCTCACCCTACCGGGGTGGTACGGGTTTGGTAGCGCGGTGGAAGCCTACCTAAGCGGCCAACTGGGCACCGTCTCAGACAGCGCACGCTCAAGCCAGCCGCGCAGCCGCGCAAAGCGGCTCAGCGCGCTGCGTTTAATGGCGAGCGACTGGCCGTTCTTTGCCAACTTGCTGTCCAACATGGACATGGTGTTAGCAAAGTCTGACTTGGCCTTGGCTCGTCGCTATGCGGATTTGGTGCCCGATAGCCGCCTACGTAAGCGGGTATTGGCCACCATAGAGGCGGAATGGCAACGCACCGCGGACGCCCTGACCCTGATCACCGGTCACCGCGAACGATTGGCCAACAACCCAGCGCTACGCCGGTCCATAGAGCACCGTTTCCCCTATATCGACCCCTTACACCACCTACAGGTCGAGCTATTGCGCCGATACCGCGAAGGCAAGAGCGATGAACGGGTGAAATTAGGCATACAAATCTCGATTAACGGTATCGCCGCGGGGCTGCGTAACACCGGTTAATCACGGTGATGCTGAGATCGCTAAAATAAGGGCTGACGCCGCATTGGGTGGTGTCACCCTTTATTTTGGTCACCATGTCATCTAACCAACTCGATACGAAGGCCCAAGCGTGGTCTGCCCTGTTCAATGAGCCCATGAGCGAGTTGGTTAAGCGGTATACCGCCAGCGTGTTTTTCGATAAGCGCCTGGCACAGGCGGATATCGCGGGTTCATTGGCACACGCAGACATGTTGGCGGCTGTGGGCATCATCAGCGCAACCGATTTGGCAGACATCCAGCGTGGCCTAAGCCAAGTGCGCGAGGAAATCGCAGCCGATGCCTTCAACTGGCAACTCGACTTGGAGGACGTACACCTCAATATCGAAGCCCGCCTGACGCAATTGGTGGGCGATGCTGGCAAACGCCTACACACAGGACGTAGCCGCAACGACCAGGTAGCGACCGATATCCGACTGTGGTTGCGCGATGAGATGGACGTGATTGACGGTCTGCTCGCGGAGCTGCAATTGGCTTTGGTCGAGGTCGCGGAACAACATGTTTCCGTCATCCTGCCTGGCTTCACCCACTTACAGGTCGCGCAACCCGTGAGCTTCGCCCACCACCTGCTGGCCTATGTGGAGATGTTCCACCGTGATCAACAACGTATGCAGGACGTGCGCAAGCGGGTGAACCAGCTCCCATTGGGCTCAGCTGCGCTGGCGGGCACCACCTACCCGCTCGACCGTGAGCGTGTCGCCAAGACCTTGGGAATGGACGGTGTCTGTCAAAACAGCTTGGATGCCGTTAGCGACAGAGACTTTGCGATTGAGTTCACCGCCGCCGCCTCGTTGGTCATGATCCACGTTAGTCGCTTGAGCGAAGAGTTGATTATTTGGATGAGCCAAAACTTTGGCTTTGTCAAAATTTCTGACCGCTTCACTACCGGCAGCTCCATCATGCCGCAAAAGAAAAACCCAGATGTCCCTGAGCTGGCGCGTGGGAAAACGGGTCGCGTCGTCGGTCACCTGATGGGGCTCATCACGCTCATGAAGGGCCAACCCTTGGCATACAACAAGGACAACCAAGAAGACAAAGAGCCGCTGTTTGACACCGTGGACACACTCAAAGACACCTTGCGCATTTTTGCCGAAATGGTCGGTGGTCAAGCCGATGCGGTGAGTGGCAAGAAAGAGGGCGGCATCACCGTCAACGCCCAAGCCATGGAGGCCGCAGCCAAAAAAGGCTACGCCACCGCCACAGACCTCGCCGACTATTTGGTGAAAAAAGGCCTGCCCTTCCGTGACGCCCACGAGATTGTGGCGCACGCCGTCAAGGCGGCACAAGCGCAAGGCGTTGACCTATCTGAGTTGCCACTGGCGACACTACAAACCTTCGATGCCCGCATTGAAGAAGACGTTTACGGCCCGCTCAGCTTGTTGGGCTCCATGAGTGAGAGAAACACCTTGGGCGGGACCGCCCCCACGCAAATTGTTCAACAAATTAAACGCCATCGTGTCCGTCTGTCAGCCAACTAACAGACGATTGGCCCTCAGTGTGAAAAAAACTCAAACGCAAAAACCGAGTTTCAACCACCGCGATGGGCAATCTGGTTACGATGCGACTAGACCGCCATTGCTGGCAACCTGCACGACGTGCAGCCAACTTTATAAGCAGGAGACCCCATGACCGTCATCACGAACATTGAAGACTTACGCCGCCTCGCCGTTAAGCGCGTCCCCCGTATGTTCTACGACTACGCTGATTCCGGCAGCTGGACAGAGTCAACTTACCGCGCCAACACCGATGATTTCGCGCCCATCAAATTCCGTCAACGTGTGGCCGTGAATATGCTGGGGCGCAGTACCGCTACCACCATGATTGATCAACCCGTGGCAATGCCAGTCGCCATCGCACCGACGGGGCTCACCGGCATGCAACACGCCGACGGCGAGATCAAAGCCGCCAGAGCAGCCAAGGCCTTTGGGGTGCCGTTCACGCTCTCGACCATGAGCATTTGCTCGATTGAAGACGTGGCTGCCGGCACGGACAACCACCCGTTTTGGTTTCAACTTTATGTGATGCGAGATCGCGATTTTATTGAGCGCCTAATCGACCGCGCTAAGGCCGCGAATTGCTCAGCCTTGGTGCTCACCTTGGATTTGCAGATACTGGGTCAGCGCCACAAAGATTTAAAGAATGGGCTCTCAGCGCCCCCAAAACTCACCCTAGGCAACATCCTCAACATGGCATCCAAGCCGCGCTGGTGCATGGGTATGGCGGGCACAAAGCGGCGCGAGTTCGGCAATATTGTTGGCCATGTCTCCGGTGTCGACGACATGGGCTCACTCTCAGACTGGACCGCCAAGCAGTTTGACCCTGAACTCAACTGGGGTGACGTCGAGTGGATCAAGAAGCGCTGGGGTGGCAAGCTCATCATCAAAGGCATTCTGGACGAGGAAGATGCGCGCTTGGCCGTGGCATCTGGTGCCGATGCCATCGTCGTATCTAACCACGGCGGCAGACAATTGGATGGCGCCGAGTCAACAATCGCCGTGTTGCCGCGTATTGTGGCGGCGGTGGGCAAAGACATAGAGGTGCACATGGACGGGGGCATTCGCAGTGGACAGGACGTGCTGAAGGCAATGGCCTTGGGCGCGAAGGGCACTTATGTTGGCCGTGCATTTCTCTATGGCCTTGGCGCCATGGGGGAAGCAGGCGTCACCAAGACGCTTGAGATCATTCACAAGGAGCTGGACTTAACCATGGCTTTTTGCGGACGCACTCAAATGGCGAATGTGGACACCTCCATTCTGGTTCCCGGCACCTTCCCAACCTAAATGCGGCACGCGGTCATTTTGCCGCGTGTTTTTTCGGCGTGACAGCAGAGCCCTCAGCCCCGCTTCCTAGGCGCATCGCACATCTGGACATGGATGCATTTTTTGCATCCGTCGAGTTGCTTCGCTACCCGCAGCTAAAGGGCCTCCCGGTCGTGATCGGTGGTGGGCGACGACCCGTTTCTGCAAGCGGTTCCGAGGACTCCGCTGCGTCGGAAGACCCCGCAAACTGGCCAATCTCACAATTTCAGCGCTTAGGTGACTACACCGGACGGGGCGTGATCACAACCGCCACCTATGCCGCTAGAGCCTACGGCTTAGGGTCTGCCATGGGCATGATGAAGGCGGCCGCGCTCTGCCCAGACGCGATCATGCTACCCGTCGACCACGAACGCTACCGAGACTACGCGGCGCGCTTCAAAGCGGTTATTTTGGAAATCGCACCCGTGATGGAGAACCGGGGGATTGACGAGGTTTACATCGACTTGACCCACGTGCCCGGGGGCCAGCGCGAGGGTGGGCGGGTGATCGCACGTCTCCTACAAAAGGAAATTTTTCACGCGACTGGCTTGAGCTGTTCTATCGGCGTGGCACCCAACAAGCTACTGGCAAAAATGGCGAGCGAGCTAGACAAGCCTAACGGCATTAGCATTTTGAGTGAAGCCGATATCGCCTTGCGCATCTGGCCACTGCCCTGCCGCGCCATGAACGGTATTGGACCTAAGTCCGACGCAAAGCTCAAAGCCCTGGGCATTCAAACCTTGGGAGAACTCGCAGCGCGCGACGAGCAGTGGCTGATTGACCACTTCGGGAACAGCTATGGACGCTGGTTGCATTTGGCATCCCACGGTGAGGATGACCGCCCCGTCGTGACACACAGTGAACCCGTCTCCATTAGCCGGGAAACCACGTTTGAAAAAGACTTACACGCCAAACGCGACCGCGAGCAGCTAAGCGATATTTTCACGCGCCTGTGCACCAAATTAGCCGAAGACCTCGCGCGCAAGGCGTATGCCGCCCGGTCAGTCGGAATTAAATTACGCGACAATCAATTTAAAACCATCACCCGCGATGTGAGCTTGCCCCATGCCATCCGGAGCGCAAGCGATATTCGTCACCACGCGGGACAAGCCCTCAAACGCGCCACTTTAGATAAGCCACTGCGCCTACTTGGCGTGAAATTAGGCAAGCTCGTCGTGTGGAGTGAGGAGGCAGAGCGTGCGGGTATCCAAGCCCGCCACGCGTCACAGCCCCCGGTTACGGGCGACCTGTTTTCTGACGACAGCTAAAACGGACGCGCACGCAGCCATTTGTTTGCGATCCACTTCTCACCGGCCAAGACGGGCAGGCCCGCATGCAAAGTCTTGCTGCTGGCATCGGCCGACAGATAACTAAAAAACACCGCATTCCCCTTGGTCGGGGTTACCCGAAAGTCTCGGTCGACAAATGCCGTGTCGCCCCCTTGCTCGGGCTCGTTCAAGTAGAGAATGACCGTCGCCACACGCTGACCATGCAGATGCACACCGCTGATATCGTCAGGCGTAGACGCACTGAAGTAGTCATAGTGCGGGTCGTAGCGGCCGCCGGTCTCATAGCGCAAAACCTGTAGGTCCTCGCCGTGGGTAACGGGCCAGTTGAAGCAATGCGCAATACGCTGGTCTATGGTGCGTATCAAGGCATTCTCAGCCGGGTCAAAAAACATACCCTGACTGGTTCGTGACAAGTCATCCTCGTCATCGGCAACCGTCTCAGAGGGCGCCAGCCTGGGACGCGCTAAACGAACCAACTCGTCGCATTCATGATGCGAGAGGAAATGCTGCAACACCACTATTTCAGGATTTGTGAATCGGGCCAGAAGCCGCGCCGGCTGATCCAGACCGGGGACAGACGCCATGTTATCCACGCCAGCCCATGCTGGCCCCGCAGGCATGACCGGCATGGCGGACTCTGACCTACACATGCTTTTTAAGTGACGGCGGGACGTCTGAACACCAATCGATCCGGGCCTGAGGCGGACGCATCAAATCGGTAGCCATCACGGTCAAACGCCTGCAGGTCACCGGGTTTCTTTACCTCGTTATCGACCGCAAACCTAAGCATCATGCCGCGCGCACGCTTGGCCATAAAACTAATCACCTTATATTGACCGTTTTTGTGCTCTTAGAATGCGCATGTGAGCACACGGGGCTTGAGCGCTTTTTTATCAACCGACTTGAAGTATTCTTCACTCGCCAAGTTCACCAAGATGCCGCTGCTGTCTACCGCTGCACGTGTGTTGATGTAGTCAGCAATCGCGCTACCCCAGAAGGCGTATAAGTTTTTACCCTTGCCGTTCGGCAATCGTGTGCCCATCTCCAACCGATAGGGCTGCATCAAGTCCAATGGCCGCAGAACGCCATATAAACCGCTCAGTATGCACAGGTGCTCTTGCAACCAGTTGAGCTTTTTTTCGCTTAGCTCTTTCGCAGCCAGTCCATCGTAGACATCACCGTTGAATGCCAGCACGGCCTGCTTAGCATTTTGCTGCGTGACCTCGGTAGACCACGCCTGATAACGCGCCACGTTAAGGCCGGCGAGCTTGTCACTCAGATGCATGAGCCCCGCGATACCCTCCGGGCTATAGGACTTGAGTACGTCAATTAACGCCGCCGATTGCTCAATGAACAACGGCGGCGTGTGGGTTGACGTCACAGGGGGCGTCTCGTAATCGAGCGCCTTGGCTGGTGATATCGCGAATAACATGACGAGATTTTACGCCTTCAGGTCTCCCGCCAAACTGGCCAGGGTCTCTGGTGCAATCACGGTGTGCGCGGGGTAGTTAGAGTGGTCACACCCTAGCTTGGCAGAGCCCCCTGCACGCAGGGCCGCGATCATCGCCGGTGTGAACTCAAAGCGGACGAAATGCACCGCAGATGTTTTCTCTTCTGTCTCTCTGTCCAAGTCTTCGTCGGCAATGGCATAGATCCGTGGCAGACCCTCCACCTCCACATAACAGCGGTCTTCCACACCAATTAGGCGTGCCAGTTCGCGCTTACGCTCGTTGACGTCGATGTACTCGATGAGCATGGTCGCTTTCCAGTTCGTACCATCTGGTACCAAGGGCGCGTAGGCATCGATCTCTTGCTGAATGCCTTCTTCCTCGAAGACCTTTTCAATACGCAACATCTCCTGAATTTGATAGCGAATCGTGGTCTCGCTTTCAAATTGAAAGACAAAATTCTCACCCAAGTGCACCGAGCGCAACTTGCGGTGCGCCAGCACAGCGGCCTTGTTTTCTTTGCGGAACTTGCTGTACGCCTCTAGCGTCATCAAGTTGTCAGCCGTGATGTTTCCAGTCAATTGCATGGTATGTCCTATCAAAAAATAAAATAAATCGTCGGGATGGCGCGCTTAGGCGGCCAAGCCATAGGCCGTGCGCACCAACGTCAGTGGGTGTGCCAAGGTGGGTACCACCACCCCGCTGACCTCAAAGCCTTGGGCGATGTGGTGACCACCCAAGGGACAATCTGAGCTGATGAAGTCGGGCGCACTGCCGTCTTTCATCGTCGCCATCGCCTTCACGACAGGCTTGCCGATTTTCATGGCCATTTGGTGGTGCTGCTTTTTCACGCCGTAAGTGCCTGCATGGCCAGAACAACGCTCAATGGTGTTGAGTGCGGTTTCGGGAATCAGCTTCAGCATTTCCTCGGTCTTGCGGCCGATGTTCTGAACCCGGCCGTGACAAGGAATTTGATAACTGATGTTGCCCAACGGCTTGGGGAATTCCAACTTCAGCAACCCATCGCGCTTACGCGCCATGAAATACTCAAAGGGGTCCCACATCGCCACTTTCACCGCTTGGGTATCGGCGTCGTCAGGGAACATCAACGGCAGCTCTTGCTTAAACATCAGGGTACAACTGGGCACCGCTGACAGGATCGCATAGCCTTCTTGCGCGTATTTCGCCAATACGGGAATGTTGGCATCCTTACTTTTCGCTACCGCATCCAAGTCACCCAACTCCAGTTTGGGCATGCCACAGCACTGCTCTTTTTCGACAATGACATACGGAATGTCGTTGTGGCTCAAGATCTTTAACAGGTCATGACCAATGCCGGGCTCGTTGTAGTTCACATAACAGGTTGCGTAAATGGCGACCTTGCCTGGCGTGCGCTCACCATTCACAACCGGCGCTGTGGTCTGGTCCTTCGCCTCTGATCGGAACTTCGTAGTGGCCAATTCGGGCAACCAAGCGTCTTTGTCGACACCCAAAACTTTTTCCATCACCGAACGCATCGGCTTGGCGTTGGTCACCGCGTTGGCCGCTTGAACCACGATAGGAATGCCTGCTAAGGAGCCATGCGTGTCCGTGGAGGCTAAGAATTGCTCCGCCTTGCCGACCTCCCCTTTTTTGAACTTGATGGCCTTCGCGCGCAACATCGTGTGCGGGAAGTCCAAATTCCATTCGTGCGGTGGCGTGTAAGGGCACTTGGTCATGTAGCACAGATCACACATGAAGCACTGATCAACCACCTTCCAATAATCGGCCTTGGCGACGCCATCGACCTCTAGGGTCGGGCTCTCATCGACGAGGTCGAACAAGGTTGGAAATGAGCCACATAGGCTGACGCAACGACGGCAGCCATGGCAAATATCAAAAATGCGCTCCAGCTCACCGAGCATGGACTCTTCGTTGTAGAAGTCTGGGTTTAACCAATCTAATGGGTGGCGTGTTGGCGCTTCTAGGTTGCCTTCTCGTGACATGCGGAACTCCGGGAAAGAAAGGTAAAGGGGGTTGTTAGCAAATGTTCAGCGTGCCACGCAGACGCGTGGTCTACATGGCACTCTCAAAACTCGCAGGGCTTTGACGGTCCGCGGTGGAACGGTCAAAGCCCTTGGTAGCGAGAATTACTCGACCAGCTCTGTCAAGGCCTTGGCGTAGCGGTTAGCGTGTGAACGCTCTGCTTTTGCCAATGTCTCGAACCAGTCAGCGACTTCGTCGAAGCCTTCTTCGCGAGCGGTCTTTGCCATGCCAGGGTACATATCGGTGTACTCGTGCGTCTCGCCAGCAACTGCTGACTCGAGGTTCTGGCGGGTTGAGCCGATAGGCATGCCCGTTGCGGGATCACCGGCTTGCTCGAGGAACTCGAGGTGGCCGTGTGCGTGCCCTGTCTCACCTTCAGCGGTTGAGCGGAACAATGCTGCAACGTCGTTTTGTCCTTCGATGTCAGCCTTGTTCGCGAAGTACAGGTAACGGCGGTTGGCTTGGGATTCGCCGGCAAATGCATCTTTCAAGCATTGCTCGGTTTTCGTGCCTTTTAAAGTTGGCATGAGTATCTCCTTCAGGGGTTGATGAAACGCCTCAAGCTGAACAACACACGCGCCTTGCTCACTGAGGACGGAGAGACTTTAACGGTTTCTGATGCCAGGGTCTAATTGCCACTCGCAATACAGTTAATTAGTTTTGTCAATCGCAATTAGCATGTTGATAAACAAAGACTTACGCACCATCTTTCACAGTTAACCCCCTAAAGTGAAAGGGTTTCTTCCGCTGTTAGTTGCCACCACCGTGCCTACTAGAATGAAGATGTGACGTGTGGGTCCTCCCTTGACCCCTTCATGAAGCGCCCAAAAAAAGGTATCGCCATGTCTGTTCCCGCCCCTGCAGCGCCGCCCGTCCTCGGGCTGCACCACTACGCCTACCGCGCCAAAGACGCCGAAGAGACGCGGCATTTTTACCAAGATATTTTGGGCTTGCCGCTGTACCACATCATCCAAAGCGATCATGTACCCAGCACGGGGGAATACTGCCCGTACACGCACTTCTTTTTCAGGCTCCAGGATGGGTCGTACATCGCCTTTTTTGACCTAGGCGACGACGAAGCCGCGCTGCCCTCCCCCAATACACCCGCGTGGGTGAACCACATTGCCTTTGCGGTGCCGGCGTTGGCAGACTTGAGTGCGATGAAGGCGCGTTTGGAGGCGCATGGGGTCGCCGTCATTGGCATAACGGACCACCATGTGTTCAAGAGCATTTACTTCTTTGATCCCAACGGCATTCGACTAGAGCTCACCTACCAG
>Ga0209194_1002221_pt1 | contig 10672 bp, 13 predicted proteins | sample COGITO_mtgs_1004_FD_184787 | JGI IMG/M metagenome (GOLD analysis project Ga0209194, IMG submission 184787) | Pelagic marine microbial communities from North Sea - COGITO_mtgs_100413 (SPAdes) (version 2) | ecosystem: Environmental > Aquatic > Marine > Epipelagic ...
AAGGTTGTTAAGGTCAGTAAGGTTGGTAATCGTTAGACTACCAGTACCTACCACCTTATCCAATGTAACGTCAAAGCTGTTTACCGTAAATGTAGATAGCTTGACGAAAGATAGAGTATTAACTACTCCTGTCTTAAGTCTTTTCATTAATGATTAATTATAGTTCAGCAGGTGTGTTATCTGCGATAAAGGTACGAACTTCTGCGTTGGTGTATACGGTGTAGTTAGGTGCTGACTGACCATTGCCTAAAGCGATAAGGGCAGATACTTCGCTATCTAACCAAGATGCTTCCATCTCGTATACTACAACATCAGCTACGCTAACGGGGCTGCCGAATAGTCCGCTGTAGCGGCTACCAAATTGCTCCCAAGTAGGATGAATCGTTGTCGTAGACTCCAACTCTCCTTCTTCGTTGTAGGTATACTCGTTCCAATCGTAGCGAGTTATTGCAGCAGGTAGTTCGTTACTAATGTCTGAAGCAGGTACGCTGATAAAGATATTTCCTTTCATAATATTAATCGTTTGTGTATGTGTTCTTTCCAGAGTTATAGTTTCGTAGGACTTCAGACGCCGTCAACGCGCGGTTATAAATGCGCGGTTGGGCGATTGGGCCGTTGTGCGCTTTTGCTTCGTCGGTTTGATAAGTGGCAATTTCCAAGTTTTCATCACTCACATAAAATCCACTACTATAAGATGCGGAATTCCCCTCAACGCCATCAATGTATATTTTAATAGTTGAGCCATCCGAGGTGAAAGCAACGTGGTACCAATTACCAGCCGCCAAGTTTTGCGAAGGAGTTAAAAAGCCAGCCGTTGTGCTTCCCGTTGATGAATATAGCCCTACTATTTTTGTAGCAGTATTTGAATACAACATAAGCGAACGCTGATTGCTTGGGCCGTGCCATTTACCCAAAATACCTTTATCATCTTCACCAGTCCAATAAATCCAAGTTTCAAGCGTTACCTCGCTACTATAATCCAAACTCGCATTATCGTGAACCTCTGCCCAGCTATTGCCGTCAAGATTTAGCGCGCCTTGTTTCCGCACGTTTTCAAATAGATTCACGCCCGTGATATCGCGGCCCGTTGTTAAGCCTTGCGGGAGTAGTACTTCCGCAGTAACTGCCGACGTTCCTATATTACGCAAGTAAGGTTGGAGCGTTGCGCTTTTGGTCGCTTGTGCGCCCCAAATGTATTGCCCCTTATCGGTTCCCGTATACGTTTGGAAACGGCTTGCAACATCCGACTGAATCAAAGTTATAAAGTAATTGAATGACGTTGAACTTGTGGTTAATTTACCGCCAATGCGGTACCATCCATTTCCAGCATCTTCAATGATTAATTCGGTTATATCGCTTGCATTACCAGTTGCGCCCGTTGAAATGTTAAAGTTCGCATATCTTGAGGTATCGCCACCCGTTGAAAGTTGAACCCAATCGTAATCTCTTTTTTTGACGTATGCTGAAATGAAATAATCGCCAGCGGTTACCGATAATGTTTGCGCTAAAAAGTGCGAATCGTTCGCCGTGGTTTCTACGATTTCCGTTGCCGTTGCGCTTCCATCGGGTGCAATAAATGAATCGTCCGTAATGGTTACCAATCGGTTTTCACTCCAAGATGCCGTTTCAAATTCTTCACTCTTGTCAATGTAGTTATGCGACTTATTCCAATCAATAACCGCCGTCTGCGCTACGGGTGCGCCGATTCCGTGCGTATACGTTGCGCCGCTAATGGTGCCGTGGTTTCCGTTTCCGCTACCATCGTACGCCGTCGTTCCCGCGCCTTCTTGCATTGGTAGAAATAACTTTAAAGCGGTGTTAGCCACTCCAGTAGGTACGACCTTCTCTGGGTTGTTGTATAGGTCGGCCACTTGTGCGGCGGTTAGGGCGGTGTTGAACACACGAACGCCACTTATTTCGCCATCAAACCAAGCTGTGGAACCAGCGGCATCACGACCAATAGCGATTGTTGCGCTTGTATATGTGTGTTCAACCCAGTTGGTTGTGCTTAATGGTTGACTGATTCCGTTCACATATATTTTAGCGTTATTAGCTTCTTGAACGGCTACCACAAAATACCATTGGTCGGTTTCAAATGTAGTTGTAGTTTCGGGAATGTTAGTCCCGTCGTACATATTGAATTTATTGTTTGAGAACGTGATATTTGAATAACCGCCAGTGAACATTGAAACAATACGACAATTTGAAGTGGCGTCTGCATTTATCCAAGCGCAGTAAGTTTTTGCACCACTTATTGTTATTGTGCTTAAAACCTCATCATTCACCCCATCAAAATCAAGGGCTTTCCCGCTGAATAGTTTTGCACGATTGTAGGCCAAAGGGCTTTGGTCATTGCCGCGCGGGTTTAGCGGCTTGTTCGTTTGTGTTGTAGTTACCCCCATTTTTTTAGTCGTTTATGTCGTTAGTGATTACGGGAATGCGTTCGGGGAAAAGTTCGTACAAAGTCGCGGTGTATTCCGCGTTTGCCTCGCTATTTCCAAAGCTATGAACGCCGACCGGGTCGGGCCAAACAATGTTCGCGTCCCAATCAGCTACCACGCCATCACGCCAAAGCACATCTACTGAATAGTTGTCCGCAAGTACCGCCGGTGTCAATTCTTCACCTTCTTCGTCGTATGTGGCCGGTGTTGTTACGATATGTCCCAGCATTGCGATGGTATGGCGGTGGGTTGGGTTTCCTTCTTCCGATAAACCGAGCGCGTCGATTGCGCTTTGTGCGCTCGCCGCGTCGGTAAATTCGTATTTTCTAAATGTGTACTTCATAGCTTATAAAGTTGTGAGGGTTGCTAATTCCGAATCACTCAAGGCTTCTTGAAAGTGTGCGTATTGGTTGAAAGTAAACTCGTTAAATTCGCTGGCTCCATTGTAGGAACCAATCGAAATAATGTTCTCATTGTCTTTCGGCGCTCCGCTTGAACTGGTGGCATCTTCCGACCCATTTATATACATCTTAAAACTATTCGTTGCGTATGTTACCGCTATCTTGTAACGCTCGCCCGCTTGTAGTTGGGTTGTTGATGTAATGTTTCCAAGGTTTGGATTTCCCACGATGTAGTTTGTATTTGAAACATACATATATGTTTGATTCGAACCGCTATCCGTGTAGTAAAAAAACTGCTTATAATTTGAATTTGTAAGCGATTCACTCATTGTAACATCAAAGAAAATGGTTCCGCTTGTTCCGCCAATCACATCACTAACGCCCGTAACTGAACAAGTATCCGCCGCGCGTGTGACGCCGCCCGATTCCCCGTGGTTCGGGATGTAGCTTGTGGCGTAGGAGCCGGCTTCGAGTTGTGCGCCGTATACCGATAAATCTACTACATCACTATTTGCGGCATCCAAGAAAATTTCACAATCAGCGGCCAAACCATTTGTTGCCGTTCCTTGCACATCAAAGCGTTGCCATTCTCCCGTTATTGTTTTTTCAACACTACCACTACCGCCCCAGCGCATTGATAGGGTTTTCGTGCTTCCATCGTTTGTCTTTAGATAAACTGAAAAGATACCAGCCCCCGAATAAGATGAAGTAACTGATTTACGAATACGAGAATATGTGCCACCCGTTTTGTTTAACTGCAAACGATAGGCGTTTTGCACACCTTCGGGTGATGTTGAATAATTAGCCGTCACCGACTGACCCGCTCCATCACCATCTAAAGCCCAATCGCTAAAGTATTCCGAATAAGGTATAAAATTAGCCCGACTCGGCTCTAACAAAAGACTTCCGTTCTCACCATTCGCATCGTAATTGATACGCGGCAAGTCGATAAGCACCCCCGCTTTTGCCGTGGTCGCTCCGCTATCGAGGTAGTCGGTGGCTACCATTGAGGATTCCAGTTGGGCGTTTTGGATGTAGATTGAACCGCTTGTTCCCGATGAACTTGAACTGCTATCTGCCACAATAATACGCACAAGTGTAGATGTCGCATTGTATGTAATAGAACAACGATACCATCCACTTCCTATAGATTCAATTGCAGAGTCTATTGTAGTAGAACCATATTCATAAGATACACCCGTTGATAAATCAAAGAACACATCATCGTATGGTGTTAGCCTCAACCAATTTGATGTTCCCGCTTTAGCATAACAAGAAAAAGTATTTACTCCGTTTGTTGATAAGGTTTGGTTTACTTGACCATTTGCTCCACTTTTAGTAATAAGCCAAGCATTATTGCTTCCGTCATAGCCACTTTGACCGCTTGTTAAAGCAACACTTTGTTGAGTCCACGTCGTATCGAACTGATTCGACTGCAACAAAAGGTTCTCCCGATACTTTTTTATAAGCCCATCACTCCCGATTCTTGTTGCTCCGTGGTCAGTACCTCTATCAAAAGTAAAGTCTGCACGGGTTTGGTCGTACCCACTATTTTGGTCGGTGCTATCGGGTGCGCGGTTCCCGCTTGGTAAAACGTTGTATAATGTTCCCGCCTCGTAGGTGCTTGGCACCATTAAAAGGCTTGCTTTGTCTATTAGTGCCATTAGCTTAGTGCATTTATGGCCGCCGTGATGGCCGCCTTGTTTTCGATTGTTGCGTTTTTATCCGTTGCGAGTTGCTCCATATTCGCAAGGCTCGCCGCTGGGCTTGTGATGTCGTCTAAACTATACCACGCTTGTAACCCGTTTGATTCCGCACTCGTTAGCGCTTCGTAGCTTTTCCACATTATTGAATTAATCTCATCGCTTGAAAGTGCGCGGTTCCATATTGCGACGTTGGCGAGGTTGCCTTCCCAATAAGATGCTGGCGAGGTGTGAGAACGTGCGCCGATTCTTGCGGCGGTTGTTGTGTTTGTTGTTGTGCTTATTGCTTGGCTGGAAATTAACGAGCCGTCAACATATAATTTTTGCGTAGTGCCGTCGTAAGTACCAACGGCGAAATACCAATTGTTTTCGCTAACGCTTGCCGGTAAATTCCCCGCATTCAAATCATAGTAAAGAATATCGTTTAACTGCACTATTCTAAACCCGTCATCGTTGGCGTCTCTTGCATCAAAAATTGAATCTGTTACAGAATCATCATTCGCATAAACCCACGCCGCTATGGTGTGGTTCGTATGGCTGAACGCGTCGTTTAATTGGATATAATCACTCGTCCCGTTGAATTCGGCCGAGCCTTGGGCGGGGAAATTTAGTTTAGGGGGTGTAAGGAATCTATTAGCCATAACAAGTCCATCCTTTACATAAGTTAATAGTGAACCACCCCTTGTAAGGACGGTATTTAGTAGTCCTAACATAGTTCATTACAGTGCTTTATAAGCCAATACCTTGCCCGATACACAAGATACGCTATCAAATTTGCCGTAGATGATTGTACCTTCACCAATACCAAGGTTTGTTACCGCGTCACCTACTTCAGTAGTAGTCGTAACCACAGCACCTTCAATCGCTTGGATAGCACGGAATGCTTCACCCGCAGTTGAAGACTCTCCACCCTCTAACAAACGGAAGCCATAATCTCCTGTAGCTGTCTGATGGAAGTTTCCTTCTTTAACAATAGTTTCGTAAGCCATAATATATTATATAATTTTAATCGTGTAGTTGTAAGAATAATACCAATCCCTCTGCCTCTATAGAATTTACAACAGAACCGCTGTAACCGCCTTTAACATAAAGATATTCTTTCTGTGCGGAAGTAGTTGTTACAGCATCCTTCATATATCCAGAGCCGCTATTTATCAAGTAACCCATTAATTAAAAATAGATTGGTCAGTAAAAGGTGTTTTGTCATCAAGAACTAAAGAAGCAATACCGCTCTCGGTAGTTAGCGTGATGTTGATGTTAGATTTCTCCGAAATACTCGTGCCACTATTAGCCTCGTAGTTCATCGTTAAGCCATCCATCCATCCCGATATAGTAACACTCTTGTTATTATGTACAAGAACAGCTACAATGTCTTCTCTGCGGCTCATATAGTCAATCTGATTGACCTTATTGTCAACAGAAGGAATCTGAACAACTATGTTCGTAGTTACTACACCGAGTCCGTTTGAGATATTCTTGTTCTCATCAAAAGAAGTTACACCGTCCTTGATGTTGTGTTCAAAGACAACAGTGTTGTTAGTGTCCACTTGTGTCACAACAGTTTCATCAAGCGGGTCAAAAGTGATAGTTAAGTCTTTCTGTAATAAAAGAATTACTTTTTCAATACCACCTGTAACACGCTTGTTACAATTGATATCAATATCACTTAGTAGTATGGAGCAATTAAAAGCCATAATTAATTTTTATTACATTGAAAATTCAAACTCAACAACAACCTCAGCTTCAAAAGAGAAACCAGAAGGATATCCTGTATAAGGAGTCCCTGTTTGACCATATCCAATATAAGGGCTATAGTAAATACGTCTGTTTCCGTTAGCATCATTTATATCTTGCCAAACATTGTTAGAAGCAGAACCACTTAATTGCTGATACAAAGTACCATTTTTCATATAGTGACTTGCGTATTGCGTACTATTGCCTGCATTCACAAGTGCAGAATAAGAGTCTAAAGGTCTTAATTGGTTATATTCGTTTACAGAAAATGTAGCTCCATTACTTCCCAAGCTTATAATTCTAATATATCCGAAAAGCTGAAATAGCTGAGTTGCAGTAAGACCCATTAAAGTAGAAGACCGTTGAGACACTGCTCCAGTTAAATCACCTGCTGGCACGTTTGTCTTAACAGTGATGTTTTTAAGTCTTACTTTATTGTAGGTATTAAATTCTGCAGTATCAAACCAGTCGTTTGTTGCAAGAGGAGCATTTAAAACATCGTAAGGACCTGTTGATGGGTAGTATGTTGTTTTATTAGAATTCAACAAAGGAGCTGAATAAGAGTACGTTCCACCATCATTAACTGTGCCGTCTGCTGTTAAGTTTACAGAAACTGTTTTTGTCACAGAATTACTTGATGTAGGCGTACTAACACTCCAAACACCAACATTAGGGTTCTGTACACACACAATGCGGTACAACTGACCATCCTCGGGGATAGAGTAACCCTCACCATCGTTAAGCCCTAAGATGCTGTCTGTAGCACTATAAGGAAACACAGTGATGCTTCTATCAGAAGTGTTTACTACGTTGATTACAAGCCCTAATTCGGGTTGTGGTAGCTTAACAGCAATGTTGTTAGAGTCCGCAGAGGTCACAAGGTTTACTCCCGCTGTAAGCAATGTTGCTCCCGCTAAAGAAGTACCACTTGCAGCAATAGTCGCTTGAGTCTGTACAAGCTTATTTACTTGTAACTCGTCTAAAGTTAGTGAGGTAACGTCTTGACCATTACCATTTTGAAGAGTCCCTTGCGTTGGAGTACCAGCAGCATCACCTATCGTTAATAGGTTGCCATAAGTAGACTCAATAGTTTCGTTAGTTAAATTCATTTACCCCCAGTTAATATTGTTGTTAGACCAAATTTCATTGTGATTAACCCAAAGTGTTCCAAGCTTAATCAAAGACTGGTCACTCGTAGCTATGGATGATTCCCAAGAAGTTCCTTTTAAGGTTACATTTATACTTGAGGCATCTGTTATTGAAGCACCACTTGATGCCGAGTAGTTCATATCAAGACCTCGTATCCATCCGCTTATAGTTGCTGTTCCATTGTTGTGCATAAGAACACAAACTATATCGCTCCTATAAGACATCTGCTCAACCTTTGAAGCTCTGCTATCTATAGCAGGTAGCTTTACAAATATCTCAGTTTCTATAACAGGTACGGTTAAATTCGTTTGTTTAGTTTCTGAAAAGTATGTAGCCTTGTCCTTTGGGTTATGCTCAAATGTTACAAAGTCTTCTAAGTTGGCATTTAAAAGAACTGTCTCCGCTGATGTATCAAGTGTCAAACTTAAGTTTTCTTTTAAGCCTAAATACACTTTCTTGATTCCTCCTGTCAAACTATTAGAACAGTTGGAGTCTATATCACTCAATAAAACAGAACAATTAAAAGCCATATTTTTTTTAAATAAAAAGGGGCGAGGTTTTCGCCTCACCCCCTTGTTGTAATTTACAAGATTTGCTATTAAGTAGTAGCAAGAATAAAGTCAGCAGAAGAGATGCTGTAAGACAAGCCAAGCTCATCACCTGTTAGAGTGAGTTGGAAGCGGTTCTTTTCAGAACGGCCAGTTCCAGAGTTAGCGTCAACAGTTCCTGCGTACAAGCCGTAGTCCAAACCACATACGTGGAAAGTTCCAGCAGCAGTCTCTACAAGAGCAACCAACTCAGCACCACCTTTAGAGATGTCGTTAAGCTTTGTGATTTTGTCAGCAGTCATTTTAGGAAGCTCTACAGATACAGTTGGTACAGTTGATACTACACCATCAGCAGCTACAGTTTTTACTTCACTGAATACAGAGAAGCCATCCTTGTTGTTAAAAGAAATTTGTGATACTCCACTTACAGCAGTAGCAGCAGTAATCGCACGGTCAGCAGCGTCCAAAGTCAATGCAGCAATAGCATCGGTTCTGTTAGCAACGTGCAATTCTACGATACCACCAATTGCAACATCGTCACAAGAGTAGGAAATATCAGCAAGAGTTACATTACAAGCCATTTGTTATAGGTATTAAAGGAAGGGCGCAAGGCCCTTCCGTTAGTTATTTAATTATGCGAAGTCTTTTGCGTAGACAATCTCTTCACCTTTAAGGTAAGAGAAACCTAACTTGAACTGTCCCCAAATCTTGTCAGAAGATAGTTCAGCTTCGTACTTCATATCAATTGCGCGAACGTCATTGTACTCGTCAGTCAACATTACGATGTTCTGAGCAGCAGCAATCATAAATTCGTTAGCAGGCATAGATGGGAAGTGAATAACTTCCATACCGTAGTAGTTTGGCACACCACCTTCTACAACACCTTGTGGAGTAGTAGTGTAAAGACCAGCGATAGCGATTTGGTAGTGTTGCATAGCAGCAGTTCCCAAGAAGATGGCAGGTTTGAAATCACGGTCAGCATCGCCGTAAACAGCAGCCAACATAACGTCAGACATTGTTTCGTAAGCACCTTCCAATTTGTCAAGGATGTTAGCAGAAGTTAAAGCACCGTTAGTGTCGTAGTCTAACACAGCAGCATCAGCAGCCATTTCAGTAGTCAACGCAGTACCTGCAACAGTCAAAGCTTTCTCAGCAGACAATTTAGCGAAGTAGTCAAATACCCAATCCTTGAACTCAGCGTCCATAGTTTCTGGGTTGTTCTGACCTTTCTTCAAAAGAAGACCACGGTAAGAAGTCTCAAGAGCGTTCTTACAGTTTAGGAAAGACCACTTGTAAGTGGTTACGGTCATTTCTTTTTCTCCGATTGTAGCAGCAGATGCTCCATCAAATACACAAAGGTCTGAACCGAAAGATAATGTAGCGTCAAAGATAGGTACGTTTACTTTAGCTTTAACACCGTCAACAAGGCGAAAACGGTTTAATACCGCTGCCGATTTTACCATAGTGTCAATGAACAAGTCTGGACGACGGTCACCGTATGGCAAGTTTGATATTACTATACTCATTTTATTTTAATTTAAGAGGATTCGTTTAATTAATTTACAATAATTACTTGCGGTTAAAGAAGTTATTAATCATATCTACCTTTTCGGGTGTGATACCATTAAAAACTACTGTCTTGTCTTCTACTGTTTCAGTAACTTCTTCAGCCTTTTGTTCAGCAGCAAATTGCTCCTCAACTTCTGCATCAGTAGCAGAGAACTCTTCCTGAAGGTTTTCCTCAAGTACTTCTTCAGTAGCTTCGTACTTGTCTTCCTTCATTTCTTCTTTCTCTTCCTCCTCTTTGTGTTCAGGAGTATGAGCCATTTCCTCATCTTCTTCTACAGTAGCGTTCTCTTCTTGAGAAGCACCCATAGACGCGATGTGCTTTTGAATCATTTCAACGGCTGACTTTAAATCGTCTACACCAGCGAACTTATCTTCAAAAGATGTCATAGCTTCCAAGAGCGAGTTGTTCTCGTTCTCTAAAGCTTCAATTCTTGCTTCGTACTTGTTAGTCATCGTCTCAAATTGAGCCTCCAACTTACCAAGTTCTTTGCCAAAACTAAATTCGTTCATTTGTTCTTCGTTATTAATTGTTGGTTTAATATCTGCCTTAATCTCAATAGAGAAACCATTAATCTCTCCATTCTCAATTGCAGTAAATAATTCGTCAGACTCAATCTTTGCCTTCACGAATACGGTTCCGTTTGGTAGGTTATAACCATAATCTTTAGATTTATCGTTATCACTCTCTTTGGTCCAAACTTCAAGCATCACTACATCGTCAGTATCGTTCTGATGGTTAATGCCAAATGCGTTAAATAACCCTTCCTTGGAATACTTGTACATAATCTCTTGGATTGTCTCCGCAGTGAAGCGTACATAATAGTATCCCATTTCTGGTGAGAAGCGTAGGATTTCCTTATTAGGAATCATAATAGGTCCTACAACCTCTTTCTTCTTTTCATCAGCAAACATCTGTACCTTCTCAACTTCGTTGAAGTGAATGAAGTCTTCCTCAATAGCGGGCTTATCTACAAGAGAAATCTTGTACATCCCTTGAGCGATGTCTTCTAATGATATATCAAATAATGGTAATTTATCCATTCTTTAGTTTTTTAGGGAAGGATTTAATCCAATTAATCCTTTTTCTTATTAGTGGGAACATCCTTGACTTTACGGTCACCCCACGG
>Ga0209194_1002223_pt1 | contig 10666 bp, 5 predicted proteins | sample COGITO_mtgs_1004_FD_184787 | JGI IMG/M metagenome (GOLD analysis project Ga0209194, IMG submission 184787) | Pelagic marine microbial communities from North Sea - COGITO_mtgs_100413 (SPAdes) (version 2) | ecosystem: Environmental > Aquatic > Marine > Epipelagic ...
TTCTCGAAACATTCACAGAACAATTAGAACCAGATGATATTAAATCCACTACTATGGGAGAGAGTGGAGAGGATATTCAGTTATCACCTGCAGCCCGTAAACTTATACCATATTCATTCGAATGTAAAAACCATGAAAAATTAAACATATGGAGTGCCTTAGAACAAGCAGAGGAATACTCACATAAAGGAACACCAGTTGTGGTGTTTAAAAGAAACAGGTCGAAGACCTACGCAGTAATAGAATTTAAGGAATTTGTAGAACTTATTAAATGATAGATAAAAGTGCAGAAGAATTTATAAAATCAGTTAAGTCAATTGATATATTAAAGAAAAGAATGGAAGAGTTTAAAGATATGCCAGTTCCAGATACAAAAGATTTACATAAGTATAGAAGATTTCGTAAAGTAAAATTAAACAAGAATGAGTTTTAATTGAATCAATTAGTTATAAACATATTAGATAAAGCATTAAAATCAAAAGGACAATCTCTTAAGAAAACCAATGAGTATATGTATTGGAGTCCTTTTGTATCACATCACAAACCTAAACTACAAGTAAACATTCAAACAGGTAAATGGCATTGTTGGGTAAGTAATCAAGGTGGACATAATCACTTCCAATTACTAAAACAAGTTGGTGCACCACGAGAACTCTTTAAAGAGATGAGTGATGCAGTTGGTACTACTTACTACTCATCAAATAAAAAAGATGATAAACCTGTCATACTAAATCTTCCAAAGGAAGCTAAACCATTATGGAATGGTGGTGATTCACTTCAGAAGTTACACGCTCTAAAGTTCGTCATGGAAAGAGGATTAGAGATGAGTGATATCATCAGATATAATCTACACTATTGTTTGAATGGACAATATCAGAATAGAATCATTATACCAAGTTATGATTCAGATGGTAAGTTGAATTACTTTGTAGGTAGAGATTTTTATAAAGGTGGCATGAAGTATAAGAATCCACCCGTTCAAAAAGATATCATCGGATTTGACCTATATGTAAATTGGGATGAACCGATAATTCTTTGTGAGGGGGTGTTCGATGCTATGGCCATAAAAAACAATAGTATACCTTTGTTCGGTAAAACTATATTACCTAACTTAGCTCGTAAAATAGTCGAAAAGCAAGTCTCTCATATAATTATTTCATTAGATGATGATGCATTTGCTTCATCGGTGAAAATGATAGGAGAGTTTTTGAGAAACGGAATTAAAGTTAGTTTCGTAAAACTCAAAGGTTCCGACCCAAGTGAACTTGGTTATCACAACATGGTGAATCAATTGTCAACATCAGTTAATGTTGATTTTAAGGAATTAATGAGGATGAAAATCTATGGTAACATTTGATATATGGGAAATTGGAGAGGGATATCATAAGGTGCATATTCGTAATGAAGAAGTCTACACAAAAATAAAGTCTTTTTTGAGTTTAAAAAATGATACTTATTATTATAGAGACGGCGAAACATTTGCATGGGATATTATTGTGAATAAAAAACAATTAGCAAAAGTGAAAAAAATACTCAAGGAGTTTACTTGATTCAAGACAAAATTAAGGTTCCATTCAGGAAACTAAAACACATCCATCACATTAGTGATATTCAAATCCGAAACCTTAAACGACACAGAGAATACGAACAAGTATTCGAGGGACTTTACAAAGAAGTAAAGAAGAATCCTAAGAATGCCATATCGTATATCGGTGGTGATATTGCACATTCTAAAACAGAAATGTCACCAGAACTTATCGACCAGTTATCTCGTTTATTTAAAAACTTAGCAGACATTTGTCCATTAGTTATTATCGCAGGTAATCATGATTGTAATTTAAATAATCTAAATAGAATGGATTGTTTAACACCAATCGTAGAAAACCTAAATCATCCAAACTTACATTACCTAAAGAGAACAGGTGTATACACTTGTGGTGATACTGATTTAGTAGTGTGGGATGTTTGGGATGAAGAAGAAGATTATATTAAAGCAAAAGATATCGAGGGTGATAGAAAGAAAATTGTATTGTTTCATGGAACAGTCGATAGAAGTGAAACTGATTTAGGATTCAAGTTACCATCTAAAGTGAAGATGAGTATGTTTGATGGGTATGATTTAGGATTACTTGGTGATATCCATAAAAGACAATTCCTTGATAAAGATGAGAAGATTGCATATTGTGGTTCATTAGTTCAACAGAATCATGGTGAAGATATTGGTAAAGGTTATTTGTTATGGGATATGGAAACTCTTAAATCAGAGTACATTGAGATTCCAAATGAATATGGTTATTATACAATTAACATTGATAATGGTAAGTTACCTGAACTACCAGATTTCCCAGCAAAACCAAGAGTTCGTGTACGAGTAAGTAATACAAAACCATCACAATTGAAAAAGTTGATGGCAGAATTACAGAAGAAAGCAAAGATTCAAGAAAGTGTTATTACAAAAGTAGATGGATTAAGTACAGATAAAATTCGTGATAATAAGATAAACATTGGTGATGTATATAATGTTGATTATCAATACAATTTAGTATCAAATTATTTAAATGATAATTATGTTGTTCAAGAAGAAACCATGATTAAAATTAAAGATATCCTAAAAGATTTAAATAATGTTATACCAGAAGCTGATATCCAAAGAAATGTACATTGGAAGTTAAAACGATTTGAGTTCAGTAATCTATTTAGTTATGGTGAAGACAATGTAGTAGATTTTACAAGATTAAATGGTATGATTGGATTGTTTGCTCCTAATGCAAGTGGTAAATCTGCTTTATTAGATGCTTTATGTTTTAATTTATTTGATGTGAGTTCTCGTACATATCGTGCAGATAACATTATCAACAAGGCTAAAACAAATCTACATTGTAAAGTAAACTTTGAAATAGATGGAGTAGATTATTTCATTGAGAAGAAAGGTAAAAAGAATCTTCGTAGTGGACATGTAAAAGTAGATATTGATTTTTGGTGTATTGATGATACTGGTGATAAAGTTAGTTTAAATGGAGACCAGAGAAGAACTACACAAAATAATATCAAAAAGGTTATTGGTAACTTTGATGATTTTGTTTTAACAAGTATGAGTTCACAAAACAATAATACAGTCTTTATTGATAAAACACAGAAAGAACGAAAAGAGTTATTATCTCAGTTTATGGGATTGAAAGTATTTGATACATTATACCAACAAGCATCAGATGATATCAGAGAAGTAAATACACTATTGAATGATTTCAAAAAAGCTGATTATGATAAACAATTAGCAAGTATAACTGATGACCTGATTTTACTTGAGGGTAAAGAAAAAGATTTTAAAAAAGATGAAGATGGATTGAAACAACAAATCAAGGATGTACAAAGTACTATACATAAACAAACTAAGAGATTGAAACCAGTTGATAATAGTTTGAAAAGTATAGAAGACCTCCAAGAACAACACTCTAAATTAACACAATTATCAGACAATGTCAAGGAAAAACTTGCAGAATATGAAACAGAACAATTTGATTTTGATAGAGCAGTTGCAGAGATAGAGAATAAAATAGTTATCTATAAACAAGATGGTGTTGAAGAGAATTATTACAAGTTAGAAAAACTTGAAGAAGAGCGAGACTTATTTCAAATTGAATTAGATAAGTTAAAGATAGAAGTTCGTAGTAAATTAGATAAGATTGATAAACTTGGTAATTTAACTTGGGATGAAGATTGTGAACATTGTATGAGTAATCCATTTACTTTAGATGCTATTCAAACAAAAGAAAATCTTGATAAAGATAAAACACTTGCACAAGAGTATGTACAGAAGAAACAACAAATGGAAGATGAGATACAGAAACATTTCAAGGTTCGTGCATTCAAAAAAGATTTAGATGAATTACAAGATAACTTAAATGAAAAACAAAGATATCAAGATAATATTATATCTAATATAAAAATCACAAAAGAAAAACAAAAGAATATCACTACACAATTTAATCTTATTACGAGTGATATGGAAAGAGCAAAATCACAAGAACAAAATGTATTGTTCAATTCACAAGTAGAAATAGAGATTGATAAACTATCAACAAGTCAAGATGAATTAGATTATCAGATAGATATCGTTTCTCAAAAACTAACAAAATTACATGGTGAGATACAAGTTCTAAAAACAAGAGAAAACCAAATTAATGATAACATTGATAAGGTAGAAGAACTTGAAGATTCACATCAAGCATATCAGTTCTTATTAGAGGCCATCAAACGAGATGGTGTACCATATGACCTCATTAGTAAATCACTTCCGACTGTTGAGGGAGCAGTAAATGATATATTAGCACAGATTGTTGATTTTAGCATTGTGTTTAATATGGATGGTAAACAAATCGATACACATATTGTTTATGATGATGATAGAGTATGGCCCTTAGAATTATCAAGTGGTATGGAACGATTCATTAGTTCTCTTGCAATAAGAGTTGGTTTAATGAATGTAAGTAACCTACCAAGAACTAACTTCCTTGCTATTGATGAGGGATGGGGTACAATGGATTCAGATAATCTGAACTCAGTTGCACAACTATTCCAATATCTGAAATCAGAGTTCCAATTCTCATTAGTTGTTTCACACATTGAAACAATGAGGGATTTTGTTGATACCTTATTAGAGATTAAAAAGGTAGGGGGAAGTTCATCAGTTAAGTTTAGTAGAGATTGATGACATTTTACTTTTAGTGTTACTCTGTTTCACTCTCAACAATAACTGATTTATAAATGCCGAACAATTAGTTCGGTTATCTTTACAATGAACCTTTATCCAAGCCATGATATCCTCATCTAAGGTAAAGTTATATCTTTTTTTCATATTCTACTCACTTTATACACACTCTATACATATAAATAAATAGATAAATTTCAAATTTTGATATTTATATTAGAATCCTTTTATGGAGTAATTTCACTATATGGCAATATTAAAAAGAATAAATAAGTTTCAAGGGTTAAAGGATATAGATATATTAGAAGAAGAATCTGGCTTATCGTCAAGATTTTTCCAAGTATTTGATTTCCCTACCGCATTACCACAAGGTAAATCATCATTTCTAATAGCAGGTTCACCATTTTTAAAAAACAATGTTGAACTTAAAATAGAAATATTGGATGCTGGTGGAAACACTATCTATACAGAACCTGTACCTAATTACCTTGAGGGACAAGCAAGAAGAGTATCCATAGAGATATACGATGATGTTGTGCCTGGAGATGGTGTGATGTATCTCGTTGGTGAATTGAAAACTAATTACAAAAGTTTTGGTGGGCAAGAAACAAATCAAGATGAAGTAACAGGTAATATATTTGACCCGGCATCTTTTGGAGCATTTGGTGCTGGAAATGTACCTGAAGAATTTGTAGAACAAGTAAATCAGTTCAACAATCAAGATGTTCCGAGTGAGTTTCAAGATGTTTATAATGTAAGATACTCAAGACCAATTTTTATAAATCCTGTCATACCAAATGAACAACCGATATTCTTTTATAGACAACCTACGGTCTCGGTTAGTGAAATTGTAAAACCATTTATTATACCATCAGGAGATATTGAACCAATAATATTGAGTGGTAGTGTTGGAGTTAATCCTGCACCAGATTTACCACCACCACCTGCTGATATCGTTCCTGTCGATGAGGGTTATCCAGCAATATCTGCAAAAGATATAGATTTAATTGGACAACAAATAGAAAAATTTAAGAATAGTAAAAAAGCAAAAATAAATCCCTTTCAAAATCAGAGTTTTCGTTCAAGAGGTAGGTTAGTAAGAAGAGCATCACCAGAAATAGATAGGTTTACTATAGAGGTAAATGATGTAGAGGGTGGTTCTGAAAATGATGCAGGTTCAATATCAAGTGCATTTGTTGGTTCATCCATAACAATTAAAAATCCAAAAGTAGATAATGTAAAATATCCTACTGAAAAATTTGATATACCAACATCCTATGTAACAAGTATTAAGAAAGTTAATAATAATACTACAATGGTACCAGAGGATGATTTCTTAATTACTGATAAATTATCAGGTGAAAAATTCCCCGTCTCAATATTTCCAGGTGGTACTGATACAAGTAACATGGAAGTTACTATGTCATACACACCACAACCTACCGCAAGTTTATCTGAAACACACTTTAGGTCTTTTGCAAAAGTTACTACAGCAAACTTAAGAACATTTAGTGGTGATGTATTCAAAGCAAAAGTATATGCAAAATCAGAGGGTACACTTGGTGATTTTGAACCAATGTGGGAAGGCCCAATTGAATCACCACAATTATTAGTTGACCCATTTAGTGATACTGGTTTTGTAAACATTGGATACTTTCATAAAAAGGAAGTGTTTCAAGACCATTGGGTAAGTGGTTCAAATACTATTATAACACGAGATGATAATCAAATAATAGATGGTATACAAATTAGTGGTTCTAATTATGCAGATGGTTCTAATCTAACATTTACTACATCTGGTAGTTTTGATTTAGAAACGAATGTACCATACACAATACAATTTAATACATATTTTTATAAAGAATTAGCAGAAGATAAAGAGGGTAATGATGAAACAAACTTCGAATGTGAAGTTCAAGTTTCTACATTAGGACTTACAGAGAATGGTAGTGTAGATGAATATCAAACACTTGGTAAAATCAATATAGATGATTTTCAAAATGTAAACGAAGCACGGATAGATAGTGTATTTAGTACATTTGTTAGTTCAACTTTAGGTGACCCGAAAGTAAAGGTAAGGTTTAAATTAAATAAAGGTAGAGCAATCATAAGTGATGTAGTTCTACGACCATATAGTGAAACAAACTTTAATCCTGATTACTTTGAATGTATAATCCCACTACCATATCCTCTACCAAAACGACCTGATAATTATGATTTCTTAGTAGAGTTTTATGATGTAAATAATAACCTTGCAGAAACATTCTCAATAAAAGAGAAAGTACCTTTTGTTGGACCAACACCAGTTATTGCAGATGGATTAGATGCAGTATTTTCTGGTTCGATGTTAATCGGAGAGTCTATGGAGATGTTTGGTGTGAATCCAGCATATTTAAGAAGTGTTGGGTACAAAGGATTCCAACATTCTATAGATAATAATCTCGGTGGATTCATGATATATAGTGGTTCAATTAACGCTAGAATATCAGCATCTGAAGCAAGTGGATTTGAATATAATGGTGGAGTTGGATTAGAGATTGTTGATGCAGGTGGTTCTACTGATAGGTACATGAGGTTCAGAACTCAACCAAGTATTTTTGAAGTTGTAACGGATACATTCTTATTGGGTAGTGATTCACAATTTGTAAGTGGTAGTAATGGTAACATAGAAATTAGTTCAAGTAACTTTCACTTAACACCTGCTGGTGATGTAACTATGGCAGGTACAATTAATGCTACTGCTGGTAACATTGGTGATTTCTCAATCATTGGTGGACAAATAAGTGGTAGTAACATTACCTTTAATGCTGATAATTCTACGATATTTAAAACAGACCAAGGACCTGGTTCAGACCCACAGTCATCTGGTTTTGAAACTCAAGCAGATGAGTACTATATAGATTTCACACCACTTGAAGAATCACCTGATAATTTCTATATCAAGATGGGTCCAAACTTTATGGTTAATAAAGATGGTATCTTGATAGCAAGTGGTGCAACATTCGAGGGTAGTATTACAGCATCTTCTGGTTTGATTGGGGGATTCACAACGGATTCACATTCATTTAGTAGTGAACAAATATTCATTAGTGGTTCACCAAAACAAGGTGGTATTGATAGTGATGAATATATGTTTATCAGTACATCAAATTTTAATGTTAAACAAAATGGAGATGTAACAGGTAGTAGTTTCTTATTAGAGGGTGGTACAATTACAGATGGGGTTACGATACTTGGTTCAGTATCTGCTAACTCTATTTTAACACCTGCAACAATTGGTGGTTCACCAGCTACTGTCGCTAACGCATCTTCAAGTATTGATTCACAAGGTTTTGCAGCATTTCGTTCTGCATCTATCGGTGGTTGGGTAGTAGACCCAAATAGATTACTTGACCCAAACAATCAAGTTGAGATTAGGTCAGATTCAGGTTCGATAGCACTTGGAACTACAATACCAGATGATTTAGTAAGTAATGGTATTTTCATAACTGGTAGTGGTGAATTTAATTTTCAAGTAGATTCAAATAATTTTATACGAAACCGAACAAGTGATGGTTTCAAATTAAAAACACAAGATTTAAATATAGATACTTCAACACTTGATTTATCTACAGATAATGGTGGAACTATAAAACTTGGTTCTTCACCATCATTAAGTGCCAATGGTATATTCTTAAGTGGTAGTGGTGAGTTTAATTTCCAATCAGATGCAAACAATCTTATAAAACAGAGTGGTGGTACATTTGAGATAAAAGCACAAACATTTGATTTAGCAACTTCTACATTAGTAATAGATAGTGCTACAAATAATGGTAAGATTGCTTTAGGTGCATCACCTAACACAAGTGTAGATGGTACTAATCAAGGTATTTACTTAGATGGTACAGGTGATTTCTTAGCAAGAGGAAATGCAAGTAATTTCTTGAAGATGGATGGTACTGCTATGACAATCAAAGCAGGAACATTTGATTTAGATGCTACATCTATTATTATGGATAGTAGTGGAGATAGTGGAAATGGAGTTATAAGATTAGGTGGAAGTGGTGGACCAGATTCACCAACCGCAAACACTGCTGGTATCTACATGGATGGTGGTGGTGCATTAAATGTATATGGAAATGCTACAAACTTCTTTAGAATAGATGGTGGTTCATTTACAATTGCATCAGATACTTTTGATTTAGATGCTGGAACTATTATTATGGATAGTGCAACAAGTAATGGTAAGATTGCACTTGGACAAACACCACCTACATCTTATAGTAGTGGTAATGGATTCTATGTAGATGGTGATGGTAAGTTTTTAATTGGTAGTGGTAGTGGTGGAGATAGATTACAATTTGGTGATGGTGCATTTGTAGTAGAATTATCATCTGGCTTTGAATTAAATGCAAACAATATCGAGATAAGTTCACAACAAGCTTCAATGTCATTGGGTGAGGGTAATATTATACTCGATGGTTCTAACAACAAAATTAAAATTGGTAAAACCAATACAAAACAAATAGAAATAGTTGGTAACGCAACACAAGGATATATCGCAACAGGTAAAACTTCTGCAACATCAACCACTGCTGGATTTTGGTTAGCAAATAACAATACAGACCCAGAGTTTCATGTTGGTAATGCATCTAACTTCTTAAAATTTGATGGTGGTGATTTCTCACTTGCATCTGAAAAATTAGAAGTATCTGCATCCACAATCCAAATCTCTACTGCAGAGGCAAGTATGAGTTTGGGACACAATGCTGGAAATCCATATGGTAGAATAATACTACAAGGAAGTGGAACACCTAAGTTAGCAATAGGACCAGATGCTGAACAATTATCTTTAACTGCTGGAAGTGGTATCTTCATGGATGGAGATGGTAACTTTAAGTTCGGTGATAGTGATGGTAATATAACTTTCGATGGTGGTAACTTTAGTATTACAGGTTCTGATGTAGATATCCAAGTAACAGATTTAAACATTACATCGACTGGATTTAAATTATCTTCAACGGAAGCCTCAATGTCATTAGGTACAAATGAAGATTTCTTTATGAGAGCAAATGGTTCAAGTCCATTCTTGAGTATAGGACAATCTACAAAGGCATATGAACAAACAGGTCTATTTCTTGGCATGGTTAGTTCTTCACCAAAAGTTTCTTTTGTTGGAAGTCAAGGACATTTCAAATTTGATACTGATGTAGATATTGCAACAAGAAACTTCGAATTAAATGCAAACAATATTGAGATAAGTTCTACTGAAGCATCAATGAGTATTGGTGAGGGTGCAATTAGATTACTCGGTGGAGATTCAAAGATTTTAGTAGGTGGTACTGCTGATGCAAATAAACAACTTACAATCGTAGGTGGAGCACAAGATAACTTTATCGCTATGGGTGGTAAGAGTAGTTTCTCAAATGAGGGTAGTGGTACTTCAGGTATTATTATCGGTATGGATGCAACCAATCCACAAGCAGAGTTTGTTAAATCTGCAGATAATTATTTTATCTTTGATGGTGGTAGTGGTGTTGATATAAAAACCACTACATTCGAGATGGATGCAAATAGTGGTGATTTACAAATATCATCTGCAGAAAAATCCATGAGTTTAAATGGTGAGGTAGTATTAGATGGAACAAATTCTCGAATAGAAGTTGGTTCAGGTAATAAAATTAAAATACAAGGTGGTGCAACTGATAACTTTATTGTTATGGGAACTAAACAAAGTTCTGGTAATGGTAACTTTGATAACGAGGGAAGTGGAACTGCAGGTATCTTAATTGGTATGGATGGTAGTAATCCACAAGCAGAATTTGTAAAAGGTGCAAGTGATTATTTTATTTTTGATAATGGTGTAGATATTAAAACCACTAAACTTGAATTAGATGCTGGTTCACTACAATTATCTAACACACAAAATTCCATGAGTTTAAGTCCTGATGGTAGTAATCCTATCAGAATGGTTGGTGA
>Ga0209194_1002230_pt1 | contig 10630 bp, 9 predicted proteins | sample COGITO_mtgs_1004_FD_184787 | JGI IMG/M metagenome (GOLD analysis project Ga0209194, IMG submission 184787) | Pelagic marine microbial communities from North Sea - COGITO_mtgs_100413 (SPAdes) (version 2) | ecosystem: Environmental > Aquatic > Marine > Epipelagic ...
CAACTCCAACCTGATGTTATCTTGAAGATTTTGAAGTTCATTTCTCTTATTCAAAGTATTGCCGAGTGTAAAACTTGATTGAATTAACTGAAATGAGTATTTTACAGACTTAAACAAAACATTTTCCAACAATGGAAGTATTTAATCTAAAAAAAGACAAAGTAGAAGAGGTGGAATTAAAACCTTTTAAACTTGAAAGAGATATTCAAAATTTAGTTGAAAAGAATACAGAAACATTCTTTCAACTGGAATTTATATATTCAGAATTAACAGTTGGAAATTATAGAATTGATTCTCTTTGTTACGATAATGAGAATAATTCATTTGTAATTATAGAATATAAAAAAGGTAATAGTTACTCAGTAATTGATCAGGGTTACACTTACCTTCAACTATTACTTAACAATAAATCAGATTTTCTTTTAATCCTCTCTCAATATTTCAATAAAGTACTTCGATTAGAAGATATAGATTGGTCACAATCAAAAATAATCTTCGTGTCTCCATCTTTTAATTCTTACCAAAAAGACAGTGTTAACTTCAAAAATCTTCCATTTGAACTTTGGGAAATAAAACGTTTTTCAAATGATACTATTGTTTTCAATAAACATAAATCTATTTCAAAGGAAAGTATTGAATCTTTAACCAATACTAAAAATAAAAACATAATTAGTTCGGTAAGTAAAGAGGTCAAAGTCTTTGATGATAATAAATGGATTTTAAAAACCAATGAACAACTTGTTCAAAAATGGGAGGAATTAAAAGAATATGTAATTAATCTCAACGATGTTGAATTAGTTACAAAAAAAGATTACATCAGTTTAATGTTTGGACACAAAACAGTGTGTTATTTTAATTTTCAGAAAGATAAAATAAGAATGGATTTTCAAAGAGGGAATATGAAAACTGACGGTTCAAAATCAAAAAACTTTTTTACATTAGATGATCCAAAACAAATTTCGAAAGAAGTTTCATGGAAATGGAGAAATGGAAATACTGGACACACTTATAAAGTTTCACTAAACAAAAACTTTGATGTGGATTATGTGAAATTTCTAATCAAACAGAAGTATAATAATTTATCTCAATAGAATGCCATATTTAATTTCTTTTAAATACTGTCAACATCATCAAAAGACGTCAGATAATGAAAACAGGCTTTAAAACAGTTTATAAATTTTAAAATTCATTTATCCAATCTAGTCCAATAGGTTCTCCATCTCTAGCGCTAACTGTTTGTACTTTTGGCATTGCATAGGGGAGTAGTTTAATAAGTAATTCTATTCTTTCTTTAGGCTCAAGTTCATTGATGTTATCTTGAAGATTTTGAAGTTCATCATCTACCATATGCTTTAATACTTTCCTTAATTCACTTGTTGTTTTATTTGGAGTGCCTAACTCTCGTCCTCCTGTTTTAAATCCTTTAGCCATAAATCGGTTTTTTTACTTTTAAACTGTGGTTGGTAAATTAACATCCACTCTAATTGGTTGTGTGTTTCTTCAACACCTGTGTTCTTGTTTATTTCTGTGGTTTTTAACCTCATCAATTTATTGATTACTTCTTGTCTGTTAAATGCCATATTATTTTAATGCGTTTGGTAATGCGGTGGTATAAATTTGGTATTACGATGGTATATGTTTGGCATCTAAATATTTCTACTTTAGATAGTATTGTTCCTTAAACTTTAAATCATAAGGTATGTTTTGATTTAACTGTTTTGAGCAGTACCAAGAGATTGCTGTATTGCTTTTAACCGTATCAAAGTATGAAACCGATTTACTATACTTACCTAATCCTTTAGCTATACTATCTCTTCCTACCGTTGGGGTTGAATTGAGAAGTATATGAATATGGTTAATGTCGTGTCTATCGTTTTCTACACAGTAGAATAAGTAGTTTATAGGCTTATACTTTACAAGTTTTGTAGTGATTCTATCTGCACTTAATTCACTTATCTTGTAGTGTAATCTTACAGTAGCTGTATGAGTCCATTCATAGTTATTTAGGTAGTTACTCCAACTGTTATTTAACGTTTGCATAGAGGAAGGGTATATAGGCTTAGAGCCAGTTTATATGTTAATTAGATAAGATTAATTGAGGTTTTATTGATTATTAGCCCAAGCTTTTGCATCTGAAACTGCTGATTCATTTTTATTTGATAGGAGCCAAGTATCAATTTCATCTTTATCGAAAAATATAATTTTTCCAGTAGGGGAGTTGCAAGGTATTTTACCAGTAGAGGTGAGCTTGTAAATAGTACTCTTAGATAGTCCAGTATATCTATGAAGGTCAGTTGTATTAAAAACCTTCTTTTGGAGTCTTAGACCCTCTTCAATTGCCTTTAATCGATCTGCTATTGTTGTATTGTCCATATTGTTTTGTGGTTTAATGATTATATGCGCAAATATTGAACCTATTAAGTGTTAATTCCCTGTACCTTTTTAAATGGTGAGTATTTTAAATACAAGATAATAAAAAACCCCCACCAAAAGCGACAAGCTAAAGTGAGGGCTACAAAACATCAATACCACTTAACCTTTATTTATTAAATAACGTCAATGTCTAATTGCTTAAATATTGGCTGTTCTGTTTCTGTTGTTTAATTAATTTTATGACTACTTTTGATTAAATATTAATCCTAAATGAGAAGCTTTTTTTTGTTATTAATGCTTCTACCTCTTTTCTTGTTTTCTCAAGAGAGTGAATTAGTTAGTAATACAAGTGAAGGTTTCAAAGGTATTTCCATAGGATTACTTTTCGAGGCTCAAACTAAATATCCTAACCCATATTATGGTCCTAATGTTGGAGGATTATTTGACGATGGGTCTTATCATTTTACAGTTGATGTTTATTATAAAAAATTCGTTTTTGGTTTTCAACTATCAGATGAATTTCTATACTTAGAAAAGTTTGATAATGGTGCTGCTTGGAAACCCAGAGGGTTTAACGGTAGTTATTCTTCTTTAACAAGATCGTATTGGCTTACCCTTGGATATAATGTCATCAATAATATTAATTTGAAGTTAGGAATTGGTTTTAGAAGTGGATCAAAACAACCACTTACAAATCGAAGTCGTAAAGCTTCTGAGGTTGCTGAAAATTTTGATTATGAAAACCCTCTAATCATTTTTAATACATCCGATTCACTTAATGATTTTAGTGAAACTGATTATTCTCTATCCATTAACTACCCTATAACAGTTTATAAAAGATTTGGTATAGTCCCTGAAATAGGGTACACATTCAAACACGGAGGTTTATTAACGGGTTTTAGTATTGTTTATCAATGAAGAGATTATTACCCCTTTTAGCGTTATTGTTATTTAACGGTTGTTTTAATCACGACTCATTAGAAGACATAATCATTAAATACACCCTAGAGGTTTCAGCTGAAACAGGTGGATCGGTAAGCTCACCAGGAGGAGTTTACTATTCAGGAGAAACGGTAACGTTTACTGCCACCCCTAATTCTGATTATTTTTTTTCAGGATGGTCTGATGGTACATCTATAAGCTCTCTAACCATACTAGTTAGTTCAGACCAAGTTATTACAGCCTCATTTGGTTTAATAGACATAATACCGCCCACTATTTCGTTAGTAGGTTCGTCTACAATTAATATTAAATTAGATAATACTTTCACTGATCCTGGCGCTACTGCAACAGATAATATAGATGGAGATATAACATCTTCAATAATAACCTCAGGGACTGTTGACACTTCATCTACAGGTTCTTATACTATAGACTACAGTATTTCAGATGCTACTGGCAATAGCGCCTCAGTAACTAGAACAGTTGTTGTATACCAAGACACCACAGCTCCAATAATTACATTAACGGGATCATCTACAATCTATCTTGAAGCAGGAGTCACCTTTACAGATCCTGGAGCTACTGCTGAGGATGATGAAGATGGAGATATTACTTCTTCAATAACAACCTCAGGAACTGCTGACTCTTCAATAGCTGGAACATATACTATTGTATATTCAGTTATGGATAGTGGAGACAATTCAGCCTCAGTAACTAGAACAATCGTTGTACCAGACACTACTGCGCCAGTAATTGCATTAACAGGCTCAACCATAAACCTATACGTAGGAGCCACTTTCACCGACCCTGGAGCTACTGCGTCAGATAATGAAGATGGTAACCTTACCTCTTCGATAATAACCTCTGGATCGGTTGATACCTCTACGGTTGGAACATATTCAATAACCTATTCTGTTTCTGATGCGGCTGGAAATAGTGCCTCAGTAACTAGATCAGTTATTATAGGCGTAGCACCATTAATCTATTTTGAAAATGGTACTTGTAAATGTCCCTTAGCAACAATAGGAGATACAGAGGTGATTAACGGAGTAACCTATACGGTAGTGGATAATACATCAATAACAACTCAAGTCGCAGCAGCAAATTATAATCTATGTACCACGCAGGTGAATAATATGAGTAATTTATTTTTAAATAACACCGCATTTAACACTGATATTGGTTTTTGGGATACATCTGGTGTGACTAATATGTCTGATATTTTTCGAGGTGCAGCAGCATTCAATCAAGACATAGGAAGCTGGAATACTTCTAGTGTGACTGATATGTCTAATATGTTTTGGGATACAGTGTTTAATCAAAATATAGGAAGCTGGAATACTTCTAGTGTGACAAATATGGGAGGTATGTTTGCATATGCCAGAGTATTTAATCAAAATATAGGCAGCTGGAATACTTCAAATGTTACTTCCTTTAATTCTATGTTTTACTTTGCTCATAGATTTAATCAAGACATAGGAAGTTGGGATACTTCAAGTGTTACTTATTCAGGTTATATGTTTGTTAAAGCTTCTGATTTTAATCAAAATATAGGTGGTTGGGATACTTCTAGTGTGACTAATATGGATGGTATGTTTAATTTTGCAACTTCATTTAATCAAGATATAGGGAGTTGGAATACTTCTAGTGTGACAACTATGAATACTATGTTTTATATAGCAACTGCATTCAATCAAGATATTGGAAGTTGGAATACTTCTAGTGTTACTAGTATGTACAAAATGTTTCAACAAGCAACAGCATTCAATCAAGACATAGGAAGCTGGGATACCTCAAGTGTGACTAATATGTTTTATATGTTTTACAATACCCTTTTTAATCAAAATATTGGTGCTTGGAATACCTCTAGTGTGACAAATATGCATGGTATGTTTTATATAGCAACTGCATTCAATCAGGATATAGGTAGTTGGGATACTTCTAGTGTGACTGATATGCAGCGTATGTTTAATAATGCAACAGCATTCAATCAAGACATAGGAAGCTGGGATACTTCTAGTGTGACAAGTATGCAAAGTATGTTTACTCAAGCACTTGCTTTTAACAATGGCGGCAGTAACAGCATTAACAATTGGAATACTTCAAGTGTAACTAATATGGGAGATATATTTAATAATGCAAGAGTATTTAATCAAAATATCGGTAGTTGGAATACTTCGAATGTCACTAGTATGGCATCTATGTTTAATGCAGCGTATGCATTTGATCAAAATATAGGAGGCTGGAATACTTCTAACGTGACTTTTATGGGGCCTATGTTTTCTCAAGCATTTGCATTTAACAATGGCGGCAGTAACAGCATTAACAATTGGGATACATCGAATGTGACTTCTATGCAAAGTATGTTTCAACATACTTTATTATTCAATCAAAATATAGGAGGTTGGAATACTTCTAGTGTGACTAATATGAGACAAATGTTTTATGATTCCAGAAATTTTAATAATGGTGGGAGTAACAGTATTAATAATTGGGATGTTTCAAGTGTCACCAATATGAAGTATCTCTTCCAGCAGGCTTATAATTTCAATCAAGATATAGGGAATTGGAATACTTCTAATGTAACTGACATGGAATTTATGTTTAGAGCAGCAATATTATTTAATCAAGATATAGGAGACTGGAATACTTCTAGTGTTACGACTATGTATCAGATGTTTGATGGTGCGTCAGCATTTAATCAACCTCTTACAAGAGATGGTAACAAATGGAATACTTCGAATGTGACTAATATGACAGAAATGTTTAAAAATACTTCATCATTTAATCAAGACTTAACAAGTTGGTGTGTTACCAATATATTAGCTGAACCAGCTAATTTCGCAACATCTTCGGCACTTACAAACGCTAATAAACCAGTCTGGGGAACTTGTCCTTAGTAAAAAAAAACCAAAGCAACTGCTAACTGAGGGTTACAAAACATCATTACCACTTGACCTTTATTTAATCAATAACGTCTATGTCTAATTGCTTAAATATTGGCTGTTAGAAGAATATTAATGTTTGGTAATCCGAGAGATAAAAATTAAGTAAATTTATATATGGGATTATTTCAAAAATCAGTTCTTACAAATTACTTAACTTCCGTCTCAGACAGTGACATTGAAAAAGGCTGGAATAGCCTAATATCTTATAAAGAGATGGACTCTAAAGTCCAGACTCTTAAAGAAGAAGAGTTTCGAGCAAAGTTTTTAGAAAAAATATTTGTGGATTGTTTTGGGTACAAATCACAGTATGACTCAGCTGAAGAAGGAAATTTATTTTTTGAGCAAAAAAACACTTCAAATTCCAAAAAAGCAGATGGTGCAATAAAAAAGGATGGTGAAGTAATCGCTGTAATTGAATTAAAAAGTACAAAGACAAAAAATCTTGATGATGTAAAAAACCAAGCTTTTGGTTACTATACCAACAATTCAAAGTGCGAATATGTAATTACATCAAACTTCAATAAACTTAGATTTTATATTGAAAGAAATGAGGATTATTTAGAATTTGATTTATTCAATATTGATAAAGAAAAGTTTAAACTTCTCTGGCTATGCTTAGATTCCAAAAACTTACTTGAGGGTAAGCCAAAAGAAATAAAAAATAAGTCTCTAATAAATGAAGAAAAGATAACCAAAAAGCTGTATCAAGATTATTCGACTTTTAGACAAGAGCTTTTTAATAATTTGATAGAAAATAACCAGACTATTGAGAAAAGGGTAATTCTAAATAAAACACAAAAACTACTCGACCGTTTATTATTCATATTATTTTCCGAAGACAGAGGCTTATTGCCTGCCAATTCAATTTCAGAGATAATTAATCACTGGGAGTTTGGAGGCAATTCTTTATACAGCACTTTCCTAACCTACTTTGAAATAATTAATAAGGGAAGACCAAAAAGAGGAGATAAGAAGGGGATTTATGCCTATAATGGAGGTTTATTTAGTGAAGATGTTGTTTTAAATACTCTGAATATTTCTGATGATGTATTATTAAGAAATGCAAAGAAGCTAACTAAATATGATTTTGAATCAGATGTGTCAGTTGATATACTTGGTCATATTTTTGAACACTCACTTAGTGAAATTGAAGAATTACAAAATCAGATTGATGGAGTAGAGACTGACAAATCGAAGTCTAAAAGAAAGAAAGATGGCGTTTACTACACACCAAAATACATCACTAAGTACATAGTTGATAATACTTTAGGAAAACTATGTGACGAGAAGAAGATTGAACTTGATATTAATGAAGAAACTTATTCTCCTTCAGCTAAAAGAAGTAGGAATAGAATTAGTGCGTTAGATGATTATAGAAGTTGGCTTTTGCAATTAACCATTTGTGACCCTGCTTGTGGAAGTGGTGCGTTCTTAATCCAAGCATTAAATTTTTTGATAAAGGAACATCATTATATTGATGAGTTATCTGCTTCTTATAACAAAGACAGTCTGTTATTATCAGATGTGAAAAATAGCATCTTGGAGAACAATCTTTATGGAGTAGATATTAATCAAGAAAGTGTTGAAATAGCTAAATTATCATTGTGGTTAAATACTGCCGAGAGCAATAGAAAGCTTACTTCTTTGAATAATAATATTAAGTGTGGGAATAGTCTTATAGATGACCCAGAGGTTGCAGGCGATAAAGCATTTAATTGGGAGAATGAATTTCCCGAAGTTTTTAAAAATGGTGGTTTTGATGTGGTTATTGGAAACCCCCCTTATGTACGCCAAGAATTGTTTAAAGAAATTAAACCTTTTCTAAAAGAAAACTATAAGTGTTATAATAGTATAGCAGATTTATATACTTACTTTATAGAAAGGGGAATTGATTTAATTAATAGAGATGGTTTGTTTTCATTCATCCTACCAAATAAATTTCTTAAAGCAACCTATGGAAAACAGATAAGAAAGGTGATGAAAGAAAAATCAAACTTAGAAATGCTTTTTGATTTTGATGATTATCCTGTGTTTGCAGATGCAACAACATACCCAATTATTTTCGTTTTAAATAAAAAAAATCAGAACGACTATTTCTCTTATTCCGAGATAAATAAAAGAGATGAAACATTAGACCCGTTATACACATTAGAAAGTAAAAAATTTAATGTCTCTTTCGACTCATTAAATGATGATATGTGGAATTTTATCAATAATCAGAACAAATTAGTCTTAGATAAGATAAATGATTCTTCAGTGTTCCTAAAGGATTTAGTAGAAAATAAAATATTTGCAGGAATAGCATCTGGAAAAAATGATGTTTTTATTGTTAATGATGCAAGTTGTTTTAACAGTGATGATAAAGCGAAAAATATATTAAAATTAATTTTAGGAGGTAGTGAGATTGATAGATATAATATTAACCCATTAAACAACCAAATATTATTTATCCCTTGGGATTATGATTTAGAATATTCAGAATCAATTAAACATTACCTAGAAGAAAATAGAGAAGGACTTGAAAAAAGACCTGAAGTGAAATTAGGTAGATTTAAATGGTGGTGTTTGAGTAGGTACGGAAGTAATAATTCATATTTATTAAATGAGCCAAAAATCATTGCCCCTTTTATAAATAGTAGATGTAATTTTTATCTAGATGAAAAAGGGGAAGTTTACCTGCAAAAAAACAGTATGTTTATATCTTCGGGTTCAAAATCATTATTAGCATATTTAAACTCCTCAGTTTCGTTCTATTATTTAAAAAATGTTTGTACTACTTTACAAGGTGGTTACTATGATTTTAGGAGAGATAAAATTCAATATCTTCCAGTACCTAAGAATCTAGAACAAATAGATGAGGAATTAACTGATTTAGGTGGGAAACAATTAAAAACCCACAAAGAACATTCATTAACAAACAAAAAATTCACTAATTATCTACTTTCACAATTCTCAATAGAAAAACTACCTAAAAAACTCCAAAACTGGCATCAGTTAGATTTTTCTGAATTTATAAAAGAGCTAAATAAATCCATAAAAAAAGTTGGTGGAGAAAAACTCACCAAATCAGATGAAATGGGATGGATGGACGTTTTTGAAACCAAAAAAGCAGAATCCCAAACCTTAAAAGCTGAAATTGATAAAACGGATAAAGAAATAGACCAAATGGTTTATGAATTATATGGTCTTACAAAAGAAGAAATTGAAATAGTAGAGAATAGTTAAAACAAAGTTCTAATTAGTTTTACCTTTAAGTATGAATATAGATTTAACGAAAGTTTCTTACAAAGACCTTAATTCCAAGCAAAAGGAAAATTATAATTATCACAAGGTTGCCGCTGCTCTTGCAAATTACGGGTATGATAGTATGAGATTAAATAATGATTGGGAAGGTGCAGACTTTATATCCGTCAAAGGAGACGATATGATTAAGATTCAATTAAAAGGAAGATTTACCTTAGACAAAAAATACGAGAAGAAAGAGTTGTATATCGCTTTTATTGAGAAAGGAATTATAAAAATATACCTCCACGATGAAGCCTTAGCAATTGCAACTAGTAATATTACTGATTCAAAAAGCTGGGATATAAATGGAAGCTATAGTATGAATCAGACTCCAAAACATTATAGCCAAGTAATTAAAGAGATTTAAACAATTAAATAAAAACCCCCACCGAAAGCAACAGCTAAAGTGAGGGTACAAAGAATCATTACCACTTGACCTTTATTTACAAGCTTTAAAAACAGTTTTGTACATTGTATTTATAAATTAGATATTATGAAAAAGCTACTTTTTGTTTTACTGTTAGTTCCTATGGTTTCTTTTGGGCAACAAACTACTACAGAATCAGATTTTAGAAATGGTTATATAACAGGATTTAAAAAAGGATATTGTATTGATGAGCGTTATTGCAACCCACCTTTTAGCATTAAAGTCCCGCTTTGGGGTAAAATGGGGTTTAACACATATTCAGATGGTTATAGTAAGGGTGTTATTGCAGGTCAAGCAAAAAAAGAATCAGCAAATAAAGAGTCATCTTCATCTCAAGGTGCATACGAAAATGCTGGAGGTGCATACGAAAATGCTGGTTCAGCTAATACTAGTTCTGGAGGAGCTTATGAAAACCCAACACCAGTAATTCAACCAATCCCTGGAGTAGCAGTTGGGAATGCTATGACTAAAGCTGGTGGACAGATAGCTGGTGAATTAATGGCCAAGGGTTTTGCTGTGCTTAAAGAGCAAAAAAAAAATGAAGGAACCTTTTATCTGGGTAACGGTGTTTATAGAATTACTAGAGTTGGGGGGTCTGGATTTGTTTCCTTAAAGAAACTTAACAAAAGATGCGATGAAGAGATGGAATCAATTG
>Ga0209194_1002245_pt1 | contig 10592 bp, 10 predicted proteins | sample COGITO_mtgs_1004_FD_184787 | JGI IMG/M metagenome (GOLD analysis project Ga0209194, IMG submission 184787) | Pelagic marine microbial communities from North Sea - COGITO_mtgs_100413 (SPAdes) (version 2) | ecosystem: Environmental > Aquatic > Marine > Epipelagic ...
AAATAATGAATAATATCTTCAAGGTTTTTGAAGAAGATACTCCTGACTATTCAGACTTCATGTATGGTTGATACTCAGGCTTGCATAAGTCTTTAAGTATCAGAAACATTCCATGTATAGTTGATGAAGTATCAACCGAACCAATCTATCGTTGATTACAACGATTGGGATTTGGCAACCAGTTCGGTCATTACTGGAGACTTCACTACTGATTCACTCAAGTATGGCTTTGGACCCACTTCTCTTTCTGCCGAAGATTGGTTGCCCGAAGGCAACTGGGTTGATTTGGGTTACGATAATGCACCCACAGAAGACCAACTTCGCTCACAGATTGAGGCTGGAGAACACAATGATGCTTACGGTGACCTCGGATGTCCTGATTGCGGCAACGTGGATTTGTTTTGGAAAACCCACAGTAGTAAAGGTCAAAGATATAGATGCCTTAGTTGTGAATACTCATCCAATTGGGAAACAGTAAAATCGCAAGGTGACTTAACGCTGCAAAAGTTTGGACTCACCGTAGATTGTCCCCTTTGTAGTGAAACAATTTCAGCGTATAATCGAGCCAGCATTGATTCTCACTTCCGAAAGCACAAGAAAGAAGAAGCCGAGGCAGCCGAGGCAGCCGAAGCATCTGAGCCGAAAGTTTCGGAATCTGAATGGCAAGAAGAAGTAGAATGGAATGATAAGCCCAAGAAAAAGACTGAACCAGAATGGGAAGATGTTGAATGGGAAGCCGAGGCACCTGAGCAACCTCGAAAGTGTTGTGAATGTAGCACTACTGAAGGTTTGACTACTATTCAAGCAGGAACTTTTTGTTGGGATTGTTTGCCTATTAACTTAGGGGCTGAATCGAGCCAAGAAATAAAAGAATACATTACTTCAATACACGATGGAGACTTCCTTTGGAGAGATGGGTGGGACAATTTAGAGTTCACATTACAGACTTTGCCTATGGAGATTTTTGAAGAGTATAAAGATACAGATAATGTCGATGGTGCATGGGAAGACTCCCCTGTAAATAGCCACAGACTTGAAGATACTTTAAGTCAATTTAGGTGGGAGGGGGACAGATACCCACCAGTTGTCTTAAAATTGGATAAAAATGGATACTATGATATTATCGACGGCTATCATCGTTTGAATGCTTTGCAGATTCTTGATTACGACACTGTGGAGGCATGGGTGGGGATACCAGCATCAACCTTTGAAGCCGAAGAAATGTTTTATTATCATGGCACAGATATGACAAATCTTGCATCCATATTAAAGGAAGGTATTAGGCCAACAGCAGATACTGACTCAAGATGGGGGGAGGACATAATGGATATTTCTCCCTATCCTTATTATTATGCTGAAATTGATGACATTTTGCCCTCGGTTTTTGTAGCGGATAGTGCTGAAGAGGCTCGTTGGTGGGCAGATGAATCAGGTATTGAGAACATTGGGGTGTTAAAAATATCTTCACAAGTAGAAAACTTAGAAAACTTTCATGGTGATGGTAATGGGTATAAAACTTCTGAAACCATTCCTAAAGAATACATTGTAGAAGTCATTGATAAAACTATGATGTCGGCTGAAGACAACTCAAAATTATTTTCAAGCATCGTAAAGGATATTTGGAATCGTTTTTCGGTTATGAAATGGTCTGGAGATAGAGAAAAATACTTACAACGACAAATTAACAGTAGGATTCGCTTAAACTCTGGTTATGGAGGACAGAATAAAGAAGCAAATGACCGATACTTCCAAGCCATCAGAATTAGCGACACGGATTTAAGATATTACATCTCCACCGAATGGGATGATGGGCCAGTAGAGTTTAACAAATTAACTCAAGAATCTTTGAAAAGAGTTGCAGATTTACAAAATGATTTGCGAACAAAATACAACAACCCTTCCATCAAATTAGACGTTCACGAAAACACGACTGTTCGTATAGAAGGTTCAGGAGTTTTTGTTGTTGAGATTTCTATGGATGCCCATACTGCAAGTTTTGATGCCGAAGAATCAGGGTCTCCGACCTATTGGGCAGGTAGTGTTGCCAAAGCAATTGTTAATGAAATGGGAGATGACTATTATTTTAATGAAGACCTCTCTGACGAATACAACTGTGTGCATTTTGCTCAAGAAATGTCAGAGTATCTTACTCAAGATGAGATACCCCACGAAATACAAAGTTTCGCTGGATACGGAGGAGAAGTCGCTCATGCTTGGGTCTATGTTCCCTTGAACGACAACAGCGATGTTGTCGAGGGTGAATACTATGATGCTTGGACACCCTATGGAGTTTCTGATTGGAAAGATTTAGGATTCTGGGAGACTCTCGATTACACACCAGAATGGTTAGAACAACAAACACCCGAAAGTTTTGAAGCCGAAGTTCACCTTCTACCAGATGCGCCGATGGCAGGTTGGTATGACCCCCGTGATGATTCAGTTAATATCAATTTAGCCAATAAGGGCATTCGTAATGAAGCATTAGAAGACAATTATTCGGGATTGTTTGATACTATCGCACACGAGTATGGACACAAAGTTACATCTCACGAAACAAGGTCACCATATCACAGCGAGTTTGCTGCATTTATGGTTCAAACAAATGGCGATTTTGCACGCTCTAAACTTTTAGCAGTTATACATCCTATGTGCTTTCAAGAAATTATTATGAAATTACCACATTCAAATGGAATGATTTCTGATGAAACTTTAGATGATTTCTTTTCCACATTGGACTTTGAAAACAACCTTGACATCATAGTGCAAGCCAAGAGATTTGTTACCTACCCAACTATTCCAGAATGGCACAAAGAATGGTTAAAACACTTGATTAGTTATGTCGAAACAGGAACAGCAGCCAATGTAACTTTTGATGCCGAAGAATCAGGGTCTCCGACCTCAACACAATTGTTAAATTGGATTACTCAACCTAAGACCATTACCACAGCCCCAGACGGCAAGGCCACAGAAAAACCGAAAAACTTCGATTGGGAAAGCGAACCAACTCGATGTGTCTGGTGTAGTTCTGCCGACATCAATAGTATGACTCCAGAACACCAAGAAGAAGGGTTAATCTATTCTCATGTGGGTTGTAATGATTGCAGTTGTATTTGGAGAGAAGAATACCGTTACGTTGAGAACGAGATTATTCAAGCAGGTGAAAAACGGACTTTAAAATCAGAAGATGAACAATTGTCCATCGAAATTGAAGACATTGATGAAACTTACGGCTTGATACCTTCGGACCCAGAAATGCTTTCTTGGGCCGAATCTGCTGTTTCTCAATATCTTTCTCGAACAGATTTACCTAAAACTTTTCAGTTGCATACTAATCCACATTTTGTTTTTGTTTCCGCCGATGCTTTCGGTCGCAGTAGCCATTTAGCACGTTTCCGAAGTCATACTTCCAGCCACATTCCTATCATCATGTTATGTTCTGAGGCCATCCGACAATCTGCTGACGACTACGGAGTGTCATTGAAAACTGCGGTTGAAACCACAGTTTGGCACGAACTGGGTCATGTTCTCTGTGAACTTTGGTGGGACGTGGAAGGAATCTACCCCTTTGAGTCGTCTAACGACGAAGAGGAGTTTGCAGAATCTATCGCAAAATCCATGTTTTTCCAAGAGTCATTTCAAAATCCGGTGGTTTAATCGTGATTCCTATAAATTGGTTTTACAAGAACAAATTGACGGAAGAAGATTTATTCGATATAATATCGCCTATTGAATATCTTCCATCTCGTGAAACATGGGAAGAATTATACATTAGAGCCTTGTGTCCGATACACAGTCACCATTTGTTTATTTCTTGGGCCAAAATCATAGAAGACCGAGATGTTCAGAATGACCCAGTATTTGATGAATACATGGGTTCTGATTACGAGGGAATCCGTTTCATTAAACCACTCAACGTCATGCAAGGGCATGACGAAAGTTTATTCGTTTGCACCCAATGTCGTAAGGATTCAGGCCACAAACTCTCATTTTTGGAGAAATCTGTGATTTCACTTCCCTACTCAGGGTCTTGAAGCCACCCTCGGTTTAGATGTCATAAAAAATAATTTCCATGGCCTTTGACGCACATTGAGTCTTATCGAAACAAACAATCCGAGGGTCTTGAAGTCAAATTAACAAAACAGGAAACTCTGTCCAGTTGATGACAGTCCTTTCGGGTGCTGACACAAGAGTAACCTTCATAGCGAAACCCAACATACCAATCCCCGGCCCATAAAGGTAACTCCTGAAAGTTTCTTTTTGTTCCTCATAGCAATCCCACCTCAATAGCCCTGCTTCGTAGTTGTTAAAAATAGTGTTGCCTATTTTCTTCCCATCTGGTTCTTCAATGTTAATGGGAAGCGATTCTAATTCACCCATCCTGATGGCTCCAATTGTATTCAAATCTGCTGGAACCACACCCCAAAAGTCCAGTCCAGACATCTCATTTTCCCAAGCCTCAAAATTAGTTTGGTTAAAGATGCTCCAAATACCCATAGGAGTGAGACCATCCATATCTTGGCTCAATCCAATGATTATCAAACTATCTTCATCACGATTAAGTAGGTGCGTTTGTATGGCCTCTTTGACCTTTTCAGAATCACTTTCTTTGTTTAGGTCTATCTCGTTACTCCCATACGAATCAATGTAAGGTTTGGGCATTTCATACAACCATTCAATTTTTGCTACTTTAACTTTTCGTTTCGCATAAAAATCAATAATCCTTGTTACCAATGTAGGAATTAGCACGGTTTCTGTCATGTGTCCAGTATTCCAATCCTCCTTTTCATCCACCGTTAAAATCTTACCAGACAAAAATGCTTCGACAACACTTTCACCACCTAAGAATATCTGGTTTGTAGCAAAACTAACTAATTCATCTTGCCACTCCGAGGTCATGCTCAATGTGGGGTAGCACGACTACTTAAAACCACCTGACAATTTGCTAAGGCTCATCTTTAAGTAGTTGATTGTAGATAGATAAGTTGTTCAGAGGAGGTTCTGTTAGGATAACGAAGTTCACCAACAATAGCCGTTGAGTTGTCACTTAGGTATGCTTTCACTTTTTGTGGAAGTAGAACTTGAGAAGACATAACGACGTTTATGGAGAAGTAAATTATCAAACTAATGTAAGTTTTGTGCATCTCCGAGCATAGGGGCGGCTTCAAAGAACACAAAAGGGAAACGGTCGAAATGGCTTGCCAGAGTGATACGTCCCATTTTATTTTCACAAGGTTTTAAGTATCTAAAAACTCCAATACAGGTTGGTATCAAAATGTTTCCCGTTGAATCGCTCCTTTTTTTAGGCGATGAATACACATCTACGGTTGAAAACATTCTCAACAATCATTTTGGAACTGAGCAACACATGGTTTTAACGATAGTTGAACTTTTGGTAGGTTATCATTTAGCCCACCGACAACTCATGGATTATCTGGAACATTTCAACCCATCCTTTTCTTTAGAATTAACTGACATCATAGTTCACAAACTAATTCAGGAGCATTTGCAGTTCAATAATTCTACATCACAAACCCTTCAGGATTTGTTAGACAACGGTGTTTTAGCATGAATAAAAAGCGATTAAAGAAGCGAGACAAGAAGTGGAAAAAAACTTCTAAGTCTGTTGAAGTCTCTGGTCCACAGGACACCCTACGTCTTCAAAGAGAGATTTTGGGGGTGGAACTTTGTTCTACTTGTGACCACATTTACCCCAGAGAAATGGGCTTGTGTCCGAAGTGTGCATAAAGATTACCTGCAAGTTTATATGGGTGAATACACACTAACCAGAGTATGACCTCGGACTTTAAAGTTGTGAACATGGTAGCAGGAACACGATTGACAAATAGCATCGACCTTTATGCGGTTTCCGCAGAATTGGATGTAGATTACGAAGCAGAGCAATTCCCCGGCATGGTTTATCGCATCAGCCCTGCTACTCACGGACCCACAGCCCCGACACTTTGTTTGTTGTTGTTCAATAGTGGAAAGTGTGTAGCCACAGGTGCTAAAACTTACGAAGATGTAGTTACCGCTATGCAAATGATTCACGATGATTTGAATGAAGCCAAGTTTAGTCTTTGGCCTTTTGAAGAATCAGACATTGAGGTTTCTAACATTGTGATTACTACTGATTACGGTAACACACTTTCACTACGAAACCTTTGTTTGTCGTTGCCATTCGACCGCAGCGAATACGAACCAGAACAATTCCCCGGACTCATTTACCGACTCACGGAAACCAGTGGTGTCTGTTTGATTTTCTCATCAGGCAAGTGTGTGATTACTGGAACTTCCAGTCTCGATGAAGCCGAAGAAGCCGTAGCAGAACTTCGTGCAGAACTTGACAGTTACATCACCCCATAATCAACGAATGTTTTAAGTATCAGAACAATACCAATCTTGTTATGATGCCCGCACTTGGACTCGTTGGAACTGTTGTTGGATTTGGTGGTTTCGGATACGCCGTAGTCAAACTCACTAAGAAAGATTGGAAAGCCGTTGCTGTTGGAACAGCCGTTGGTGCTGCTTCACTTGCTCTTGTAGGCTGGAATCTCCGCACGCTTCGTGACGTAGTTCCATTCGGTGCAGAAGATTACATGAATCGTGATGATGTCGAAAAGGTTCTGGATGCTTCTAAGGGCAAGATTGTTTCGGTAACTTTCATCAAGCGAACCAACGGTGAAAAGCGAACTCTCGTTGGCCGTATCGGTAAGAACTACACGTCAAAAGGCAACGACCCATTGGGCGGCAAGAAGGCTCGCCGTGGTCGAGACTTGTTCACGATTTATGATATGCAAAAGGGCGGTTTCCGCATGATTTCTATGGATTCCGTTATCAGCATTCGTGCTGCTGGCAAAGACTACAAGGCTTGATACTACGGACCTTTAAGTAGTTCCTACAACATATACTGTATATGCCTGACTTATTTTGGATTGCAGAAATGCAAAAGTATGTAGAATTATATTCTTTGTTTCACAAAGCAATACTCGCTGTCGAACCCCGCACAGATTCAGAAACTCTCCTGCATCTTTGGCATGATTTCCGAGAAAGTGTTTGCGACTGTGAGGGTTGTCGAGAAGATTCTAATTGTGTCCTTCATATTGATGTAGAAGACTTTGATAGTTTCGATGACGAAGATTCTGATGAAGATTCTGACTAAGGTTTAAGAGGGTGGTTACGACTATCATTACACATGGTAGCAGAACTTAGAGGTTGGACACCCAGCCGAATTGCTTCCGAACTTCGCATGGAGCCACGTCAAATCGCTGACGCATGGGGTGAAAAAGCCTCAGATTATGCTTACGAACTCCAGACAGGTATTTCCGTGGGCCAAACCGACCAAACAGGTAAAATGTCGGACATCATTAACTTGTTTCAAGACCGATTGGAAACCGTTCAAAGGATTCTCAAAAACGAACATGGATTTACTGCAATTGCAGACATTCGCACCGTCAATAATGACCGCAACAAATACTTGCGTCATTCAGTTTCATTAGTCGGCATGGTCTCCGACATTCGGCGTAGTCGAAGCGGTGGTCGCATTGTGGAACTTGAAGACCGAACTGGTAGTGTGAACATTTTCATTCGAGCCGAAGACCCTGCGGCGGGAACACTTCTTCTTGACGACGTTATCGGAGTCACAGCCAAGTTTGCAGAAGACAAGCAAAAAGGAGGGGCAGGAGACCTAATGTTTTGCTCTCGTGTTCAATATCCCGAAGTATTACCTCATAACTACAATCGAGGAGGCATGGAGTTTGACCCAGTTTCAGTAGCATTTGCTTCTGATATTCACATGGGCAGTAAAGAGTTTCTGGAAAAAGATTGGGACAAAATGATGCGTTGGATGAACAGCGACGATGAAACGGCTCAGAACATCAAATACTTCGTGCTTTCAGGAGATGTAGTAGATGGTATCGGTGTTTATCCCGGCCACGACAAGAACCTCAGCATTCACGATGTTTATGAACAATACGAAATGTGCGCTCGCAAACTCGACGAATTGCCTGACCACATTACACCAGTAATTCTTCCGGGCAATCACGACGCTGTAAGACCTGCCGAACCCCAACCAGTTCTGGAACCACTTATTCAACAACGGTTTAATTCAACCGTTCATGTGGGCAACCCTGCACGAATCAATCTTCACCACGCTGCGGATTCTGACGCAGACCCGTTTCAGATTCTTAGTTATCACGGCAAAGGAATTGACGACATGGTTCCACGAATGGCGCACGTTACTTATGAGCGACCTGCGGAAGCCATGAAAGAAATGCTCAAGAAAAGACATCTTGCTCCGATGTGGGGTGAAAGAAATGCTTTGTCGCCAGAAACAGAAGACCAAATGGTTATCCGAGATGTTCCAGATTTGATGGTCACAGGACACACTCATGCACACCAAGTTGAGTGGTATCGTGGAGTTCCATTAGTAGTATCATCTACATTTCAAAATGAAACTGATTTTATGAATATGTTAGGCTATCAAGCCAAAAAGTCTCGGCTTACAGTCTATAATCTCAGAAGTCGTAGCACCAGAGTAATTCCATTCCAAAGTTTCGAGTGAGGCATGACAACACGCATAGCCTTCTCTGATTGCGGCTTTGTCGCAGGTAAGCCTCGAACTACCAGACAAAAGAACAACGATAGATTGAAAAGGGTGATAGGTTATATCAAACACATGGTCTCAATATGTCCTTGTGGTAACACAATTAAAAGACCTCAACATTATGGGTCCTACTGTTCGGACTTTTGTAATTCATTTGACGCTGATGAAACAACTTCTTGGTGGAACACAGGTGGGAAAAAACAAACTATGTTTTGTATTGGTTGCGGTAGCAACTTTGAGTTAGTATTCGGAAACCGTTCTCAAGTTTTTTGTAGTTCTGAATGTAATCGAAGCATTCAACAAAAATCAAAGTGGATTATGTTTAACATTTGTCGTATTCTGGCACGTCACCCAGACGGGCTAACTGCGGGTGAAATCGCTCGACTTCTTGATGAGTTCGACTTCAACCAGAACCAACGTTCAGCAGGATTCCATGCACGAAAGTTATGTCGCATAGGAACTCTGGAAAACATTTCTTCTGAGACCCCAGCCAAATATAGACTTTTTAATCCTGACGCACACGCTGGAGTTTGGTTAGCATGACGGATTGGCGCACCATTCTTAGACCCGTATGGGGATTCATTGTTTTGCAGCCGATTATGTTAGGTTGGTTTTATTTGTTTTCCGATGATTGGGTCGCAGATTATCAAGCCCTCGGTTGGCCTCTTCAAGTTATCGGCACAGTTTGGTTGATTCCTTGCTATGCTTACTATGAAAAATACTGGGACAATAAGAGTCTTTAAGTAGCAGAACAACAGAATAATTCTCATGGGTTTTTCAGTAGGTGACATATTCGGCAAAAACTTCTTGTCAGCCGACACCATTATCGGAGGTCAGAAAAAAACTTTCAAGGCCGATGCTATAATTTCAGGAATCGGAGCCGGAGCATCTACCGCAACTTTTCGTCAAGCACTCACTCACACCATCCCCGGAACAAGTCAAGGAATCAGCCATTTCTTTAAAAAAGGAGGTTCATCAAGCCACTACCACGGAGCCGGTGGGAATCTCCCATCATTTGTTGTGATGCCTGACGACAACACGGTGGAATTAACGGCTGGACACGATTACGGATTTAATCTCACAGGTGCTAATGGAAATAAGATGATTTATCGCATTCATGCTAATAAAAACTTGGGCGGTAGCGGCCATGTTGGGCCAGCAACTACTTACAACGGTAATACCGTCAGTATTCTAACTGCTGCTAACAGTTCTGCTTGGGAAAACATTAAAAAGATAGATGACAATACTGTTGAAGTAGCACTTACTCAAGGCGCACATTACATCAGTCTTGACCCCGGTGCCAGAGTTAGCGGTATTGGAACATTTACAATTAAATTAGAAGGACCCAATGGACAAACTTTCACGTTTGCTCGAAACAACAGTTCGGCTGAACGAATATCTGCGAAAGGAGGCACACCTGTAACCATCAGTTTGGTAAGTTGGATTAAAATCGTTGAAGGATGTATGCTTTCTGATGCTTCCAATTACAATTCTAATGCTAATGAACCTAAAAACAGCACTTGCGCTTACAACGTGGCTAAAATTGAAAGTTTTACAGCCAACAAAACAGTTTTCACTCAAGGAGTTTCAGATTCAATAACGTTTGACTGGACATTAAACTTCTCAAATGGCCGAAACAATTCATCAACCAAACTTTTTATGAGTAACAATAGTGTTCAAAATACTGAAATCAAGGCTTGGTCAGCAGGGGTCAATAATCCCACACCATTTTCCTATAATGTTTCAGCACTTCCAGTAGGCAAAACAGTATTTAAATTGGTTAGTTCTTGGGACAAAAACCCTAATGATGACCAATCTTCAACAATTGAAGTAACAATCAATCCCGCAGAAACTCGTATTGCTTGCGAAGACCCAAACGCCAGCAAATATGGAGAACTTTCCAGTTCTGGAGATTGTGGGTCCTGTAATGATGGATTTTCACTACACACAGATGGGCTTTGCCAAAAAGTTGGTTGCACTACTGAAGGAA
>Ga0209194_1002252_pt1 | contig 10569 bp, 6 predicted proteins | sample COGITO_mtgs_1004_FD_184787 | JGI IMG/M metagenome (GOLD analysis project Ga0209194, IMG submission 184787) | Pelagic marine microbial communities from North Sea - COGITO_mtgs_100413 (SPAdes) (version 2) | ecosystem: Environmental > Aquatic > Marine > Epipelagic ...
TATAAAAGTATTTAACTCATTCTGTATTACACATTGGATTGAGGTGCCCATGTTATTACTTAAAAAAAATATTAAAAACACATACAAGTTTTGCAAACTCATCCCTTTAATGGGTCTGGTGTTAACCTCTGCGGCCACTTTTTCTGCGACCCCTCTCTCGAGGTTGTCACCAGTGGTCTCTGGCGAACAGGCCGGTAAAGAAACCTATGGAGACGTATCATGGTCGGCCAGCAGCCTAGCCCAGCGGGTATCTGATTACCTCGGTGCAAGAGCCATGTTAAGTTTCCGTGATGTGACATCAGACGTTGTCGCGCCTGATTTTCGGCAGTTGCAACAGACCTATCAGGGTGTCGATGTGGCGGACTCGGTTGTTGCCGTTTATCTCGATAAGACCGGCAAAATTATTCGCCTGTACGGGACCGTGTATGACGACTTGGATGCTGATTTGGCACTGCACAATCAGCATGCAGCCCAATGGGCTGAGGTGTCCGTGCCGTTTGAGCCGCACGACATCGTAGAAAACTATTTGCAGAATTTAGCGGCAGAAGGCGACTGGGCGATTAGCCAATGGGCGCAACAATCGTTAATCAGCATTATTGCCGGCCAGGCGCGACAGGTTTTCCGCCTATCCTTCTATGCAGAGCATCAGGACACAGGTAAATACCTAAGACCTCAGCTGCTGATCGATGCCTTCAGTGGCGAAATTTTAGCCGTGCAGGATAGCCTACATTATGGGTCCCAAGCCGGCAGCGGCCCAGGCGGTAACCTGATGACCGGGCCGCAGCAATACCCCTGGGTCGGTCAGGCCATCGATGCCCTCAGCGCCGGCACCTTTCTGGTCACCCGCAGCGGCACCGATTGCACCCTGGGTGTTGCGCCCGAAGACGGCTCCTGGCAAAACAACGTCCAGGTGCTGAACGGCACAGACGCCAGTGCCGCCTATCGCTACCCGTGCAACGAAAAAGGGCTCCATGAAGAGGATCTCTCGATCCCAACAGGCGCCTACTCACCGCTCAACGATGCCAGTTACAGCGCCCAAGTCGCCTTCAATCTGTACGCCAACTTTGCCATCACCCGAGCCAAGGGGCCGCTCAATGAGATCGGTCGACCTTTAATCGTCAAGGCTCGCTATGGCTATGTCGATAACGCTTTTTGGAATGGCGAGTTTATCGCGCTGGGCGACGGCGCACGCTATTTCTACCCCAAGGTTGCACCCGATACACTCGGCCATGAGCTGGCCCACGCGGTACTGGAACACTACAGCCTGCTGAGCCAGGGGGGCGGCACATCGATGGGCATCGCCGAGTCCTTTGCCGACATCGCTGGCGAAGCAACGGAATACGCCATAGCGCAGCAAAGCTTTCAGCAAAATGATTGGCGATATGCCGCCGCCACCTTCAAGCCCACCTTGGCAGACGCTGCGCGCTATTTTGAGCAACCGTCGCTCGATGGTAAGTCGATCGATACGCCCAAGGATCGGCATTACCAGGTCACTGGCCATCATCTGGCAGGTCCCTTTAATCGCGCGTTTTTCCATCTGGTGACCGACAACGCAGCGCGTGGCTGGACGCCCTTGATCGGCTTTGACCTCTGGCTGACCGCCGCTGCCAACTGTTGGGTGCCAATTATGCAGTACGAGAGTGCGGCCCAATGCATCGTGGACTCGGCGGCTACCTTTCGCGCCCACAACAGCGCATTACCGAGCGACTGGAACGCCGAGGCGATTCGTTACGCGGTGATCCGAGCCTTTGCAAAGGTCGATATTATGACCACCAGCGACACCGAGTTGGTAGCCCTGTTTGACTATAAGCGTGTGTTCGATGGATTGCAGTTGCGCAATACCAGTTCCGTCGGTACAAGCACCAGCCCGGTCTATGACTGGGATCTGGGCGATGATGGCAGCATCGATCAGGTAACCCAGCGGCTAGCGGACACGGTCGATATCCTGCCCGCTGCGGGTGCTGACCGCCTCGTCGTTCGGCTTCGAGCTCAAGCGCCCAACCAGCAAGATGACTATCTGAGAGAAATTGATCTAGCACCAGACTACTGCATCCCAAGCGGGTCTGGCGATGGAGCCGATTACATTCGCCAAGTTAGCCTCAATGGTACGGCCATGGCGGTGTCGGAGACCGAGCCGGGCGGTTATGCCGACTATACCGCAGAGCCTCCCTTGACGCTGAACCTGGCAGGCGAAAACAGCATTATCCTTACCCCAAACGATGATCTCTATTTCCGCCGTTGGATGGTGTTTGCCGATCTAAACGGCGATCACGACTTCAGCGATCCGGGCGAGACACTACTCGAGACCCGAAGTCAGGGCGCGATTACGGGCGCCATCGATCTGACCGGTGGGAGCCCCGCCAATAAGGGCCAGACCACCCGATTGCGCGTGCTGATGGATTGGGCCAGTGCTTCCCGGCCCTGCGGTCGAGCAAGCATGGGCGAGTATGAGGACTATCGTGTGACGCTGGTGACCCAGCCGGACCCTATGCCCGAGCCAATGGTCGCCTTTAGTTATGGCGTGGTAGCGGATAGCACCGTGGTGCAGTTTGAGAACCGCAGTGAGTCGGTACCGGCAGGGGCAACCTGGTCCTGGCAATATCGGCACCTGGATCAGGCCCGCTATACCGAATTTGCAGCGACCCACGGGGCTCGGTTCGATTTCGGCCAGGCCGGTGACTACAGCGTTCAACTTATATTGACCACGCCATTAGGTTCAGAGTATCCGGTGCAAGAAAGAATCTCCCTTACAGCCGACGGTCCAGCAGACCACGACTACTGCGCTGCAGGCAGCGTCGTTGATGGTCTCTATATCCGAAAAGTAGGTATTCATCATAAGGGTTTGTGGAACATATTGATCAATTCAAGCGCTGTCGGAGCCGAGCAAGGCTACACCCTTTACGGTAGTGAACTGCTCAAGCAAGCCCTACCTCGAGGGGAAACGATATGGATCAGCGTTACCGCTGTAGGTTCCGCGACCAGCAGTAAAAAGATTGGTGCCTGGCTGGACCTAAACCAAAACCATAGATTTGATATTGATGAAAATATCTATCTGACCGGCGGTAATAATCCTGCAACGACTTGGATTGAAGTTGCCCTGCCGGTCGATGCGCCGACCGGTCCGACGCGATTGCGGCTGATTGTCAAATCAGACGCCGTACCAGATGCCTGTGAATTGATAAGCCTCGATCAAGGCTCTGGCGAAGTTGAGGATTACATTGTGATCATCGAGTAAGAGGCAATCCACCCATCTAGGGGCTCAGGCTCATCGCCATGCACTGAGTCATAGATTTATCTGACTAACATGTGAGGAACAAAAATGAACAGGAAACTCATAGCTGTAGCCATAATCACTAGCCTAGCAAGCTTGAGCTTGGTGAGCGCTGACATGAAGAACAGCAGGTCTTCGGCAGTGGTGGTATCGAAGAGCGCTGATAGCCGCGCCGATAAGCCGGAATACCCATCCAGCTCAGGCCAACACGGCTACCTGAACCCGGCCGACAGTGCAGACTTTGCCACTATCATGGAACACCTAGGCTATGCACAGACCACGGCGGAGGCCTCACCGATGTTTTATCGGATGGTTGAACAGGCTCGAGCCGAAGCCCTGATGCAACCTAGCCTCTATGTGTTGCAGGCCGGCCTGGCGCCAGAAGAGGAAGCCATGCACCATTCTGTTTTGATGCCGAAACGCTTCTTCAGTAGCATCACCAATGAGGTTCGGCTGCTTAACAGTGCGACAGTAAATGTAACCGGCAATATTGCCTTCGCCTATACCACGGTGGTGCTCAAAGACCCGGCCGGACGACAGATCGGCGTGCCCGGATCACGGCGCGTTTATGCCGGCGAAGCCAATCGCTCTGTGGCGTTAGGGGATGTTGATTCAGCCTTTATACGCGATAACTACCAACCCAGTGATCAGTTCAGTATAGAATCCTTTGCGATGACACAGGACAACAGCGGCAAGCGCCTGTTCCATAAGATGACCAACAGACTCTATGCGCGAGCACTGATGAATGGCGACGGCCTTAGCAGCTATAATGGATTGCTCAAGATAGAAGCACCTGACCAAACACCAGAACATAAGGCCAGTCAGGCTCCCAATATCAAGGTCTGCCTCAACCGAGATCATGGCGATTGCGATATTCCTCAACTTTACGACGCCCAAACGCCTAATGCGCAACTGAAGATTAAGATACCCCTGAAAGGCGAAATTGAAACCTTTCATGAAATTACTCAAGTCTATGCACCGGGTGAGGGTGATGCCGCCATAACGGGCAATGAAACCGGAGCTTGGATAATGGCGGGTAATGCCGGTGCCAATGGTGAATGGGCGAGCATGCGCAACCCACGTGATGCACGTAGTTTTTTTGACTACATTGAGATTCGTCACTTTGTCGATGTCGAGGGCTTCGTTGGTACTAGGTTGACCTGGGATATACCGATGGAAGATGCGGTCTTCGGTGTAGGTGCGGCAACGGCGGGCACCATGTTCAAACGTTTTGAGAATGTGCAGTGGGAAATACGGATTAAGGTGAAGTCCCAAGACACCATTGACATGGATGGTGATATAGCCACAACGGACGATCGTTTCAGCCCCTTTACCGATGAATATGGTAACCCCGAGACGATTGAAACCGTATTCGTTGCCGAAAATGCTGACCTCGCCAGCAATCACACCGATTGGGTCTTAGCGGAGAAGCTGCCCTATCTCTATTTCGAATACAGTTGTGTTGCTAAGGGCACTCTGATCACCCTGCCAGCCGGTGCGGTCAAACCCATTGAAGAGCTCATCATAGGAGACTTGGTCGCTGGCAAGGGTGGCCTTATGAGAGTTATGGATACCTCTATTGGATATGAAGCCCTGCCCATGATCGAGATCCGAGATGATCAAGGTCATAGGCTGCTATTAACCGAGACACACCCAGTGGTGACCACGAATCGCGGTGTTGTGTGGGCGCAGGAAGTGCAACCCGGCGATCGCTTGTCTACTGACTTAGGTACCACCACCGTGCTGTCGGTTGGCAAGGAGTTGTTCAACGATACGGTTCATAACCTAGAACTTGAGCCAATACTGGGTGAGGATGACGCCCATGAAGTCATGTTTGCCAATGGCATCGCTATCGGTGATCTGGGCTACCAGTCGGCCCTTAGCTTTAAAGATAAGGCGCCTACAACGGTAGAAGGCGTTCTGCTCTCGCTGCCGATAGAGTGGCATGAAGATTACCTAAACTCTTTAAAATAGCCGTTGTGGGTCGGCAGTTGTTTCTGCTGGCCCTAATTCGCCGCCTTTCCTAACATTTAGCGAAGCAGTCAGCCCGCTGTTTGGGCTATCGATGTGTTAACGGTTATTGAAAAATTTTGGCGGCTTCATACAGGAAGCTCCCATGATCAAAATACTAAATAACGTCATTGTTATAACAAGAAACATGATCTATTGCCTCTATCCGATATTGGCTGCAGGTTTTCTCTCGACACCTCTGTGGGCAACTGAAATTCTCGGCATTGAAAATGATAATATTCAGATGGGTACTGCATACCATAGTGACAAACTGGGTTTTTATGGTTTTCAAGCGGTCAACGGCATGATCGACGATAGTTACGGCAATACCGAAAGTGAAATATCTTACTCGGTTGATTTGGGTTACCAGCAGTTACTGAACATGGTCAGTGGCAGTCTCGATGCATCCGTTCAGTTATCTGCTGTCAGTGTAGATGCCGGCGGCCTTTACGCGTCGAACAATGCCGCCGACAAGTACACCGGAACTTACACCATCTATATTAATTTGAAACCGAAAAAGAGGCGGTTGATTCCAAATACCGAGCACGGCTTTGCACCTACTCTTGCCGCAGTGCAGTTAGCCAATGCCTATCCCGGTAGCCGGGGTGAAGAGCTGGGCGATGAGTTTGTAACGGCTATCGAGTATGGTTCTTACCTTATCGTAAATATGAAAGTAGAGTATCGCAATGCCGAGGATAAACGAATAATTGGTGGCTACCTATCGGTAGATGTCAATGGCCTGGTGAGTGTCAGAGGTGATCTGTCGCTAATCGATGAGGAGGTTAAGCGATCGGTGAAAATCTCCATTTCGGCCATGCAGGTTGGTGGTAATCCAATGGAGTTGGCCGATATCATTCCAGAGGGCCTGATGCAGTGTAGCCTAAACAATCCGACACCGTGCTTCAGTCTTTTTTCCGAAACAGTGCGCTATCTAAAGTCGGCCTATATCCATCAATTTCAAACGCTCGATAACTATAATCCGGTCAAGTTGTTTACTGCCCGCTATGATCAATCAGGCCCAAACCTGTCTATTCTCACCCCGCCGACGGGCTATGATGATGTCAGCTATCTAACGAAATTAACGGTTAATCGTCTTAGTAACGATTGGATGACTGCCATGTTGGATAAGCGCAGGGCAGAAAATATAGTTAATTATTATGGCGCATATCTCACCAGCGAAGAAAAAAATGAAATTAATGAGTTGGCCTCACAGGCCCGGTCGAATGCATATCTCTTTGCGGAATCCGTTGAGTACTGCAATAGAAATCCTCTTGGTAACTTTTGTCGACAGCGAAATCAAGATATTCGCCAGGGAGGCTACCTCTATGTTTACGATGCCAGCCTGCTCGATCTCGAATCATTATAAATAGCTAATAAGGAAATGGATTAATGATTAAAAAAATAATTTCATTGATAGTCAGCTGCCTGGTGCTGGTGCTCGGCAACGCAGCCTATGGGTCTGAATACCCAAACTACGGAATTTGGAATGATCAACTAACGCCCACAGAGGCATTAGGTCGTTTTCAGTGGCTTGAAAAATGTTATAACGGTTTGCTCATCGAGACATGGGAGCGAATGTATGGTGCAACGATCCCGCGCAGTCAAGCAGAGAAGATATCCGACCTAAAAAACCATTGGTTGTACACACAAAATGGTTTACGAGCTGATGCCCAGTACCCAACATTTGGTGACTTTAAGCATGAAAACCCAAGTCAGTGGCAGGCTGGTCTGTCATCGCAGCAAGGATGTAAGACTATACCCCAAGGCTACAGCATGATTGGCTTGTTAACCTCTATTGACATCAGAACCTATTGTCCAATCAGTTCAAATGGTTCTCGCAATCTATCGATAAAAAGTGTCCGCTTGGGGGGGTATACCAATTCCAGTGGTGCAACCAATTATTCGAAGTTTTCCGGACATATAATGCCGGTTAATCGGGGTGATACGTTACGCCTAGTCTTAACCGAGGCGCAGTTTCATCCGCGTCTAAAAGGTACATGGCATGCATTTGTCGACTGGAATCGTAACGGTATTTTAAACGATTCGGATGAAATGGTAATCAGTAATATTGTTGCCGAGGCCGATGAGGTTTCGATTAATCTTGTCATTCCGCAGGATGCCGACACCGGCTATACCCGACTGCGGGTGACCGACGATTATGCCGGAGGCAGCGACAATCCGTGTGTAAATATTCGATATGGTGAAGTTGAAGACCATACCTTAAAAATTAATTAGTCGGGGTGACCAAGATGAATAGAAAAATCGGATCCCGTTTTATGCTAATAGGTTTTGCTACAGTCTTCAGTCTGACCGCTGCGGCTGTGAACCAGGATAAGACGCCCTCAGCACTGCAATCCCAATCCCTTGATAACTTTAGTTCGACCATTCCCGGTCTGGTAAATGACCACGTACTCATTGGTACCGCCTATAATAGTTCAACACACGAGTTCCTTAACCATCAGCCGGTAAAGGGCCTTGTGAGTGAGCAATATGGCGGTGTGCAATTTGACTTTCGTTATGATACCGATACCAGCTACGATGAGATACTCAGTGCCCTAAACGGGAGTGTGGATCTATCGGTTAATATCAGTGCTGTGCAGGTAAACGCTGGCGCTCATATTGCGAAGGAGTCTGCGGAGTCGGAGTATGCCAGTTCATACACCTTTACTGCTGGGGCCACCCCTAAGAAGAAGGTGTTTCTGCCCATCGACGCGAACTTGGGGTTTAGCCTGAGCCCTGTGGGTGAAATCATTGCCAATGACTATCAAGGGCGGTTGATGGAGTTAGCCGGTGATGAGTTTGTCACCTCAATCGAGTATGGCGCGCAGCTCTTTGTGAATATGCACGTAGAATATTTAAATAGCCAAGACAAGCGTGAAATCGGTGGCTACCTTGGCGTTGATATAGCCGGTGGGATAGTGAATGTCCAAGGAGAGTTAGATTTTCTCGATGATCAAAGCAAGGAGTCGGTGAAAATAACCGTCAGGGCGATTCAAAAGGGGGGAGAGCCTACCCGTTTACTTACTATTATTCCGAATAATATAGTGACCTGCTCCTTAAGCTACCCACAACCCTGTTTTGATCTGTTCAGTCAAGCGATTCAATATGCGAAAAATGATTTTCGTTATCAATTCAATCAGTTATCTGACTATAACGTGGTTAGCTACAAAACGACTCGCTACGATCGATCTACCGCCGATGTAAAACGCTTAGCCCCAGCGTACCAAACTATTAGCTTCGCAAGGAATCAACTCCTATTCGAACTGACGGATAGGTATAAGAAAGCCTTGATGGACGAGCAGCGTGCCGCCGACATTCTCTCAACCTATTACAGTTGGATTCCAGAAAGCGAGCGTTCAGACGTGGTGCAACTCCGGACGGTTGCTTACAATAACGCCTGGCTATTCTTTGATGCGGCGGAATACTGCCAAACGCATCCCTATGGGAATTTATGTGTTGACTATTGGAATAATATCGACTCGATTTGTAGGTCGACCGGAGAGGGCTGCGTGATTTCCTATGATCGCTCAATGTTGGATATTCCGACCACTGCACGCAAGGTTGAGCAGTGCGAACGGGCTCGGCAACAAGCTACCAATGCTGGGTTTGTTACCGAACCCTTGTCCTTGGCTTATCGGAAACTGCGCTGGGCTCCTGTCTTCATGACGGATCTGTCAGATGGAATCTTCGAGTGGACCCCTTGCGAATTTGCCTTAACCACCTATGAATAGCGCGTAGGATGCTCATCGAACTATTGGCTAACTTTAAACAATAAAAAAGACCATCGCGACTGGTGAGTCTTTTTATATCGGCCTAATGAGAGATACTATGATCATTCAACGATTTACACTCTTATTTATGTTGGCATTTGCATGCCTAAGCCATTCAATGGTGCAGGCCGGTCTTTACTCGGGTGTTAACCTCAATGCAAATCAACTTGGACGGGGTTTTGACAGTCAGCTGTCTGCCCTGCGCAATCATTGTGTAATGGGGGAAATCGTAACTTGGAATAATACCGAGGCCGATATCAGTTATGCCGGCCTGAAGTCCCACGAGCGGTATCTTGAGGAAACCTATGGGCGAGTAAAGGGCGGTGTAAATCTTGTTCTGTTCGCTGGATCGGTTAGTGCATCATTGAGCACAAGGGTCACTGAAAATTCAAGGACCTCTGCGTCAAGCATCAAACTGCTCTACCATGCCACGGACCGGTCGATCGAAAACAGAAAGCTGTCTCCCTATGGTGCCGCAGTATTGACTCAAGATGAGATCGCAATTGATGAGCTCTGTGGGAGTGAATTCATTCACCATCTTAAGTTAGGGTTGGAAATTTCAGTTACCACCAAACTCCATTTTCGTTCTATTGAAGATTATCAAAGATGGGTGACCAAGGTTAAGGTAAGATTTTTATTTTATTCAAAGACAAAAACCAAAACCAAGGAGTGGCTCGAGCTAACGGAAAACGCCGTATACAGTATTGAAATCAATGCCAAAGGGGGGATGACTGATCGACTGCAGGCCATTTTGGATGAAAATACAGTCTTCTGCGTCACGAGCAATATAGATGCCTGTATCGATACGACCTCACGGTTGTTTGAGTATCTTTTCAGCGAAATGGGCTATATCGTCGATATTAGGGATGCACCGAAGCAAGTGATTTCGTTTAGTACAACGCCCTATTTGATCTCCGGCCACCTCGAATTGGCGCTGCCGCCTAATGCTGAAGTTAATCAATATCGATTCCAGGATGAGCGCATTAGGACTCGATTGTACGCCAACCAACAAATGAAAGAGGCGCTCTATGCATTTGCTCAGGTTGAGGCCGACGAGGCCATACGAGTTGAGTTATTAGCAAGAGTTTCATTAATCGAAGAGAATATAGAACTGCTTGATCAGGCCGCGGCCCTGTGCCGTACCTCAACAGACTGGTTGATTTGCGAGCGAGCAGTAGATGAGGCCTTATATGGGCAAACTAAAATTGAGTATTGATTGATTGATCTATCGTTAAACAGCCCTCTGGTATCCATGTTGATTCCAGAGGATCCATTGTTAGTGGTTTGACGACTGTAAAAGCGCCGCTATTAGGTCACGCAAAATTTTTGCAGCCTATTAAGTCACCTGATAATAGCGCCGACATCCCAGCAGGGCTAGCAACCAGAGCATTCGCAGCGGATTAAACGAACCACCCTTTCTGCTAGTCGGTTTGGAAATACTAACGTCCCGGCTAAGGCTTTTGCCGCCTGGGAGTAAAGCGTTACTAATCGTCAGGCTGACCCTGAAGCTGCCGGCAT
>Ga0209194_1002262_pt1 | contig 10543 bp, 10 predicted proteins | sample COGITO_mtgs_1004_FD_184787 | JGI IMG/M metagenome (GOLD analysis project Ga0209194, IMG submission 184787) | Pelagic marine microbial communities from North Sea - COGITO_mtgs_100413 (SPAdes) (version 2) | ecosystem: Environmental > Aquatic > Marine > Epipelagic ...
CTGATAAGATCTCATGCAACCTCGCCCTCCGTCATTAGAGCGATATGATAGTTGGAAACTATCGAATACCTATCTTGAATCTGAGCAGCCATTGCAATTGTGTGCGATTGCTTCATTTCGACGCCAACAAATATTAGTGATCCAATGATGCCCAGCACACCTAAAATATTCGCAACCTCTGATAACTTGAAACCTCCCAGCCGTCCTCTCTTGCTCGACATAATTATCTCCTAACGCGTTTAATACTTAACAGTTTATAGAGAACTGAACTCAAGGAAAAATCACTCTTCAAAACAAATGAAAAGAGATCGATGCGCCCGGTATCTAGCAATTTTTTTCCGAATATTCCTGTAAGAAAGAGTTAAAATCTGACGTAACTCTTTGTATTATCCATGGCCTAGTTCGACAGTCATCATATAAAACAAGAGCTCGATTTCTTGTAAACTCAAAAGTGTCCTCAGGAATGAGACCTAAGCGATATTGATCGTAAGCATTAAGATAGCTAATTATCCTGACTCTTGTAATTGCAGACAAAACCTCACGTTCGTAATCATTAGACCAGTCTATTTCTGGAATTAGTCCCTTGTCTAAAAGTCTTAACGCAGTTTCGTTCCCCTCAAGAGCAGCTGAGTAAAATGACATAAGTGCATCATTTCTAGCTTGAAGCTGACTTGCAATTGCTATTGTTTGAGATTGTTGAATTTCAATACCTACGAATATCAGAGATCCAATAATGCCGAGCATACCCAGAATATTAGTAATATCGGATAAAGCAATCATCCTCATGGTTCTCTCTGCGTTTGACATAATCTATCTCTTGTATTTGCAGTATTTATACTGTGTCGTAGGCTCGATTTTAATAACCTGAATTTCCTTCTTTAAAAAATTTGCGTATAACTTAAACCTCAGTAAATTAACGATTGAAACAAAACTAGACTTTTAAAACGATTCAATTTTCTCGAGTAAGCTTGACAGATTGACCGGCTTTGTATCGAATTCATCGGCTCCGGCTTCCATCGCACGTATTTTGTCAGCCTCAAGAGCATGAGCAGTGAGGGCGATAATTGGTATTTTACTAAGTACAGGATCCGCTTTTGCTTCGGTAGTAGCTGTCCAACCATCTTTAACTGGAAGACCCATATCCATCAGAACGACGTCCGGCGAATATTCTTTCATTTGCTTAAGACCCTCTTCTCCGTCTACGGCTATTTTAACATCATATCCTTTGCGTAGAAGTCGACGAGAGAGCATGTCTCGATTCATTTCGTTATCTTCAACTATTAAAATTTTCTTCATTCCAAAGCCTCATAAACAAATCAGGTGTAAAGTTGCTGTGACAGTACGATCAACTTATCTTGCAAATTCAAATTCTTGAACGCTTCTTTTTCTGGATTTAATTCGACGATCGCATTCTCACCGTCACCAATCTGATAGCCAATGATTAATTCATTTTTCTCAAACGCTCTAGATTGTAACTCTGAATAGCAAATGTGGGTTCCCTCGATGGAGAAGTTATCTAATTGTCTAAAACCCATCTCTATTCCACCAGCACTTAATAGTTCGCTATAAATAGATTCCAAAAAAGGATTTCTTACGACCTGAAGTAACATAGAACTCACGAATTCTGTGCTAATTACAGAATCAATTATTGTTGAATTTTTAAGCACAGATCGTGTTTTCGAACTTAGCAACTCAACAACAATTGGGGGAAGGGTTCCGCCTCTTTTCACAACACCCTCTAGAATTAATAAAATTAAAGCGGTGCTACTATCAGCGTCAACGTTTGCTTCCGATTCGTCTGCAAGAATGAGAATCGAGTCGTAAGAAAAAATATCAATTTCATCGAGAGACCAACGTTGGGTTAAGTCGAATTCAAAAGGTTCGAGTGTCAAAGAATTGATGCTTGTAGGATTATTAATTGATATCCAATCTCTGAGGTTATCCACGACAGTTTCTGCTTTTCTGCAAGCGATCGTAATATTTATCATAGATGAACTATTGAGTGCTAACTCACTCACTATTGCAGGAAGATTTGGATTACTAGAGAAAATTATAACTTTATTAAGATTTGGCCTTTCCGATAACTCTGTTAGACCAGATCGATTCTTGGCTTTTGCTTCTGTATTAACTATGACTCGCGAGCCGCGCCGGTTTATAACTACAAGCTGATCGTCCCCCGCTAAATCGTAATCAGGTTCCGGGTTTAGCGCTGTAACTCTCTTTAAACTTCCATCTTCAAGCTTTTTATCCCAGCTAACCCCAATGACTGTCGCATTTGAGACCATCAGACAAGCGTCGGCGAATAAAGCACCATCAATTTTTTCACATGGCACTAATTCAAAATCAAGTTCGTTTATCGAGAACAACTTCTTATATACACTCGCATAACCGGGATTTCTAGCGCACTGAACCATCGTCTTACTCACTAAAAGACTTGTACACACCAAAGGGTGAGTCGTAGAAGCAATCTTGGCAATACCTAGCCTTTCGGCATCTACTATTTCAGCACTGATATTCGGCCCTTTTATATTTGGTTGCAGTCCCCCTATTCTCATTAAAGAGTTAATGGTATTCACATCACTGAATGCGTCCTCATGACCAAGTCCTTCGGCGAGGATAATGACGTGAGCTGATTTTGAGACACCAATTCTATCTAGAACAGCGTTAGAGGTAGCTTCTCCCTTTAGAATGAGTAGTTGCTGATTCCTCTTGCTTAATCCCTCTGACTTGAGTGATGTTTTAACTTCTTCTGGAGAACTCCTAGAGAGAATTACTACCCGTTGCGAATTCTTTAATGAAAAAAACTGTCGTAGGAGTGAAGGCCCTTTTCGATTCCAGCCAAGGATAATAAGATGCCCCTCCTCCACAATATTCGAAGCGCCAAGCTTAGCTAACTCAAGTGCATTTTGAAGAGAATTTACGATTAGGCCGATTAACCCACCTGTGAGAACTAAACCGAAGATTGAATTGATTAATGCGAAAATAATGACTTCAAAAGGCGCACCATAGTTTTCAGAAAATGAACCAGGGTCTAAAACATGTTTAAGTGACCACCAAAAAGAATCAATTACCTTGCCGCCCAGAAGATTATCTATACCCTCGGCTCTTAATGCATCTTCTGAAAACAATCCGGCGAAGTATGACAACATGCCAAAAGTTACAACGACGCCCATGACAAAGATTAAAAGCAAATATGGGAATACCGCTCTAGTAGTGAGCGATAAAAATAAGAGATAACGAATTTTCCTAAGCATAAAAATTTTTAGCCCATAAGACTTCTGACCGTAGCTTCAAGGTCGCCCTGTGAATTTATGCTATTTTTATCTAGTATGCCTGAACATCTCTTTATGAGTTTTTGACGGACAACTTCGTCAAGTTGTAGCGAGGAATAAACGATAATTTCAGGCTCTTTTTGAAATTTAAAGTTGCCAGAATCAAGTTCTTTTAGAAATTCAAAGCCGTCCATAACCGGCATTTGCAAATCTAGGATTACTAGATCAAAACCAAACTTCAATTTCTCGAGACCTTCCTTACCGTTGGATGCCAAATCTACTTTGAACCCAACGCCCTTTAGGAGCCTGACTGCAAGATCTCGAGCGTCGGGATCATCGTCAATCACCAATGCATTCAAAGATTCGAAGTCTTCATTAAATATTGCTCGTATCTCTTTGAGAAGGACATCTTTATCAATTGGTTTTTGAACAAAGGCCTTGGCGCCAAATGATGTTGCCGTTAATTTCTCATCGATAGTGCTTATAACTACGACAGGGATAGATTCCAATCCATCTGTGGCATTAATCTCAAGAATAGTATTCCAGCCATCTTTGCCGGGCATTAATATGTCAACCAGAATTAAGTCGGGTTTATATTTTTTGGATTTGTCTATACCTTCAAATCCATTCCTGGCCGATAAAATTCTAAATCGTTGATCCGCGAGCTTTCGTTTGACTATTTCATGAATGTTTTCATCGTCGTCAATTATAAGTATCAGAGGTTCATTAGAAGACTCTATGATTAACTGATCACTTTTTTGTTCTTCAGGACATGCTGCTTGAGTGTTCTCATATCTTGTAGGAATAATCAAAGTAAACGCTGATCCGACCCCTTCTTCACTTGCTACGGAGACACTTCCCCCCATCATTTCGACCAAAGTTTTTGTAATGGTGAGACCCAAACCCGTTCCGCCAAATTTAGAAGTCGTGTCATCACTTGCCTGGCTGAATTCTTCAAAGATTTTTTGAAGCTGCTCCTCCTTCATCCCTATGCCGGTGTCTTTAATGATGAACTCAACGTTCTCCTGCTCACCAACATGTATTTTTCTTACTGTAATAGACACCAGGCCGTTTGATGTGAATTTACATGCATTGCTAATCAAATTTATGATGCATTGCTTGATTCTTGTTTCATCGTTATTCATCAAACCTAAGTTAGAGTCGATTTCAAAAACAACTTGGTTATTGTTCTTCTCCCCTAGTGGACTCGCAAGATCCTTAGTCATTTCCAGAGTTTTGACCAGATTGAACTCTGTTATATAAAGCTCCAATCGCCCAGCTTCTATTTTCGAAATGTCTAGAATATCGTTGATCAAAGAAAGCAAATGACTTCCGGAATCGGTAATCCGCTTGAGATCCTCAGTCATTGTATCAATACCAAGATCCTCAGCCTCCTCGATTAGTAGTTCCGAATAGCCAATTATCGCATTTAACGGCGTTCGCAACTCATGACTCATGTTCGCTAAAAATTTGCTTTTCGCGAGATTAGCATCATTCGCTTCGTCTCGCGCCGCGACCATCTCATGAGTTCTGGCTTGTATTAGAGCAAGAACTTCGTCAGACATTCGTGCAAAGGCGAGAGAAATGAGCTTAGTTGAATTTTCATCAGAATCTGAATGCTCTGAGTCTGACAAGTTCTGCATGGCTTTAATATCTTTGAGAATAAGGTCCTTTGCATCACCTTCTAACTGATCGGCGAGTATCCGCATCTTGTCGATTATCAATCTCTCTCGTTCGAGTCGCTGCTGTCTCCCTGTTTCTCTTTCTTCCTCTAACTCGCGTAGGCTTTTTCTGTAAACCGAAAGTGCAGAGATTAACTGGCCGATCTCATCTGTATCACTCGCGAATATGCTTTTTTTCGATTTAGCCTCGGCACTTAAATTCCCATGGGTTAATTCATTAAGCACATAAATTGCGCCACTCAACCTGTCAAAAACTTGACGCTGGATCATGTATAACGCTATCAGAATCACCATCATTGAAATCAATGTGTAGGCAATGATGTTTATTGTTATTTGATCCGTTTCACTTACAATTTCAGAAATATCTCTGGACAATACTAATCGGATGTCAGAATTTTCAAGCATCTCCTGACTCAAGGGTAATAGTGAAAATATATTTGTCCGCTCTGAGCCTCCACAATCACGGCTCTCAGAATTGAACCAACGTTTGGCTCGGCAAATTAGTCTATTGGTCGAATCAGGGGCTATTAGAGTTTGAAGTGAGCTGTCGATACTCAATGCGTTTAATAAAAATCTTATAGGTGCGTTTCCAACGGAATCATGACCATCTTTAAATATATTTTCCTGTCTCTCAAAATTGATTAAATCGGCTTTTATATTGAGTTCATTACTTACCTTAGTCACTGCTTCCGACAATGGTTTTCCTACAAGAACGATGAACTCAGTTACATTATCAACTGCAACCGGAAATGCATGCACAAGGGTAAAATAATCATCATCGGGCGAAGACTGCTTCATATATCCTGTCCAAGGTTCGCCTGAAGACGCAATCGAGCCAAATAATTCAAATCTTGAGCCTTTATCTAGAAACGTCGTCTCAAAAATCGTTGAACAAGGGTCGAAAATTCTAGAAAAGACAGACTTTTGACAAACAATTGGCTCAAAATTTCGGGCCGAAATAATAGAATAAAAACTTATTTCTCTTCTCTGAATCGGTGCTCCAAAAAATAATCGCAAGTAACGATTCGCATCTCGTTCCTCACGATCTACAATTGCTGAAACTAGAGGATTTAGCACTTCGCCTGTACTTGTACCACTCAAATCCAGTTGATAGATTCCAGGCCCGTCACCCCGATTCAGAGGGCTCGGATTTTCGGGTGACCAAAAATACGAGCTTTGACCGCTTAAGCCGAAATTTTCTAGAAGCGTAGAATCTTGCTCAATAATCCGAGCCCACGCGTCTACGTAACTTGAAAATTGGAGCGCATTATTGTCCTCTTCTTGTGTGGATAATTTTTCATTCATGAAAAAAAGAACAACACTAGCCGAAGAAACCGCGCCAAGCACAGAAATTAGTAATAACAAACTTCTAATTTTCATATTTGATTACCAAATCATTTCTAGTGAGGCAATCTCGCTTCGTCGAATTTTTGCTCTAACGCTATTGTTTGATTGTAGCGCCCTGGGAAAACCGCTGTAGCGATCACTCCAACTGACTTATCTGATGGCTCTATCCAAAATCCGGTATTAAATATCCCGCCCCATGTATAGTAGTCGACCTTCGAAGAATCCGCTGCGTCAAGTGAGATACCGAATCCGGCGCCAAATATATTGTTACCAATCATTGCTGGATATTCTAAATCTGAAACTTGTTCGTTTAGCATTTGCTCAACTGATTCTGGCTGCAAAATTGTTACACCGTTAAAAGTACCTCCATTAACTATCATCGACAAAAACGTTAGATAGTCACTGACAGACATCGTCATTCCACCGCCCCCGGACTCGAATTTGAAGTCTGGGGATGTAGGACCACACGAAGAGAGAGGATTTTGGTCTCCAGTATTAATTTTCCAGTCAATTTCTGAGCCTGCGACCCGTCCAAGCGGAGTTGCTCCAGCTAGGGGTGAAATGCCGATCTGCGCCACTTCAGAGCTCAAAACAGATTCACTATACTGAAACGAGGAGCTGCGCATCCCCAGCGGTTCTAAGATTATCTCCGAAATATTCTGATAGAGAGACTTACCTGTTACCTCAGCAATAAATGCACCCAAGACATCTATTCCTACCGAATAGTTCCATTGGGTCCCTGGTTGGGAAATAAGTGGAATTTGAGAAAGTATATCCATGGCCTCTTCATTACTGTTACAGCTACTCGTCGGGGCTAATTCATCATAGAGATTGGCTACATCCCCTGTACCAGTAACAGCTGTTCCATAGGTTAGTCCTGATGTATGTGTAATGAGATCAAGAACTGTTATTTTTCTATTTGCCTCTTCTAAATTTTCTAAGCTTCCGCCCGGAGCAACGAACATATCAGAAAACATCGGAAGGTGATCAGCGATCTCAGTTTCTAACGTAAATAGTCCGTCTTCGATCAACTTAAACGCCACCGTACTCACAAGCGGCTTAGTCATTGATGCAACTTGGTACCTTGTGTTTAGGTCTACCGGAATTCCTGAGCCAATTGAGGTCTCTCCCACTGTTGCCGCATAAAATATTTTTCCATCTTTAGCAGCGGCAACGACGTAATTCGGTATAAGCCCATCATAGTATAGAGCCTTGAGCTCTTCGTCGACTTTAGAAAGCTTCTCAGCGTCGTAACTCGCTTGTTCAGACGTAATAGTTGGTAATTCTGCTTTGAGAAAAAATGATGCCTGCATCAGAAAAAAGGGCAATATTATTTTTAATTTATTTTTTTTCATCTGAACTATCTCCATTGATTTTGTTATTAAACATAATCGCAACCTTTCTAATAGTTTGGATTTCATCTAGAATTTCATTGAATTTATCATTGCTCGCTTTTAGCAATTCAAATTCCTCGTTCATTTTGTCTACTTTCAGTTTTTCGGAATCATATAGCTCGGAAATTTTTTTCAATTTTTCTGCTCCATTCCGCCAATTTTTTCTATTTATTTTAATAGCATTTTCTATGAATACAGGGTGGCAATAATTTTTAAAATATGAACCGTTGCTAGTTGTTTTTGCACAGTTCACTTCCAATTCATCAATCTCGTTGAATTGATTATACAAATATATTAAGTCAGCTTCTAAACCTGCAGATTTTTCTTGTAACAGATGATCTTTTGTCTCAATCGGATTTTGTAAAATCCAGCTGAATTCCCCACTACTCTGAGCAGAGACAGCGCTTATATGTCCACAAAATATCATAAGGGCCGTTATTGCAAAAAAATCTCGGCACTTCATTTTTTCTACCTTATTTTTCATATTAAAATTGAATTTAGTAGTTTTCTCCGGTAAGGCTTTCTTATATGAAATAAAAATTTTTAATTCCATTTAAATTAATCTTTCCGTAAACAATCAATGTCTAATAAGATTAAAGTAAAGCTTCTAACTATACTCTAGCTAACTTTATTGGGATCTTATCTCTTTATACGCGGTATGAAATTTTTCACTTTTTATTGTCTAACGGAATTTATGAATGTCTTATGCGAAAAATTTATGAATTCTTGTAGGGACATTTCCTTCGAAATATGAAGGCCATTATAGACCAGCGCAAAAAACTTTAACTCAGTGTTAACAATAAATTTTCCCGTCATGCTTTGCGTTTCGTTATCCGATGAACAGCAGTACATAGCTGCGCCGAACCAGAAACCCAATTGTTCCATGGAGAAGTTAACTACCTTAGATAGAGCAGCTTTCGATAGATTATCTAAATACTCTTCTCCCCGAAAAGACGAGTGCTTTAATCCGATGTCATCTGATAGATTTTTTAAAATCTTTATGTTTTCTGGCTTACAACGTTCATCAGCAATGATTCCTAGTTCATTCAACTCATTTTTAACATAAATATTTCCCGCCAGCGCTGTGAGCATTTCGAGAAGATGAAGTCTTTCAATGTAAGCTGAATTCCTGTCTGCCAATGTAGCTTCAATTATGAAACTGATTCCTGGAGTTTTGTCATTCATTTTAATACGCTACTCATGATTTTTTCGTTAATTTACTGTTTCTAAGATATATTTTATGATGATGCAACATTTTCAGTCAAAGAGAAATTCACTTGCTACTGGCTAGTTGAGAAATCTCTCTTTGTTACTGTTTTTCACACTGAACATAAAGGATACTGCCATTAGTTATGGATTTACCGGTTAAATAATATCCCTTCCTCCTGTGTCACTTTATTGAAATACTCTGTACGCCTGTCATATGATTTTAAATTATGACTTGATCATAATGTTTTCTTTAAGAAAGTGAAGTAATTTAATGTATTTGTCCCGATTATTACACTAGAGGTGTGGGATTGGTCTGGATATGGTTATTTTTAGGTTTTAAGGGGTGGGGTCAGAGTCCGCTTAACATGCAGGGTTACAAAGAAGGTTTTGGCGTCAAGCAGAGGCCCTGAATATGCAGATCAAGCGGTTACTGGACGATCAAGAGGTCGACTTCTTTAAAATTAGCAAAGTTACGACTCGGGCATTGCCGAATTATGGAACTGTACAATCTTCCAAACTCCATCTTGTAAAGAAAGTGCCATGCTGATGCGGAGTGGAGTGCCAGTTTTTTGACCCTGTGGTACCACTTCCCACATACCAGAGATCAAGACACTATCATTCGATAATTCCATAATTGAAAAATTTTGGGCCCTAGCCAATGCCTCACCGGGAGAACGTTTGCTCAATCCAGAAAAATACAAGCGGATTCCAGCCGTATCCTCGACTAGCTCGGTTGAGCCAGTACCCCAAAAGATCGCATCCTCCGAAAACAAATTAACTATGCCGTCGACATCGGAGTTAGTAAAAGCCGATAAAAACCTTTGGAACACATCCTCTGCTTGAGGGTTTCTGGCTTCCTGACTCTGAGCAGTTGAGGTGCCAGCGAAAGCAATAACAAATAAAGCAAAGAATGCACTGATCAGTAGTTTCATCGCTTTGTCCTTAAAAATACCAAATCTCACGTTGAGAATAGTATGTACTAGCAGATTAGGGAACCTTTCTGAGCAAGTGGGAGTACCCCCGTGGGTGAGGTCTGAGCTAGCTAACTTGACACGCGGGGTTACAATATAGGCCGTTCCACCACACAGAAGCACTAAATATGCAGATCAAGCGGTTACTGAACGATCGAGAGGTATTTGCTGGCGATAAATTGTTTGATGCTCAGGGGCGCTCCTATGAGTTTGTAGAGCATTCTGATGACGAAATATATTGTTGGTATCGATGATGGTATCGATAAACTTTACAGATTATTAATATATAAATTACAAACACTTAAGCAAAGTGTTCAATTCCCCCCGCCTCCACCAAATATTAGTCCACGCAAGTCCAACGAAGTCCTCAAAGCCCTGTTAAGAGTGCAGGTAATGCACCCAATATCGGGGTAACGGCAGTGCTACCGCTCGACATCTTTGTCGGCGAAATGGTTGGGACCGAGTCACCTTAATCCCCACAGCTAGGAATTCAGTCGCGTCTATCTTGTGTTAATCGCCCAACAATTGCTTTTCGATCTAGTTCGTTACCAAGCAAAAAGACAGCGTGGATATCTTGCGTGGCGCGAATATCATTCAGCGGATTAGCATTCAACAAGAGAAAATCTGCGCGTCTTCCCTTCTCTAGCAGACCACGATCATTAAGACCG